>Ga0105055_10011746_pt1 | contig 10770 bp, 6 predicted proteins | sample BON03_FD_78090 | JGI IMG/M metagenome (GOLD analysis project Ga0105055, IMG submission 78090) | Freshwater microbial communities from Lake Bonney liftoff mats and glacier meltwater in Antarctica - BON-03 | ecosystem: Environmental > Aquatic > Freshwater > Ice > Glacier meltwater | place: Lake... | reverse complement strand
GTAGAAGATATTTACCAGACTCGGTGTATAGAACCAACAGTTGGAACATGGGCTACGAAACAATTTGCCAGCAAGGAAAATATCCTGGGCTTCCAGAGTCATGCTCCGGAAATGACAAGAAATACACTTGTTGTCTTCAGGGTTCTGTTTGTGTGCCTAATGTTCCAGTCGCAGAAGCTTGCTGCAATCTGGAGTACAAAGTAACATTTGAAGTCACAGATTTTACATATGATTTCAGATTTTACATATGATATCAGTAAAGCCACATCGTCCATTGATTCTTGTATTCAAAGGCACGAACCAAGGATCGAAGCCACAGGACGTCGGCAAGGAATCTCAAACGATTTCATCGCCTCAAACTACGGGATGGACTTTTAGTAGCTCAACTTCGATCAGTGTGAAAACCAATATCAAAACAGGAATTCCAGTCATAGCAGCAGCAAAAATCGAAAGTGGAATTACGGAGACGTTGGCATACGGTGAAAGTGGACCCAAGTCAAGTTCAATCGCAGTTTCAGTGGACACTGGTGGAAACTCGGTTGCTGCTTATTCGCGCCAGATGTTTGTATTCAAATCCACTATGAAAGCGGTCAATGTCCCATTTACTGCAACAGCAACAATGAAAAATCAATGTGGAAACAACACAAAGAAAATAACGATTTCTATACAAGCCCGAGTTTCAGGAGTTGCTTCTTTTGCACAGGGTGAAGTTTCGAAAGTGATTGGACCTGCAGTTCCCATGGAATGCGATTCTCCATTCGATACTCCAATTGACAAACAAAATATTGTCAACTTTTGCCCAGACAGTGGCGCACCAGAATGCAAATCGAACGCACTTTGTGTAAGATATCAAATCACTGGCAACAAAGGGATCTGCTGTGATCCATCTGATCCATCTTCTTGTTGTGCAGTGGCTAAAGCACATAAGAAGTGTGACTTCAAAGCTGAAGAAATATTGTGGCCATCAAAGCAAGGAAAGTTTCATCCATGTTGTGAAGGGGTAGCATTCAAAATGGAATCCAACAGCACGACAATCGATTCTCAAGCTCCAAACATTTTAATGGAGGTTTTAATTCCCTATTAGATATCTTTAAATCCATCATTTAATATAAATTCTGCTCCATCATTTATAGGAACTGCTTTAGAGACGTCATACTTACAAAAATGAAAATGACCAAAAACCTTTTTAGGAATACAGAAAATGTTGCTCAGCCTTCAGCAGGGTATCCAGCAAATCCAATTTAGTTGAATCCAATTCGATATGAGGTATCCCAACGGGTGTATTCAGGTTGTTCAATGCATTAAAAGTTTCTAATCGAAAGAATGAATTATTTCTCAAAGCAATTCGCCTTCGCAGTTCCTCTAAGGGACACTTCAACTCGACATAGACAGTCCCATCAAAAATATTGCTAATTAACATTCTATCTTCATCCTTTAACAAGACGCATACCACCACGACATTCATTTCATTCATCGCCATCAAATCCCGTATCACTTGCTGTAAAAACGTTTTTCTTTCTTCAGCAGAGAGAACCAACCCGGATTGTATTTTGAATTTGAAATCCTCTGGCATCGAATGGTCAAAATCGTAGAAGCGCCAACCCAAAGCGCCTGAGAGTGACCTCCCGAGAGTGCTCTTCCCTGCACCTGGTAGTCCTGCAACCAAAACAGCCTTCCCCATTCCAGAACGAAGCAACTTTTTTGAAATCACAAAAAAAAGTGGCCGTTACTTATTTAAAATGGACCACAACGTTGTGACGGACTATACGAATTCTACGAGTACCGGCAATGATAACATAAAGGTGTTTGTACGCGCAAGGCCTTGTGCTGATGGAACAGATGCTCCCAAGGAAATGTGGGGAATCAGTAAGGAGCAAAATGGGAAACTCTCGATTTTAGATCCTGCCCGACACGTAGGAGAGCATGCGTTCCTCTTCGACCACGTACTGTGGACAAATACCTCACAAGAAACGCTGTTTAAGGAAGTGGCTAAACCCATAGTGGACCATATTTTACAAGGATACAATGGCTGCTGCTTCGCCTACGGGCAGACTGGCTCAGGAAAAACATATTCGATGTTTGGGGAGAAAGGTTCCAAAAGAGGATTAATCCCAAGAAGCATCGAGAGAATTTTCGAATATATTGATGCTGAAAAGTCCAAGAATAAAAATCTTCAAGTGGGTGTTTTAGTATCCATGGTTGAAATATACTGCGATGAAATACGAGATTTGGGAAAAGCATACTTGGACAAGGCCAATTTGAAGCAGAAACAAAAGATGAAAACGGCGGAATGGTATTTGGAAAAGCTGCGAGCTAGAAGATCCTTTGCGCCTCCTGAAAACAACAACAGTGATGACCACGATATGTGCCTTGAGATTCGAGAGGACGTGGAGGGCAACGTGTATGTTAAAGATCTTTCCATCCTTCCGGTGACCAAATTGTCTGAAGTAGAAGAGATAGTGGAGCGAGGATTCAGATTGCGTGCCACTCATCAAACTAAAATGAACACAACGTCATCTCGGTCTCACACAGTATTCATGGTCAATGTGGTCCAGAAAGATACTCTGAGAGGTGTGGAATTTTCAGGCACTTTGAATCTTGTGGACTTAGCTGGCAGTGAACGTCTAGGAAGGAGTGCTTCAGAAGGTCAGCGGTTAAAAGAGGCGCTCAGTATTAACAGGTCCTTGTCGGCACTCGGAAAGGTCGCCACGTCCCTGGACCCCAACGCCCCTTCAGCCTACGTGCCATATCGAGACTCCAAGCTCACGCGGTTGTTGCAAAACTCATTGGGAGGAAACTCGCATACTTGCGTGCTGGCTACTTTAAACCCAGAGCGAATCAACTATGAGGAATGTCTGTGTACTTTACAATTCGCCAACAGATGCAGATGTGTAATCAATCAACCAAGGATCAATTACACGGACGCTCAAGGCAAAGGTGTCCTTCAAGCTACTGTGAGAAGATTGCAAGTGGAGATAAAAAGATTGCGTTTTATGGTGTCTATAGTTATCGCAAAGAAGAACAGACAACTGCAGGATGTTCTTCTGCAACTCGGAGTAAAAGATGCCGAAGTGCTACCTGATGGACGAGTGCAGCTTTCGGATGGACGAGTCGTCGGTTCTAAACTGGATATTGAAGCCATTGAAGCTCAAGTCACTCAACAAGCCAATGGTGGCGATGAAGAAACCCTTGATTTTACCAAGATTGAGAACTTTGGTGATATGGCCATGCCTCGTGGAAACCGAACCACAGAAGGCGGGTTTGACATGACAAATGATAATTTGAAAAGACAATTGCAATCTGAACAAGTTAAAAATAAACGATTAAAAGAACGGATCTATAAACACAAGGAACAATTTGTGAAAGAAAAAAGTGAAATGGTTTTAAAAATGGATAAATTGAATTCCGAAATGAAGATCCAAAGAGATATTATAGCTACGATGAAACAGGATCATTCTGAGGTGAATTTAGCAACAAGGACCAAAATAGCAGCGGTTAAGAAGGAACAAGATGAGAAAATTGAGGCTATCATTTCAAATTCAAAAACGGTGAACAACCTGAAACTAGACGAACTAAGCAAGATGGGCAAATCACTAAATATGAACTCGTCTCATTTACAACAATATAAATCGAAAGTGCAATCGATCCGATCGGAATTAACTCAAGATCATTCTGTCCATTTGGAAAAACTGATACAAGCGCATCAAGTACAACTGAATAACATAGAGCAGCAAGTTCAATACACGTTAATGCACAAAGATATTCAAATGCGACGCTTTGTGGAAGATTTCAATAAATATCATGAAAATCGGACTGTTGTAACTTCTCAATACAAGACTGAAATGGCGTTGTTATATAAGCATTGCAACAAACTCACCAAAATCATTAAAAATATTCGAAATGGGGAGTACAGGGTTCGAATATCTGCGATTAACGAAGCAGCAAAAAGGGTTCACGAGTTACAGATTCCAGAATCGGAATTTCCATCTAAATCGCTTTCAAACCAATTCCACGAGGCATGCAAATTGGAGCAATCCTTGGAGGAGTCACGATTGGAAAGAGACGAACCTTGCTTTTCTGATTCGTTCAAGCAAGTAATGGAGCCACCGGAGAGCCATGAAGATCTATTAGAAGGTGTGGTGTTTAACGAGGTACCACTTGACACGGATGTAGCCATGCTCTCTACAGGAGACCTTAGAGAGCTGGTAGACTCTTTGCGTCAATACATTCGAACTGAGTTGTCTATCGATTCAATGCAAGACAAGCTATTGGAGCAAGTGAATGGCAACCCTACGATAGCATACATCAAGTCCCTAGAAGACAAAGTCTCTGTATTTCAGCATAGTTTCCAGACAGAGGCTGATAAGCACAAGCATCTAAGGATTGCACATGAGAGCTTGCTGAGAATGAGCAAGCCCAAGTTGAGACCTTTATCTGCTTCTTATTCAAGCACCATCCTAAGCCGCCCTAAATCCGCACTCCATAAATGAAAGATATTCTGGTTTCCTATGAATTATTGGCGTCGCGTATCAAGGAAGTTAGTACAGGTATTTGCCATTCCGCGGCTAATTCATTACGGGTCATGACAGAAGCACCAGTTCTCACAAAAGAACAAGTGGAATTGAAAAACCTTCGCAATAGAATCAAACAACTTGAGAGTTTAGAAAAAGAGAAACCCGAATTACTTAAAGAAATATCTCAATTGAAAGTCAAAGCCAGAGACGCAATCAGTACCGAAACAACACTCACTAAACTGCAAAAAAACTACAACTCCTTAAAGGACCAAAATCAGGAATATGCGGGTCGAATACAAGAGCTACAAGTAGCTGTGGATGATTTAAATCGTGATATCAAAATTTACAAGGCAGACGCGGAAGGTTGCAAGAGCCAGGTTCGAAAAATGAGGGAGGAGCTGGAGTGGGAACAAAGATTCAAACGAGGGTTACAAAAGATGAACGAAAAACTGGAAACCAGAACCAAGCAAGCCGAACACAATTTGTTGCAACAAGTGAACCATTTAACTTTGACTCAGGAAAAACTTCATTCTCATGAAGAGGAGGTAACTCGTGAGAGGGCCCAGCGTCTTATTGAATTGCACAAACTTCATCAGTGCGAGCTTCAGATGGAAGGACTTCATACTAAATTTTCAAAACAGAAACAAACTGCTACATCGGCACTCGAGCAAGAAGCGCAGATGAAGAGCCTGGTTGATCCTCTTCGACATTCCATTTTAAAAATGGAGGCCATGGTAAACGAAGATGCTGCAGCTCTCTTGCAATTGGAACGCGATATTGAAGAATCAAGTAGAAAACTCGAAAAAAGTGCCTTCTTAATAGAACTTCGAAACACTGAAATCGACACCTTGAGCCGTCGTTTGCAAAAACTATCCAAAGCGTTTGGAGTTCTTCAAAAGCAGCTCGCCAAACATGCAGTGACTGCTTCGGATAAGGCACAGCTTACTACAATGACAATTACTCATGGTAAACCATTGAACTTGGTATCACCTGCAGGAAAACTTGTTGTCGAAGACAACAACGAAGCTGGATTTTCATTCAAGTTATTTCTAGAAGAATGCGCAGCACAATTAGATATATTAAATCCACCCAAATTAGGCTACTCTACACTAAATGCTCCAGTCCAATTGGCCCCTATAGTCTCACCACCTAATCGGATGATCGTGAAGAAAGGCTCCTTGTATGTTGGGCATGGACTAGGCCTAAGAAAGAGCAGATTGGAAAAAGAATAATTTCAGTGATTAAATCAATTAGAAAACATTTTCATAATTCTTTTCCGTGTCTGTTTAGCAAGTGACTTTAGAACGTGCTCATCTGAAAATTCCGAACTCGCTACAAAACTCAACGTAGTTGTCTCATTAACGGTGGAACATATGACCATAAGATAATAAGAGTTAATGATATTCACGCAAGGCCGTTGCATGGTTAAAGTCCACTTTCCGTAGTGACTCCTAAACGGTAACACGCCCCAACTTGTCAACGAACAGCTCGGAGCTTGACGAACGTAGTCATTAATGAAGTCCTCACTACTATACACCACTCCAAGCAACTGTGAGCCACCTCGAACCTGTCCCATCGAGGCTACCACATCGGAGCGCAGAGTGCGGGCGGCTTTCCATAAACCCTCCGCGGAGAGATCCCCGTTCGTGTTTACCGCGCATGCCCCAATTGCACCTGCATGACAAAATAAATGAGCATCATCAATCGTGTCATTGTATTGTCTTCTTAGATCTGCAGCCAATTGCATTACAACGTATTTATCTGATTGCTTCGAGTCACAAACGTAAGCAATGGCGTCCGCGACAGCTGTCGACACTGCGGCAGTCACCGAGGTATTGTTCTTCTTGCAATGCAGCACAAGGGTTTTTGTGTCATAGTCATCAAACACTTGAAGAAGCTTGCTTATGTTTTGTTTGTTGGACCCTCGCTTTTTCAATCGAGTTGACATCAGTGATTTCATTTGTGCTTTACTCCAAGATAGGGTCTCTTTTATCCATTGGTCGTTTCCACGGGCGGATAGAACTTCCAGTGGTGCTTGCCATGGCAGCGGTTTCATGGACGGCATTCGTTCCGGGTCCCCGCTAACCAGGCACAAAAGTTCATGACAAAATAAACTCAAACTGATGCCATCACAAAAGGCATGCTCCATCATAACCATAATATCACATACATTATCTGTGTCTTCATATGTGATTATCAAGACACGCAAAGCCAAATGTCCTTCCACCATGGGCATACTTCCCTCTTGCTTCCAAACTTGTTGCCAAGATTCAATTCCTAATTCAGGAACTCGGAATGCTTCTGCGACCAAATCCATTGTTGAATCTTGAACCAGCTGATATTTGTACTTGTGAGAACTATCCTTCATGACTCTGCAGCGAAGGACAGGGTGCTTATCCTGCAGCAACTCAAGCTGTCGGTTCACCAGCTTCAACGAAATGCGAGGTCCTTTCATCCTCATCGTATTCATAACTCTCATTTGGCCATTAGACTTAAAGGAGTTCTTCAAAAATCCATTTTCTGACCTGGACAAATCGATTCTCCTGCCATCCTCGAAACTCTTCCCTAAAAATTCTCTTTCATTGGCTTTGATTGTCGAATCATTCGGATCGTTCCTGATAGCGTCGAAGTACATAAACATGATTATGGGCAAGGCCGCCAGCATTACACCTACCACAATGTAACCTATCATCGAAAATGGTGAATTGATTTCCTATTTTGTGATTTCCTATTTTATAACTTTTTAATCAGTCACAAAGTGATGATGGTCTAGGTACAACCTTGGAATTTGAATTCGTGTGTACCTTTTGGAGGAGGATGGGGGGCTATCCCTTGATTGTTGAATTCGAAATAGATGAAGAGGGATGCGGAGGACGGGTTACAGTCTCGATTGAAAAGAGCGAAAGCGGTTGAAGCCTCAAATAAAGTAGCCGAGAAACCAGATAAAGTACTTGGGGACAAGAAGAAGGAGCGACTTAGGTTGTGGAAGGAGAAGCAGCAGGGGCTAGAGAAGAGTCAGGTATTTCTCCCAAAGAACGGTGGTGCTGCAGATGACGACATGCAACAACTGGAAGAAAAAGCCAGGAAACAAGAAAGGCTAAAGGCGTGGAAGGAGAAGCGAAATAAAAATGTGGCTGACATTGAGAAAACGGATAAAGAATGTCCAGTAAAGAAGCCGTTGTTTAATTTAGATGAAGATGTTCCAATTGTTCATGTACCTGAAGACTCAGATGAGATCGATCCTCTTGATGCTTATATGCAGAGTATTGAATCCGTCACAGCTTTGGACTTAGACATGGTTGTCTCGATTAATGACAGAGATGTTTCGCAGCTAGCCATCACGTTGGAAGAAATATTAAATGGCGCTAAAGAGGAAGATGAGGAAAAAGACTATCAGGAAGTTTTTTTGCAAGAGATGAAAAAGAAACGAGAAGATGACGAAGAGATCGAGTCTAGAGCACAGCTTCTTTTGAAACAGGAATTGGAGGAGCAATATCATGCCATCAAAGAAAGCGGGAAAGAGTTAAGCAAGGGCGACGTTAATACTGGATTAGGACTCATCGTTCAAGGGGATGGAGATCACGATGAAGCCCTGGGTGATGCAGGTATCGGTCCATCTGCGCTGGAACTTTTACAAGAGAGGATTAGGAAGAAAGACCTCAAGCAGGTGGATCATTCGAAGATCATGTACCCACCGTTTCGAAGGTCGTTCTATCAAGAGGCAATTACCGTGAAACAAGCTTCTCCAGAGACAGTGAAAGCTCTTCGTGCAGAACTAGAAATGGTAGTCAGGGGATCGAATCCACCTGGTCCCATTACGTCATGGTCTGAAGCTGGTTTGAGCGAACGGACATTAACGGTTCTAGAAAAGCGAGGTTGGGAGGCTCCGTTTGCAATCCAGCGACAGGCGCTCCCAGCAATGATGAGTGGTAGAGATCTTATCGGTGTGGCTAAGACCGGCAGCGGCAAGACATTAGCTTTCGTGCTTCCGATGTTGCGACATGTTTTAGATCAACCTAGGGTCGGACGAGACGAAGGCCCTATTGCTCTAGTGCTGGCACCTGCTCGTGAACTAGCAGTTCAAATACATTCTGAAATCAAGAAGTTCAATAAAGCTTTGTCTTTAGGTAGTGCATGTTGCTATGGAGGTGCAGGTATTAAGGAACAAATAGCGGCCTTGAAAGGAGGCGTAGAGGTAGTAGTGGCGACTCCCGGTAGACTTATTGACCTGTTGACCACTAATAGCGGTCGTGTGATTCCACTTAATAGAGTCACAATGGTGATTCTTGATGAAGCCGACCGGATGTTTGATATGGGGTTCGAGCCTCAAGTCATGAAAATTGTCAATAATACAAGACCGGATAGGCAGATAGCTATGTTCTCAGCGACTTTCCCGCCCCAAGTGGAACGCGTAGCGAAAGAGCTGCTCAAGCACAAACCATTGATTGTTGTCGTCGGGGGCCACTCTAAAGCATCAGGGGACATCAAGCAGATCGTGGAAGTTCGAGAACCTACCAGTAAGTTTCCTCGTCTGCTCCAACTGCTGGGTGAGTGGTATCTTACAGGAAATATTCTCGTGTTCGTTAAGAGCCAAGACAGATGTGATAAGTTGTTCCAGGAGTTAATCAAAGTGGGATATCGATGTCTGTCACTACATGGTGGCAAAGATCAATTTGATCGAGATTCTACAATCCAAGATTTCAAGGAGAAACGTGAGACGCTTTTGATTGCAACGAGCGTTGCTGGTAGGGGTCTAGATGTTCCTGATCTCAATTTGGTTGTCAACTATGACGTACCTTCCCATCTGGAAGATTATATTCACAGATGTGGACGAACAGGGCGTGCAGGTAGGCAAGGCACTGCATACACGTTCATTTCAAATGATGAGGCTCAATTTGCTCCTGATTTAGTTAAAGCATTGAAAGATGCCAAGCAAATGATTCCAGATGATTTACAACAACTGAATTTGTACTTCAGGGAGAAAATTGCCAAAGGAGAAGCCAAATTCAGGAATTCTGGGTATAGAGGAAGTGGGTTTTCTTTCGAAGAGAATGAAAAAACAGATATAGTGAAGCAGCAGGATCTACTGAGGAAGCAGCAAGAAGTTCAAATGGGCTTGAGAGACGCTGATGAACCTACTCCAAAACCAGCTTCTCCTACTACTGCTGATAATGTTGTTCCTTCAAACGAATCGAAGGACGAAGTTATACAAAGAGCTAGACGACTTGCATTGTCGATGTCCACGGAATCGGCAATTACTAAAAGTGCATTCAACACACCAATAGCTGCATTCACCAAACAAATTGAGATCAACCAGTATCCTCAACAAGCAAGATGGAAGATAACCAATAAAGAATCCCTGAAGAGAATTCAAGACGATACGACCGCTTCTATTACAGGAAAAGGGGTTTATCTTCCTCCAGGACGTAATCCCAACCCAGGAGAGCAACCTCTTTTTCTACAAGTCGATGCCAATTCAGAATATGCTCTCATCAGAGCAGTGAACGAAATCAACAGAATACTGGAACAAGCTGTACTGGAAATCGGACTAGGGGGGTCCAAATCATCTGCCAAATATTCCGTTTTGTAATAGTAGATCTTCTTTTTTTAAATTTCGTCATGAGCATACTCCATCCGCGACCTTGTTATTCAACAAGATGTACTTGTTTTCTTGCTTTTTAGGAAATTAGCGATCGATGATCCACTTACTTAAGAGGCACTTATGTGCAGTTGAAACTTTGGACCGAAACTCTTAGCGTTTCCGCTAATTACAGGCAATTGATCCGTTGAATTTTCACAACGAGGAAACAAAATGCACATAAATACCTTTTCTGCAGCACTAGTTAGATAGAGATCTATTAAGATACAAACTCTTGCAGACATGAATGTATTTAAGCTGCATTGGAGTAATAGGGTTGCACCACTCCACCCTGTTCGTGAAACCCCTGGAAATTTTCTTGCTGATGTTTCTCGCAGTAATTCCACCAGCTCGCTGGCCATCATCCAAGATGATCCACTTTCAGGAAAATCTACTCAATTGAAACCTTCGCTTCTCGCTGATATTCGTCATGAATTCGCTCACCTGTTTGGAATGGCGCCATCCATGATACTTGGAACTGCAATAGCTCTAGCATTATCACCTGACGAGGTTTTAGTTTCGAAGGAGGACCTAAAGAAGTTGAAGTATCAAAATTTTGCGACAGGTTCTGGTCATATTTTGATTCCTTTCATTATTGGCATTGGTGCTGGATGGGGT
>Ga0105055_10011740_pt1 | contig 10772 bp, 9 predicted proteins | sample BON03_FD_78090 | JGI IMG/M metagenome (GOLD analysis project Ga0105055, IMG submission 78090) | Freshwater microbial communities from Lake Bonney liftoff mats and glacier meltwater in Antarctica - BON-03 | ecosystem: Environmental > Aquatic > Freshwater > Ice > Glacier meltwater | place: Lake... | reverse complement strand
GTTATAAATCAACATCAAAGATTGCCAATATAACTGTCCTTCCTCTTACTATTTGACAACTCTCCAACTGAAAAACACTATATGTTTCTAATGATCACTTTGGAATACGTATATATCCTTACTGAACATTTTTTTGTTTATTTAATTTTATTTTCAATAAGTTATCTATCCAATAATTATTTAGCGCATCGTCGATAATGACCATGAGTTCTAGTAGAACTACGTATTAACAAGCGACCCTCTATCTAGCATGCTCTTAGTACAACATCAAAACAGTGGATAATAATGAAATTCATTAGTGATTGGTTTAAAAAAAAGGCAGTACCAATACATAAAGTTGCAAGTTTAGCATTATTAGAATCTAAACAAACAGGTTCATGTGGGGGCATGAGCACTACAGAATTAAAAATTCGTATTGAATTAATATTGAGTGGTATTAAGACTAAAGATTCAATTATGGGCCCAGTCACCAAATTGGCAAGACTTAGTCATCTAATACAATCTCAATTTTTAACTCAACTCACAGAAATGTCAGAAATATCTATGACTCATGCTTATTCAATGATGCTAGTCTACGAACCTGCTTTAAATGTCATGAACACAGAGCAGCATGAGCAATGGGTAGGACAAATTATCCAAGCTATAAGATCTAATGAAATAGCCCAAGCCAATAGCTTAATTGAAAACTATCCTAACTTCAGCTCACAAATTAATAAGTCAATTGCTTTATTCTCAGATGTCTCCGATATATTGCAGAAACTTATTTTTTCAATTACTCAACAAGAGTTAACTTTAATTAGCTTAGATCCTGCTATTGAAGAGCAGCCATATACGGATGGTAAAAGCATTTTTTTGCCGATATCAATTAGTTTATTTGATAATTATCAAGATAATTATCTGCTTTATAAAATTATTGCCTTTCATCTGCTCGGCCAAATCGAATGTCATACCAACGCTGCATTAGGAGAAATAGGAGAAGGTATTTCTGAGTACGGAGATGAATTCCTCGACCTATTTTCAACTCTTGAAACCTTAAGAATAAATCAATACCTTAAAGATACATTCCCTGGCATGTGGAAAAAAATTCTAAATATACATGAGAAATTAAATATAAATAATTACCCTGAACACATTTTTGCGAGCCAAACAGAGACTACTGTGTTTGATAGTTTAACTTGGATAAAGAAGTTTGGGATTAAAGAAAAGCCTTTGGAGCCAGTCCCTTATCAATGTAATTTTTCACCTGAAAAAGTGACATATATCAAGACTGAAATAACTACTGCTCCCCAACCTCTCCAGATGAATATCAATAATCAAAATAATGAAACATTCCAAGAAGTGAATCATAGTCAAATTCCAGAACGTATATATTTTGAACATAACTCCACATCAGAGGTTCCCACTTCTCCAAATCAATCACAAATTGATGTTTGGCAAAATTTAGCCGAGAAAATGGAACGTCATCAAGTAAAACAGGAAAAGCTGAAGAGGGAACAAAAACAAACAATTTATTTATATCCAGAATGGGATATTTCACTGAAGCAATATCGAACTGATTGGTGCCGAGTTGAAGAAATTACTATCGAACAAAATATCAAGGATTTGCAAACCATAGATGACCCAAAGTTAAAGTTTTTTGAATATCGTATAAAAAAATCCTTAGATCTAATCATTAATGATCAAAAATTTATTCGAAACCAAAGTGACGGTGATGAGATTAATATTGATGCATGGGTGAGTGCTAAATCAAATAAAACAAAACATGCCGATGACTTTCAAAATCTCTACATTAAAAACAACAAAAACAATCGTAGCGTAGCTATTATGTTTGCAGTTGATATTAGTGGCTCAACAGCGGGTTGGAAAAACAAAATCATCAAGCAGTCAACATGGTTACTATCAAGGACATTAGCCAAACTTAATGATCAATACGCTATCTATGCTTTCTCTGGCTCAGGACGTGAGCAATGCCATATTTATCCCATTAAAAAGTTTGACGAAAGTTATAATGACCAGATCAAACAGCGTATTCTTTCTCTTGAAGCTCAGCAATATACACGTATGGGTGCAGCTATCAGGCATTTAACTAAAATTTTAAAACAAACGGATGCTAAAACTAAAATTTTATTCGTCCTTACAGATGGAAAACCTGATGACATTGATAGTTATCGCGGTCATTATGGCATTGAAGATACACGCCATGCATTTAATGAAGCAAAAGCACAACACATCAATCCCTTTGTCTTGACGTTTGATAAAGAGGCTATGGACTATTTGCCTTACATGCTAGGAAAGAAGCATTTCCGATTAATTTCAAATATCGCTATGTTACCTATTCAAATTTCTACCATTTATAAACAATTAACGACATAATAACTACTATGAATTCAGATACAATAATTAATAACTCAGAATATATCATTCATGAGAAACCCTATTATTTGCCTACTGCTAACGAAGTAGAGATATTTAATACCGCATTAGCTGAGAACATTCCCGTTTTACTTAAAGGTCCCACAGGTTGTGGTAAAACACGTTTTATGGAATATATGAGTTGGTACCATAAAAGGCCATTGATTACCGTTTCGTGTCATGATGATTTAACAACATCTGATTTAGTAGGTCGATATTTGATCAAAAATGACAGTACGGTTTGGTTAGATGGACCATTAACAACAGCCGTGAGAAATGGCTGTATATGTTATTTAGACGAAATTGTTGAGGCTCGAAAGGACACAACCGTTGTTATTCATCCATTATGCGATTATAGACGGGTATTACCCCTCGAGAAATTAGGCCAACTTCTAAAAGCCTCACCTGAATTTTGCTTAACAATATCTTACAATCCAGGTTATCAGAGTGCCGTTAAAGATCTTAAGCCCAGCACACGACAACGTTTCATTGCTATAGATTTTAGCTATCCGTCGGAGGATCTTGAAACAAAAATCGTTCATGAAGAATCTGGCCTGCCTATCCAACAATGTGTACACCTTGTTAAATTAGCAAATATGACCAGAAATCTCGTTGGTAATGGATTAGAAGAAGGTGCTAGTACACGGCTACTTGTACATACAGCAAAACTTATTAACAATGGCTTTAAGCCCGAGATTGCGTGTAAGTGTGCAATTGCAGATGCAATAACAGATGACGAAGATACCAAGACGTTGTTACATGAGATGATAGATGCTATTTTTTAAGCTTTAATATATATTTGAAGCTCCTTTTCAGAGTGGAAATATAATAGTGTGCGACTGTTTAAAATTTTCTAATGCCGAATATTGAAGCCAGCTTAAATCTGAACCACTATTGGTCTTAGACTTTGCCATATAGTAATATTGTAGAAAATCCGAATCAGCGTCATGCAACCAGTATTCTGTCTGTACCTGGATCTTGACTGATTCTTTTCTGAATATTTCTTCGAATACCGCATCAACTAGTAAATCAAAATTGGACTCTTTGATATGCTGTTTCTCTTCATAAGCCCTACAAGTGCCGAGTATCGATGCTGTAATAAATTTACTGGTATGCATGGCTATTGGTACATTACCGAGTTCATCCTTAAGCGGTAGGAAGCAGTCCGAAAATGCTTGTTTAAGAATACGTCTATGTTTTAACATACTTAAACCGAACATCATATTTCCCCCACCCTTTAAATCTACTTAAATAGCTATAACATCAAGCCTGTTGCTTGCTTAAAATTCTGTTGAACGTACTTTGCCAACAGTTGTAAATTTAAGTTATGGTCAGATTGCTGTTTAATATATCTATATCCTTGCATAAATAATTCATCATTATCTACTAACCATTGATCAATACGAGTCTGAACAGTTATTGATTCTCGTCGATAAAGTTCTTCGCATACCGCATCCACGATATCAGCTTTAGACGCGTTTTTCGTAATATTTTGGTCATTGAGATAATTGTCACAAACGCTCATAATTACACCATTAAGAAATGCATCGGTCTGCATTTCTGAAGGTACATTATCAAGTTCATTTTTAAGTAATGAAAAACAATCAGAAAAATCCTGTTTCAGTTTTCGTTTGTGTTTAATTAATTCTAAATTGAACATTTAGTTATCAGTTCTGTGATTTAAATAGGTTTAGTGTTTGTGCTGAAACATGATAATTCTTCGTAAGCCTGAAACTGAGAAAGATACACTTTTCCATTCAAATCATCAATAAAGTGACTTCTCCTTAAACTATCCATAACCGGACCTTTAACTTCAGAAAGATGAAACCCTATTTCTAAATATTTGAGTTGTTCATTTAACGTTTCTAGAATTTCTAAGGCACTACCATCAATATCATTAATTGCAGAACACATTAAAACTAAATGTTTTGTGTTTTTATTTTCAGCAAGAATTTCAAGTATGCGTTGTTCAAGAAATCTAGCGTTTGCAAAATAAAGGCTCTCATCTACTCTCAATGTTACAACGTCTGGACAAACATCTACTTCATGTCTCTCAATATTGCGAAAATGTTCTGTACCCGCTACATGACCAACAATAGCGGTATGAGGACGACTACTTTTGAACAAATGAAGACCAATTGATAACAATACACCTGCTGTAATTCCCCATTGAACATTAACAAGTAGTGTCAGACTAAATGTTATTATCAATGCCATGAAATCTTGATAGCTATACTTCCATGTCCGTTTAAAAACACTTGCATCAGATAAACTCATAACTGCAACAATTATTATTGCTGCAAGTATAAATCTTGGAAGATCGCCTAGCCAGTTGGCAATGAAGACACTGGCAATCATCATCCCGAATGCAGTTATTAGTCCAGCAGCAGGCGTTACTGCCCCAGCATCCATGTTAACAACTGATCTCGACACCCCACCTGATACAGGAAGTCCTGCACTAAATCCAGCGGCTAGATTGGACATACCCAGAGCGATAAGTTCTTGATCTGGATCTATTCTTTCCTTACGTTTCATCGCAAGACTTTGAGCAACAGAAATAGATTCGACATAGCCAATAATTGTGATTAATACAGCAGGAATCCAAAGTGCCTGCCATAAACTTAAGTCCATATTTGGCATTGAAATGCTTGGTAGCCCTCCAGCAATATCCCCTACTGTGCGAACACTATCTAACCAAGTAATATCAGCTTTCATTGCCAAGGTTGCTATCAGTACGAGTAGAGCAGGCGCTGATCTGGCTATTGTTTGAGCCCAGAATTTCGATATTCCTATATTAGTCCAAAACGTTGATGCATATCTTTTATTATAAATCAGAAATAATAAGGTAATAATCGACAATACCATAGTCACAAGATCCGTTTTGTCAATATTGTCATAGATAGTGCTAATCAACTCGATAAGCGTTTCCCCTCTGACTGAATAACCTAATAATGTTGATATTTGACTGGTTGCAATGACTATACTGGCCGCTGAAATAAAGCCAGTAATGACAGGATGAGATAGAAAGTTTGCAAGGAAGCCTAATCTAAACAAACCGGACAGTACCAGTATAAATCCTGAAATACAGGCTATTATAACTGCTGCTTGAATACCTAAACTGATATCGATCGCAGAAAAGGGTTGTATGGCTGTCGCTGTCAATAATGCAGCAACGGCCACTGGCCCAACGGCTAATGTATTACTAGTGCCAAATATTGCATAGGCAATTAATGGCAACATACTAGCGTAAAGCCCTACTTGTGGGGGTAATCCCGATAAAACTGCATATGCCAGTGCTTGGGGCACAAGCATCAAAGTTACTATTACTGCAGCCATTAAATCATTTGTAGCATCCCCTTTATTGTATTTTTTTGCCCAAACTAATATTGGTAAATACTTTGTCAATATACTCCTAGATCCAGTCATTTACCGTCAATTGCCTTCTTATTTATATTCATTATCTTCAATATCAATTATAAAGTTCATTTAAAAGAATACTTGCTTAGTCTTTATCTTCTGGACTTGCTAGCCATTCACGGCCCTTAAGCATTGCTTTCCAATACATCGGCGGAAGTATTGATTCTTTTAATATCCATGCTAGTTTTGTAGGTTCTTGTCCATTCAATAACCATTTAGGGAAGGTCGGTAGTAATTTACCACCATAGCCAAACTCAGCTAAAATAACTTTGCCACGCTCTACTGTTAATGGGCATGAGCCATATCCATTGTAAGTAGCTCGTTTTGAACTCTTATTCAAATCAAATAAAACATTTATAGCAACAACAGGTGCTTGTTTTCTCGCTGCAGCAACCGTTTTTGCATTTGTAGTATTTACAACATCACCTAATCCATAGATATCAGGATATTTTTTATGTTGTAAGGTATCAGGACTCACTTCAACCCACCCTCCATCATCAACAATCGTACTGGCTCGTATAAAATCAGGGGCTTGTTGTGGTGGAACTACATGTATCATATCGAATTTAGTTTCAATAACTTCTACACTACCGTCTTCTAATTTTTTCGAAAACCAAGCTAGCTTTTGTTTACCATCGATTTTTGTAAGTGTATGATTGAAATTGAGGTCTGCACCATACTTTTCTACATATTTCATTAAAGGTGGAACATATTCTTTAACGCCAAATAGACCTGGCGTGCTAGTGTAAAATTGAATATCTATATTATTCAGATCACCTGATCGGAACCAGTGGTCGCCAGATAAATACATTGCTTTTTGTGGTGCTCCAGCACATTTTATAGGCATAGGCGGCTGGGTAAATATCGCTTTACCTTTTCGCATTGAACTAACTAATTCCCATGTATAGGAAGCAAGGTCATACCGATAATTTGATGTGACGCCGTTTTGACCCAGTGTTTCTACTAGACCCTCAATCCCATGCCAATTCAGCTTAATTCCAGGACAAACGATGAGTTTTTGATATTTTACTAATCTGTACCCTTCCAGCGTCACCATATTTTGTTCAGGTTCAAATGCTGCAACTGCTGCTTTAATCCATGTTACGCCTCTAGGCATAACTGATGCCATTGTTTTGACTGTTTGCTCTGCAGTAAATATACCTCCACCAACCATTGTCCATCCAGGTTGATAATAATGTGTATCTGCAGGGTCTATGATGGCAATATCTAGTCTTGAATCACGCGCCAATAAACTCGATGCAACTGCAATACCTGCTGAACCACCTCCAACGATAACAATTTGATGCTCTTTTGTATTATTAGGAGATTGCTTGCCTAAGGCTAATCTTAAAGATAATCCCGACATATCAAATCCGGCTTTTTTCCCGATACTTAACAGTTCTGGTAGTGATGTTTTATCCGCTTCTTTAAGACTCCATAACGTTATTGCCCGCAGACCGGATCTACAATATGAAAATAATGGTTTAGCGGCCTCATCAAAACTATTAGAAAACTGTTCTATATCATCATCACTAATTTTCCCCATCGTAACGGGCAGGTACTTAACCTCAATTCCTAATTGTTTAGCAGCACTGTCAATTTCTTCGAAATTTGGCTGATCTGGAGCTTCGCCATCAGGACGATGACAAAATATTGTCTTAAACCCTTGTTTTGCAATTTCTGTTATATCTGACATTATTATTTGGTCTGATACCGAAATCTCTTCGTTGATTTTTGCTACTTTCATTAGCTCGATCCTTTACTTGAGTTCTAAGATGCTTGTTTGTTGTCTACTCGTCCGCATGCTTGATTTGCTGGGAGCGCTTTATCGATTTGTTTTGGGTAAGCCAATTTTAATTTCGACATTAAATCTATAAATTCTTCACGGCTTTTATTATCACCCATTCTAGAATTATATTTTTTCTCATGGCCTACAGTTGATTCAGTATTACCATTGTAATCATGGCCGGGATAGATGATTGTCTCATCTGGCAATTGAAAAATTTGATTCTGGATGCTGTCATATAGTTGTCCGGCATCACCCATTTGAAAATCAGTTCTTCCACAACCACCGATTAATAAGGTATCACCAGTAAAGATTCTGTCATTACAAAAATAACTAACACATCCATTTGTATGGCCTGGCGTATACCTAACTTCGATATCAATTGATCCAATTTTTAAATGTATACCATCGGTTACTAATAGATCAGCACACATTGCACCCGCGTCTCTATGCATTACACTTTTACTACCTAACTGTTGTCTGAGAGAATCAGCACCGGTGATATGATCTGCATGTACGTGAGTTTCGAGTGTATATATAAGCTTAAGTCCGTATTTTTTTAATTCATCAATATAGCTAACCACTTCAGATTCAACAGTATCAATCAGTATCGCTTGTTTAGTTTCTTCACACCCAAGAAGATAAGTGTAGGTAGAGCTTTCTGGCTCAAAAAACTGTTTAAATATCACTACTTATTCTCCACAACAATTATGCAACTTTATAAAATATTTTTCACATCTAAAAACTTACCTTCCTAGAATACAAATGCAATCACTCATATTAGTTACACTTGATACATTTCCATCTACCGTGACCACAATAATATTGAAATTATTCGGCTTCTTATAGCATTTTGATATGTAAAGATATATTTCTTGGGTAACAGAATCTAGCGATGTCTGAAAGGTTATTAGTTAACAATTAATTGCTTAGAGATAAACGCACTAATCGTAATTTATTCATCTATAACAGTATACGATTTCTAATGTATCTAAAAAGTCTCTTATAGGGCTAAATCTTAATCATAAGTTTAATGAAGAGATAGAGGTATTTATACGTACATTAAGTATCTCAACGTTGTATACAGTGTTCATTTACGCTAATACTTGATTTTTCCCACGGCAACAATTTTCCAATATAACGCAATAATATTATCTTCTACATGTTTGTTGATTCAAAATATTGTGATGAAGATTAGATTTGGAGATACGCTTGTGTGACGTGGAGAATCTTGTTGCCTCAATAACTTTCGATACTCACTAAATGGTTTCTCGCGAGCATCCACTTAATCTGACTGCTTCGACGATATTAACCCGTCCAAATATACTACCTTTATTCCACCTTATATTCAATTTCTTCAATTAAATGAAAATTCATCGATCTAGATCAAGTTAATTTCGCTATTTCTTAATCATATATGAAGTATTACGTACATAAATTTTCATTAAAAATGGTTATCGTTACCATTATCAATTAGAACACAGGCATACTGACAGCAACGCGTTAATTATTTGCATAGATATGTTGTAGAAATATTAGTCAGTTTTATTGATATAGCTAACTTTAATATAAAAAGGTAAAAAATAATGGGTATATTTAGTTTTTTTGGTAGAAAAAAAGATAAAAGCACTCAAGAGATTGAACTACTTGGGATCAGTGGTCATATAGCAACACTAAAATGTTTAATACTCGCTAGTATTAAAGGTGTTTCATTACGTACAACACTTGCATCATATGACGTTGGTGTTGATCAGATTAATAGTTATCAATATTTAGACTCATCTAAAATAGTACCTACAGTAAACCATGATGGTTTCACCACTTCAGGAACGCAAGCAGTGCTTACTTATGTAGATATTCGAGGTAAGGGAGCATCCCTAACACCTAAAAATGCACGTTTACTCGGTCTACAGAATTATTGGATCGCTATTTGTTATGAAATATTGGGTCCAGTAACACAAGCAATTACCACTGGGATGGCTACCGATGACGATAAAAAACTCCTAAATAAAATATTGACTAGTTTAGATAATTTATTATCTGAAAATTTGTACGTTGTAGGTCCGATGACATTCGCAGACCCACATGTTGCTGCATATATTTATGCCATAGGCTGCAGTGGTATTGACATGACTGTATATCCAAAAATAAGTGATTGGGTTACAAGACTAGAAAATGACATGGGTGGCCCACTAAAGATTGAATATCTTCATATGGATCCTTCAAAACTTACTGCTACTAATTAAGTGGCATAAATCATTAAAAATAAGAGGTAAATCATGATGGATATATTTGATAAACGAGCACCGATGGGAAAAGAAGAACACGGAAGCTCCGGTGACATGAAAAAAGCGCAATTCATGCTACAACTACTAGGCACTCCATGGGATGCTAATACACTAAAGTGTGTTATTGCAGCAGCAGAACAAGGTATGGAAATGCAAAGTGGGTATTTAGATGTTTTAAATAATGAACAAGATACAGAATCATATCGAAGTGTTTTCGAATTTGGTACTTATCCCGGTTTGAAAGAGGCAGACTATAACGTGGCTGGTTCAGCGGGCATATTAGCCTTTATAAATGCTCGAGGCTTGGGTTTTTCATTAGCACCTAAAAATGTTATCGAAGCTGCCACACAAGACTTCTGGGTAGATGTTGCTGTTACCGAAGCTACGCCCCATGTTAATACTATAGTTCAAGAACAAATTATTAAACCAATGATTGATTCTAGTTATTCGAAAGACACGAATGCGATTGATGAAGCAAGAGCTAAACTAAAATCGATCTTGGATCTGTTGGATAAACAATTAACCGGAAATGAGTATATTATCGGTAAGTACACTTTCGCAGATATTCATTGGACAGCACTAATTCATTTATTATTTTTGGCTGATAGCAATGATTTAATTGAACAACGGTCACAAATTCATCGTTGGTATAGTTCTCTAGCTGTTCGAAAAAGTAACTGTGGTCAAAATATTGTTTCATTTTCATTACTACCTAGTATAGAAGACATCAAAAATAAAAAGCTTACATCAGTAATAATTAATGATTTCTAGAGAGCGTTCAAAATTCTGTGTCAGGGTTAATTTAGATATCGAGCACGCTATCTAAGCGGCCTTCAAAATAAATATCTAACTGAGATAATGCCTGGCTC
>Ga0105055_10011738_pt1 | contig 10773 bp, 7 predicted proteins | sample BON03_FD_78090 | JGI IMG/M metagenome (GOLD analysis project Ga0105055, IMG submission 78090) | Freshwater microbial communities from Lake Bonney liftoff mats and glacier meltwater in Antarctica - BON-03 | ecosystem: Environmental > Aquatic > Freshwater > Ice > Glacier meltwater | place: Lake... | reverse complement strand
GATCCTGGCAGCAAGGAAAATAGGTGAAAACCTCCTTTTCACGAGTGACCAGCAACATGTAATTCGGTTCCAAAAGTTGATGGAGCTGACCAGTAAAAAACTAAAATCTGATGGATTGCCAGAGGAGAAGATTCAGGGATTTGTGGAAAGTGTTTTTCACGGACTAAACAGCAGAGTTTTTAACGCCCCGATTGATTTGTTTATCGAGGACCTACTTTACACAGAGTTTGAGGAGTTACGTCCCTACCAGTTCATCTCTATGGTTGATATGGACAAGCTTTCTCTACAGGCTGTTACTGACCAACAGATCCTTGATATCACTCCCTCTGCCTTGATTAGCAAAGTTAAAGTCTACAACGCCCTTACGGCAAGACAAATTGATAACCTTTATGGAACTTCATTAGAATCCAGATATCCTCTTAGCCCTACGGAAAAAGGCTTTTTAGATCAGTTCTGGGATGAGTTTCTGGAATACAGGAAAGACCGGGAGTCCGGAAAAGAATATGAATTGGTTCAAAACTGGGCTAATGACTTGGAACTGGATGTATTCTTCAAATTCAAGCGAGATCCCAACAATTCAAAGAAAGGGAAAGATCCTACTGAGGTTCTGGGGAAAATTGAATCCGATCCGTTAGGCTCGGATAATTTCTCTATGGAAGAGGAGGAAGAGATGAGGAAATTTCTTGCAGCCAATGCTGATGTGAAAATCAACATGGCGATCTTCCTTCACATGGTGGATGCAATCAAGTTTTTCAAAAAACTCGATGATCCAAGAATACAAGAAATCGCAATGGAACTCGCTATGCTTGGTGGTACAGGAATAGATCCCAACAAGCAGGGATACAAAGTGTCTTTCCAAAAAGGAAAAGGATTCTCTGGACAGAAGGTTCTTGCCTTCATGTATGTTTCAATTGCGCTTAGCCTTCCTGATTTACTTGCTGAGCTTAAAATGCCATTTGAGAAGGAATTTGATTTGGCAAACAATTATCTCTAAAAACAAAAAACCCATTTTTTATGATCACAGAGTATCAAGCCAAGTATTTTAGCTATCAACTAACCAAAAGAAGAGCCTCTGATGATTCAGAGAAACTCAGTTCTGCACTTTTCGATGCTCAGGTCGATTTAAATCCACATCAAATTGAAGCTGCACTTTTCGCGTTCCGATCACCTTTATCCAAAGGAGCAATTCTCGCTGATGAAGTTGGACTCGGAAAGACAATAGAAGCAGGCATTCTCCTATCTCAGTTCTGGGCTACTGAAAAGAGAAAACTCTTGATTATATGTCCTTCAAGTTTAAGGAAACAATGGAGTCAAGAACTTTTAGAAAAATTCCATCTGGAAACCACTATTCTCGAAGCAAAAAGTTTCAACGATCGATTCAAAAGAGGTAAGACAAACCCATTTGATTCCAAAAAGATCGTAATATGTTCATTTCATTTCGCTAAAAACAAAGCATCTTTTATTGAAATGATTAATTGGGATTTGGTCGTAATGGACGAAGCTCATCGTCTAAGGAATGTCTATAAGCCCAATAATAAGATTGGAAAGGCAATCAAAGACGCCGTATATTCCTGTAAGAAGATCCTTCTAACAGCTACTCCATTGCAAAACTCCCTTATGGAACTTTATGGTTTAGTTTCGATTGTGGATGAAAATCTTTTTGGCAGTGCTGATAGTTTCCGATCTCAGTTCAATCGAATGGACGATAATTTTGATTACGGAGAAATCAAAGAAAGATTAAAGCCAATAGTCAATAGAACACTTCGTAGACAGGTACAGGAATATATCAGATACACTAAGCGAATACCACTAACTATCACCTTTGAACCAACCGAGAAAGAAGCAACTTTATATGATCAAATCTCAGAATACTTAAGAAAAGATCTCCTAAAAGCACTTCCTGCAAACCAGAGACATTTACTTACCTTGGTGATGCGAAAGCTATTAGCCTCTTCAAGCTATGCCATTACAGGGACTTTAAATACGTTGATCGGCAGACTTGAAAAAACCCTAACTGAGCAAGCACCAAAGGGCTCTCTCGAATTCAGTTTATTGGAAGATATTGATGAATATGAATCTTGGTTGGAAGAGATGGACTGGGAAGAAATAGAGGAAGATTCCGAAAAACTATCACTGGAAGAAGTACAACTCATCAAAGAAGAGGTCCAAGAGCTCAAAGGATACCGTGATTTAGCATTATCTATTGAGAATGATGCAAAGGGAGAGAAGTTGACGCAAGCCCTTTCTGAAGGCTTTAAAAAGCTTGAAGAACTCGGGGCAGAAAAAAAGGCAATTATTTTCACTGAATCCAGACGTACACAAGAATACATCTTCAAGATACTTCAAGACACCCCCCACAAGGGTAAAATCATATTCTTTAACGGAAGTAACAACGATGACTTTTCTAAGAAAATTTATAAATCTTGGGTTGAAAAGCATCAGGGGACAGAACACATTACTGGTTCTCGAACAGCTGACAAAAGACAAGCTTTAGTCGATTACTTTAAAAATTCGGCTGATATTATGATCGCCACTGAGGCGGCAGCAGAGGGTATAAACCTTCAATTCTGCTCGATGATCATCAATTATGATCTCCCTTGGAATCCACAACGCGTAGAACAACGAATAGGACGCTGTCATCGCTATGGACAGAAACATGATGTGGTCGTAGTGAATTTTCTCAATCAGAATAATGAAGCTGATAAGCGAGTTTATCAACTCTTAGACCAGAAACTGAATTTATTCAATGGAGTTTTTGGAGCTTCGGATGATATCCTTGGAGCATTAGAATCTGGTGTAGATTTCGAAAAAGCAATAGGGGTAATTTATCAGAATTGCAGGACAACTGATCAGATAAACCAAGCATTCAATGATCTTCAAAAACGCATGGAAGATTCTATTCATGCAGGAATGAAAAAGGCTCAGGAAAGGCTTTTGGAACATTTTGATTCTGCTGTAGCTGATCGTCTCAAGACCACACTTATCGAATCGAAAGCTACTTTGACTAAGTTCGAGCGCTGGCTTTGGATGGTCACTCAGCTTTATCTCAAAGGAAGCGCTGTTTTTGATTCAAAGAATATTTCGTTCAATCTTCAAACGAATCCATTTCATCTCCCAATCAAAACTGGAATTTATACATTACAAAAGAATCCGGATAACGGATATCACTATAGATTGAACCATCCTTTAGCAAAAGGAATAACCAAACACTTCCGGGAACTTGAACTTTCAGGAGCGGAGCTTGAATTCCAACTGAACAAGAACAATGCTGTCTTGGAAAAACTAAAAGGACATTCAGGCTGGCTTCAATTAGAGTCTGTAGAGGTAAATTCCTTTGAAGTAACAGATCACTTAATCTTTGTAGGTTCCGACTCTAAGGGCTCACTTTTGTCTCAAGAACAAGCCCAGCGGCTAATGGAGCTACCATCAAAAAAAATAGCTGATGGACCTGTTGAGGGTTCAGGACTTGACTCAATCAGAGATGAGATTTTAGAAGGGTTAAGAATAGAACTGACAAATAAAGATTCCAGATTTCTACAATTTGAGATCAACAAACTCAATAAATGGGCAGAGGATAGGATTTTTATCGCAGAGAAAGAGCTTAAGGATCTGAAATCAAGGATTAAAGAATTCACACGAATGGCAGCCCAAACCTCGGAACCAAGCGATCAGCTTACAATTCAGTCGAAAATACGTGAATTGGAAAAGCGTCAAAAATCAAAACGAAGAGCAATTTTCGATGCCGAAGATCAAATCTTAGACAAACGTGATCACATGATTGACCAGATTAGCAAACGGATGCAACGAAATTTTCATTCGAAAATATTATTCAGGATACAGTGGCAACTGCGTTAAAAACAGTTAAATTTGCAAACCTTTTTTTAAACCTATAAGTTGTAAAAGTGAAGTTAATCGATACCTTTGAAATTCTTAAAGGAGTTTTGTACTCCATAATTTATGATGCTCCAGCGTACGGAGGAGCTCATGAATTTCAACGGTTGATCAATCAATGGAATGATAGAGAATACTTAATTGATTATTTTGATAGGAATAAAGAGAAGCTTCAGACACCGTTCTGGAATGAGGTGATCAATGGAAACCCCCACTCCAATGTTGGAATTATGCAAGCTGTCGATTTTACAATAGAAGAAGTCTCCGAATTTGAAAAAGAAATTTTGGAGTTGGCGAATGGAAAGGGAGGTAAAAACTTAGAGGAAATTTTTAAACCCCTTCACAAAGAATTTAGAAAGGAATCGGAAAAATCTGAATTCAAAGCATATGGGATCTATGAGACCAGTTGGCTTCGATTTTATGCTATCAAAATTGAAGAAAATTTTTATTTCATCACGGGAGGTGGAATTAAACTGACAAAAAGAATGGAGGATTCGGAATGCCTCGATCTTGAATTGCAGAAACTTAAAAAAGTTTATGATTACTTATTTCAAAATCCAGATATTAATCCAGATCTCTTGGAAAAATTGGAAGGTTAGTCAAACTCAAAAAACCCTATGACACTCACACCACATATTAAAAATATCCTTAAAAACTCCAAAAAAGATACGGAGTGGAAGAAGGAAGCTGAAGAAAGACAGGCAGCCCGTAAAGAATCTAAAAAGGCCGGATTAGTAGCAACTCAATTGGCTTATTATATGAAAGTAAATAATATAAGCCAGACCAAAGTAGGTAAATTGATTGGCGTCACACCCCAATATATAAGTAAAGTTCTAAAAGGAAGAGAAAACCTTACGTTAGCTACTATTGAGGAAATTGAGAAAAAGCTATGTATTGAAATAATTACAGTTAATGATTTATCAAATACCGAAATCACCTCTAATAAAAAACATATAATCAATCCTACCACACATCATTTAGGGATAGAATCTTTAAGAACTTCGCACTATTTTATAAAAGATACAGACTATGATGCAAGTCCCACCATAAAGTATAGATACTATAATTCAATACTAAAAAGTGAAGTTAAAACTACATCTGATTCAACTCTTGGCTTTCCAAATGATTATTTTGAACAGATGAAACAAAAAGCAATTCAAAGAGCTCATGAGCGATTTGAAAAACTAAAAAATGAAATTGATTTTCAAGTTGATTATATAAATGTCCTATCCTTAGAAGAGACAAAATCTAATAAACAATTCTCTGAATCTTTAAACTGGATTGAATCAGACAGCCTGATTTTAGAAGAAAATTAAAATGGAAAATATAAAATTTAGACTTCTTAAAATTGATACTCGTCAATTTGCTATACTACAAGAAGCATATGATTCCAAGTCAGAAAAATTCCAATTTTCTTTTGGTATTAATTTCTCTTTTCCTGATAAGGAAAATCGAGTTGTTTGTAATTCCTGCCTAATTAAGTATCAAGGAGAAGTTTCTCCTTTCTTGGTTCTTGAGGTTACTGTATATTTTGAATTAGAGGAAAACTCTTGGAACGAATTATTAGATATAGAAGCCGACCAAGTTCGGATTCCTAAGGCAACTGCCCATCACATGATGTCACTGTTAATTGGCACCGCAAGAGGCGTTCTTCATTCGGAAACTAAAAACACAGAGTTCAATCGACTGGTCCTTCCTACTGTCAATCTTAGTGAATTAATCGCTGGGGACATAATTCATTCTTTTACTGAATCCTCCAAAACAGAAAACGAGTAACTCACAGCTACTCTTAAAAGTACTTGACAAAAGGGGAAAGAAATTTCCCCTTTTTTTATATTTTGCCTATTGTTAGGACATTTCCTATCATTTAAGGAATTCAAAGCCATAACCTTTATTGAGCTGATTTTTTCCATACCCAGCAAACCATTCAATGACAGAGCAGTACAACAAACTCAAAGAAACCTTAGCCGAAATATTCCAACTTGACCAAGCTGATCTGGATTTTGGGATATACAGAATCATGAACCAAAAGCGGGATGACATCAACGCATTTCTGGATCATAAGCTCCTTCAAGAAGTAAAAGAATCGCTTGCCAAATCAAGTTCCGGAGATAGTGAAGACCTAAAGAAAAAACTGGAAACGCTTGAAGCAAACCTCCGTGAAGCCGGTATAGACCCTAATTTAAATGACAGAGTTGCAGAACTCCGAACGCAATATTTGTCTACGGGTAGCCCTGATGTGCTAATCAATGAAGTATTCTCTCACCTTACTTCCTTTTTCCGTCGCTACTATAATCAAGGGGATTTCATCTCTCAAAGGAGATATAAGAAAGATGTCTATGCGATCCCTTATGAAGGGGAAGAAGTCAAACTCCATTGGGCAAACCACGATCAGTATTACATCAAGACGGGTGAAAACTTTAAAAACTATTCCTTCAACTTATCTGAAGGACTGAAGGTAAGTTTTGTACTACGAGATGCAAGCACTGAGCAAAACAACAACAAAAGCCAACAAGGGAAAGAGCGCCGATTTAAGCTCGCTGAAGAAGATATCTTTTCTTTTGAGAACAATGAAGGCCAGATTGTAGACTCTCCTGAACTTGCCACACACCTCAAAATCTGGTTTACCTATGACACCCAAGACAAAAAGGTAAAGCAAGATGACTTACGAGCTGCAGCTGCCAAGATGATCAAACAGCAGCTACCAACTCAATTCCAAGCAGGAATGCTTCAGCTAAAGGCCACAGCATCCAATAAAGAGCGAACTCTGCTGGATAAGCATCTGCAGGACTATACGGCCAAAAACTCATTTGACTATTTTATCCATAAAGATCTTGGAGGATTCTTAGGCAGGGAGCTCGACTTCTACATCAAAAATGAAATACTACAGATCGATGATATCAACCTGGACTCCCCTACCAGCTTCGAGCGTCAACTCAAAATCGTCAAAGCATTCAAATCTATCGCTAAGAAACTTATCGCATTGATGACGCAGCTGGAAGAGTTCCAAAAGAAACTCTGGCTCAAAAAGAAAATGGTGCTGCAGTCCGATTACTGCATCACGGTAGATCGAGTGCCTGAGGAGATGTATTTGGATATTCTAACTAATCAAGCTCAGATTCAAGAATGGGATAAGCTTTTCGCTATTTCGGAGATAAAAAAAGATGAGAAAGCAGGCTTATTCATAGAAGAAAGCATTTCTTATTCTGATGTATTCTCCAATAATGGTTCATTGATTATTGGAACAGATGTAAAAGGTTTAGCCTTTCTAAAAGCCAATCCATTTTTGGTTCTGGATACAAAGTTCTTCACAAAGAAATGGAAATATTCATTGCTTTCTACTTTCGACAATATAGACGAGAGTTGCGATGCTCTATTAGTAAACTCTGAAAACTTTCAAGGATTAAGACTCGTCAGTGAAAGATATAAAGAAGAAATACAGCTTATATATATTGATCCTCCATTTAACACTGGATCTGATTTTGCATATAAAGATCGATTTCAAAACAGTAGTTGGCTTTCTTTAATGTTTGACAGAGCAACAATCTCAAGGCAATCTCTTAAAAATTCAGGTTTATTCTTTCTTCATTTAGACTACAATGCAAATTATTTAGGACGTCAAATTCTAGAATTGGTTTTTAATGAAGATAATTTCTTGAATGAAATCACATGGCAAAGATCAACAACAGTTGGTAGTATTAAAGCTATAGCAAATAGATTCCCAACTCTTTCCGACACCATCTTTCTTTTTGTCAAAGAGAAAAATAACTACTTTTTCAACAAACAGTATTTACCACCATCTGAAGACTACAAGGAAAGATTCAAAGAAAAGGACAACTATGGTTATTACTATTGGAACACACTTGCGAGTTATTCACAAGAAACTTTTGAAAGACTTGAAAAAGAAAATAAAGTTAGATGGTCTAACGGCGCAAAGTACCCTCAATACAAAACATATTTACACGAATTAAAAGGAAGTGTTATACCCGATGTATGGACAGATATAAACATGCTAAACCCTATGGCTTCTGAAAGAACAGAGGTAGACTTTTTAACTCAAAAACCTGAAAAATTACTTAATCGAATCATTGAGACAGGATCTCAAGAAGGAGAATATATCATGGACTACTTTATGGGTAGTGGAACAACTTGTGCCTCAGCTCTAAAATCCGATAGAAAAGTTGTAGGTTTTGAGATGGGAGAATATTTCACAACTAAGACTCTCCCTCGAATAAAAAGAGTTTTGTATAGACTTAAAAATTCTAAAAAAAGGAAAGCTATTAAATACCTCCGTCTGGAAAGCTACGAGGACACACTAAACAATCTCCAACTGAAAAGAAATGCTTCTCAGCAAAGCCTTCTCCAAACCGGTTCATTCGGTGAAGACTACCTACTTCACTATATGCTGGAGACGGAGAGCAGAGATAGTTTGTTGAATTTGGAGATTTTCCGTAAGCCATTTGGCTACAGCCTGAAAGTCACCGAAAATAATGAATTGAAAGAACAGGAAGTTGATTTGGTGGAGACCTTCAACTACCTGATCGGTTTAGTTGTTCAGACTATGGAAATGATCCGAGATACTGTGGTGGTTCAAGGACACAATCTGTCAGGAGATAAGATTCTCGTGATCTGGCGAGATGTAGATCATATGGACAATGCCGCGTTAAATGAATTCTTCAGAAAGCTTCAGATCAACACCAAGGATTCTGAGTTTAAGAGAATCTATGTAAACGGAGATAATAACTTAGAAAACCTTCGAACAGAGGATGAAGGCTGGAAAGTGGTACTGATCGAAGAGGAATTTCATAGGAGAATGTTTGAAGAATCATAAATGTTCATTAATTTCACTTGTTCACGAGTCGTGAACAGCTAATTTTTATGAACATGGAAGAGCAAGAGGTCATTGATACGTCAATACAAAATATAAGGCAATTTCTTTTGAGAGAGCCACATATTGAGATATCTCCAAACATAGAATTGGATGCAAGGGTAACATTGAGCTTTCCTGAAAAAGAGATCACATTTAATGTAGAAATCAAAAACGAAATTCGAGGGGCGTCCCTTCAAAAAATTAAATATCTGGCAGAAAGGGAAGAAAATTTTTTATTGATCGCTCATCGAATATTTCCTAAATACAGGGATGTATTGCAAAATGAGAATATAAATTATATAGAAGCCAATGGGAATATAAACATCAGAACCAATGGCTTTTATCTCTTGATAGATAAGTATCCAACCTTGCCGGAGACAGCAAAAGAAAGTAATCGGGCGTTTTCCAAGACTGGCCTTCGTGTATTCTTCCAACTGCTTTTAAAGAATCAGAATCTTTTTGCGACCCAACGTGAATTAGCAGAACAAGCAGGAGTTGCATTAGGAAATATCCCATTGGTTCTAAAAGGGCTTTTAGACGAAGGCTTATTGATCAGAAGAAATGAATTTGGATATCAATGGAAAAATAAAGAAGAAGCCATTTCACGCTGGATCAATGGATATGCAACTACATTAAAGCCCAGTGTTTTTAAAGGCTCCTACCAACTCCCAAAAGATAGAAACTGGCAAGACGTACCTATAGAAACACGCAACAGTTGCTGGGGAGGGGAACCGGGTGGTGACCTATTGACCAACTATTTGAGGCCAGAAAAGTACATTCTGTTTACAAAATCTACTCGAATAGACTTAATAAAGGCAACTCGTCTTATACCCTCAGAAGATGGAAATGTCAAGGTATATGAGATATTTTGGAAAAAAGGAGACATGGACATGAATGCGCCACCTTTACTGGTATATGCCGACCTAATACTCAACGGTGATAAACGAAGCCTCGAAACTGCTGAAAAAATATATGACAAACACCTCCAAGAGCTATAAGGAATTAGGAGTACCCTACTTCAGAGAAATATTTGACTTATTGGATGAGACATTCAAATCAAGAGGCATTCCTTACTATTTATTGGGGGCAACAGCAATCTCTTTGGAATTGCTTAAAGATGGCATCAAGCCTTCCAGAGGTACAAAAGACATTGATTTTGCGATTATGGTCAGTTCCTATGCTGATTATAAAGGCTTAATTGAGGAGTTAAAGGAAAAAGGATTTGTAAACGTGACAGATCCTTGGACCTTTTACCACAAAAGGTTTAACATAGCTATTGATATCCTTCCTTTTGGGGAAATTGAGGAAAACAATACGGTCAACTTTAATGAGAGAAATATTGATTTCCATGTTTTGGGTATGAGTACAATTCTTTCAAGTGCAGGGGCTAAATCAGTTCAAATAGAAGAAAAGTTAGTAAATATCCCCTCACTTCCTGGGATGATTCTTTTAAAGCTGGTAGCATGGTCAGACCGGCCAGAAAAGAGAGAAAATGACCTTAGTGATATCTTATTAATCATCAAAAAATATTACTGGTTGATGAGTGAATTCATTACAGATCAACACTTTGACTTATTCGAACTCTTGGATGATAGTGTATTAAGCCAACACATTGTTGCATCACGAGTATTGGGTCGCGAGGCCGCAGAGTACCTTCGGCTTTCAGATCAACTCAGAGAAAGGGTCTTTCTCGTGCTGGAACAAAATATCAATGATCAATACCAATCTGCTATTGCGAAAGACTGGGCTGGAAAACTTGATGAAAGTGTAGAATACACGCTTTCTCTGTTACAGGCATTTTTGGATGGGATAAACGAAAAACTTTAATCAATGGCACAAAGAAGAAGGACTCAAGCTGTAGTAAAGCTCAGTAAAGCATTAGTGCTAAACCGATGGATTTTATCCCAATTTGGAGAAATGGATCTGGGCTCTCTGGCGGACTCTGAATTCAAACAATCCACCTACGAAGGTCTGGATGAAAATAACACGACCCATTTTCATTTTTACCTTTT
>Ga0105055_10011737_pt1 | contig 10773 bp, 5 predicted proteins | sample BON03_FD_78090 | JGI IMG/M metagenome (GOLD analysis project Ga0105055, IMG submission 78090) | Freshwater microbial communities from Lake Bonney liftoff mats and glacier meltwater in Antarctica - BON-03 | ecosystem: Environmental > Aquatic > Freshwater > Ice > Glacier meltwater | place: Lake... | reverse complement strand
GATTTCAAAACAAGTGCACCGACAGTACTGGTGCACTTTTTCGGTTGGGAGTCTCCGAATTTGCAAACCTGTGCAGAAGTCACCAGATGTTTTGGTCCTCAAATCTCAGCAACATTTTCTTGTCTACAGTATCGGACATGGTTTTTGTTTCTTTTTCAAAATGGCTAACACTTGCAATTTTTTTATTGTGCAGCTCGCAACATATACTATGAAATGCTCGGGTTTTCCTCTGGACAGGGTGCGCTGCTTTCTGCGGTGTTGCCAATTACCCATGCATGTGCCGCCCAGAAAGAACTTTCTCCAAATGCCTATGAGGAAAAGAAGGTGCCTGTTGCGGAAGCAGCTGCACAGGAAGCAGCAAATCCGATTCCGGCCGCTGCGGAAGAAAGTGCGGACACTGGTGAAGAGATGACTGAGGAAGAGGAGCGCAGGAATCAGGAGCAGGAGAAACGTCGAAAAGAGGAGACAGAGGCAGAAGAAGCAATGACAGAGGCAGAAGAAGCAATGCGGGGATATAAAGCCAAGCAGGTCTTGAAACCTTGTTTCCCTTGGTCTCGGGAGGTGGGCATGCGTCATGCGTCATGCGTCTTGCGTCTTGCGTCTTGCGTCTTGCGTCATGCGTCTTGCATCTTGCACCTTGTCTTTGAGATGCCCTTACTCACATGTGACTCGCCGTCAGGATGCTTTTAAGGCGCAGTTGGCGGCAGAAAAGCAGTTGGAACAGGACAAGACAAAGGAGAGCGAGGTGGCGGCGGAAGCAGTAGCAGTAGTAGCAGTAGCCCGTGTAGTGCCAACAGCACAAGACTGCACTTCCTCTTCGGAAGTACAGCCTGAAGAACAAGCCACGAGACAGCAGGAAGATGGGGTTCAAATCACAATCGAGCTAGGTGAGGTGGATTCCGAAACTACCCCCGATGCGAATATAGAGCCAGACGCAATTACAGTGCAATACGGAGCCGTTGGAATGGAGACAGGCTCTTTGGAAGGCATCGCAATACCAATGTTGCCAACGCCGACCGGTGCACATAAGGCAGGTGATGCCGCAGTAGCAACCAATGCAAGTGTACCAATCGTGGCACATGTCAAATCAAGACAAATTACTGCTGTAGAAACCACCACTGACGCTGCGCAAGTCAGGACCACACAAGAGCTAGAAGATGAAGCAGAGGCGGAGGATGAGGATTCGACTTATGATGGACATGCGACAAATACGCCGCCGGTTCACGACTCACACCAACAATCGCAGCAATTGCAGCAAGGGTTGGATGCACAAAGTGACGTTGCAGGAGAGATAATGGAGAGTGGCGAGGTGTGGGTGCAAAGAGGTTTGTGGGTGCAAAGAGTAGATGCACCCAGCCAGCTGCACACAGTAGATGCAAACAAAGATATAACCCTTAAACCACTCCTCGCCCAGAGCGCGGTGAGCGACCAATGCGTCACGCGCACACCAACAGACACTCTCTACCTCACCATCGAGCAGGCCCAACAAGTCATCAAAGTTCATGAACAAGACGTTGCGATTAAAAAATGCGCGTCTGAAAATGTTGTTAGGACGCTCAATTTGGCTGGAGGCGGCAAGGCATATTCCGCTGATGCGCTCCTGGTGTATGGTGCAACACCAAAGTGCGATCAGTGCGAGGATACATGCCACGTCACCCACCACTGTCAGCAGTGTGACGGCATACTCTGTGCTGATTGTGCTGCCTCACACGCACGGATGAAGGCCTTTCGGTCGCACTTGGTGGTGACGCTTGAGCAGCTCATGAGTAACGCAACACCTCTGCAGCTGGTACTGGGTACCACCATGACAAACGACGACGGCGACGACGGCATGACTCATGATGCTGTGCGCCTACCAACAAGCCCTTCCTTTGATGTGCACCGCACCGCCTCTCATTGGGATCGCTATGAGAGCATGAATGAGAGCATGTTTCAGGCCCAAATGTCTGGTGCTATGGGTCACGAGGCGCTGCATGAGGTTGCTGGGGCAGCGGTGGATGTGGTAGGTGCTGCAGCGGTGGACGTGTTCAGTGCTACGGCAGTGGGCGAGGTTGGTGCTCTAGAGTGTGTGAGGCAGAGGTCTGGTGCATCTGTGGCTGGTGCATCTCCGGTGGCTGTGGGGCACAGGTCACAAGATCATCTTGTGACGAGAGTCTCGTCATTCCATGTGCAGGCTGATACGTCAGCAATCATATTGTTGAGTAGCGAGGGTGCGGCAGAGGCTGAGAGAGAGGCAGATGAGATGGTGCTGGAGGATGTCTCTCGCAAGTCTCTATCCACACTCGCGGGTCTCTCTCAAGCATCTCTATGCACACTCCAAACCCACCATGGTCTTGTGGATGCGTCACAACAAGTAGCTGCACAGGCAGCTGCGCACGCACAGGCACCCTTTGCACACACTCCTCTATCTCGACCCTCTCTACATACTCCTGGATGTGTACCGACTGCTCAAACGCATGTGCACAGTGCCGGTGTGTTGATGATGGCGGACCTGGAGCGTGCTCATGACACTGCTCCATCGTCAACACACCTGGAGTGTGCTCATGACACGCCAACCGCTATCAAGGGCCAAGACTTTACACCCACCACGCTTCAGGCCAGAGCTCGTGGCGAAGGCGACCGCAAGACTGTAGAGGATCTGAGATGGCTGCATGCGCATGATGGTGGCATTGCACTTGGCGTTGCGCAAGGGCAGGCAGCAGTGGCAGTTGCTTGCGAGACCGCCGCGTGCAATCACAAGGCAGTGGAGGGCATAGACCATACCAACATGTCACAAGATGCCAACATGTCACATGATGCCAACATGTCATACCTTGATGAAATGCAAGCAGCCATGACAATCCAGTCGCGGGTGCGAGGCAATAGAGCACGAGACTTGCGACAGTCAGTGCAAACTTGTGTCATCTTCTCGGAGGAGCAGCAGGAGCAGCAGGTGTCGTATGGCAAGGCCTTGGCTCATTTGATTGGTGAGGGGCGAGTGCTGTCAGTGAGGTGCCCGCTGGAGTGCCGTGCGCTGATTCGAGACAGCATACCAGGCAGGTCCTCGGGTATACCCACTGTCGCGCATCACATAGGAGCCCTCTCCATGCAGTGTGCCTACCGCTGCCATATGGCACGACACGCCTACACTGTGCGCAGGGAGAGTAAGGAAAGCGCAGCACAACAACAGCACACAGCCATCAAAATACAGGCAAGGACAAGAGGAACGCAAGCGCGAGGGCGAGCGCGAGCACAGCACGTCGTCCAAGACAAGTGTCGCATTCAAGTGTCTGGTGAGAAGGCTCAAGAGGCCTCAAAGGTTACCCTCATTCAAGCACGCGCCAGAGGTGCATCGGACCGCAAAAAGGTCGAGGCCATGCGCAAGCACCAACGTGACTCTTCTCTGAAAGCACAAGAAGACTCGCTCAGGGAGACAGCACGCCAAGAGCGACCCACTCTCACCATCCAGTCAAGGGCAAAAGGCGCTCGCGTCCGACAGCGGGTGCAGACTGTGCAGCACGACAGTGTGCAGACTATGCCGCAAGACAGTGTGCAGACTGTGCCGCAAGACCGGTCTAGCACCCGCGCCCTTGACCAAGCCAACCAACCTGATGGTGCCCTCAAGATCCAAGGACGCGCAGGAGGTAGTGGAGATGGCGGCAAAGTTAAGGAGATGCGCCTCCACCGAGCCCAGCGCCCTCCACACGTCGAGCAGTCCTCTCCGGTAGCCGAAGAGGAGTTGCTAAAAGAGCAGGCAGCGGGCGAAGAAGAAGTTGAGGGAGAGGAGACTGCAAGAAAAAGGGCATCTCTGACTATGCAGCCAACAAGAGGAGGTATGAGGTATGGAGGTATGCTAGACCGCTCAAGCCCACAGCACCAGTGCCCAGATGCTGACATGCCTCATGCGCTTGAGTCTGAGTCGGAGCAAGCCAAAGACTTTTGTGCGCCCAAAGACGATGCTGTTATGGCAGACGGTGCTGCTGCTGTCAAAATGCAGGCGCGCGCTCGGGGAGTAAGAGATCGCAAACGTGTGTCTGCCGTGAAAGATGGCATGCAGTCTTACACGTACGATGCTGCAGATGATGAGCTGAGTCTGCATCATGTCGAGTCTTTCAAACCCCCCCCACACCAACCTCTCCAAGCGCATCAGCAACTGCTTCAACAACCCTGTCAACAACCGCGTCAAAATTGTGATGAAGCGGCAGGTGCATACGAGGCAAGTATTGCCGCACTAGCTCGCGATGCAACTGTACAAGTGGTGCCGCATGTTAGAGTACAAGTGGTGCCGCATGTTAGAGTACAAGTGGTGCCGCATCTTACATCAAGACACATTACTGCTGTGAAAAGCAAGACGGATGCCGCGCAAGTCAAGACCACACAAGAGCCAGAAGATGAGGCAGAGGCACACGAGTCGAGAGTTGAGGTCATGTCATCGCCTCTATGTGTTAGACCCGACCAAGATGACTCTGATCCCAGCCCATCAGACATCGACGTAGAGTGTCACGTCTCCGAGGCCAAGGGCTTGGTCGACGATGCTGGCGGGTATCTTGTGCTTGACCCTGCTCCTTGCAGTGCTGCACCACACCAAGAAGTGTTAGGCGCATCAGGTGTGGCGGCACAAGCACGCCCTAAGATGCCTAATATCATCTTACCCACCATTCGTAAAGTGTCTGATGTGGACGACTTGCATGAAGCGCTTGGACACGCTATGTTGGATGCACCGCTTCAAGGCACTCAGTGCGATGCACCGCTTCAAGGCACTCAGTGCGATGCACCACTTGCACACACCGACTTGCATCTACCCCATGCCCATCAGCTCCACAAGCCTCTGCACATTGCTCGATCTCGCAAAACAAAGAAGGCTGGTGTGACAAGTGGTGTCAAGCCTGATGTAGCGCGGTGTGTAAAGGCTGATGTAGCGCGGTGTGGAGGCTCGCTCGCCCGAGTAGCGCATGCCTTCACTCCATCTATGGCCAGTGGCGGCAGCAGTGGTGGCGTGTGGATGTTGATGGAGGATGGCAGCACAAGTATCGAATACTACAATGGCGATGTCTACAGAGGGTGTATCGCAGGCAAAGTGCGGCATGGCAACGGTCTTTACCACTACAACAACGGCGACAAGTACCAAGGGGAGTGGGTGGGCGGCCTGAAAGACGGCCGCGGAACCTACACGTGGCGGTTGGGCGAGTTGCATCGCGGCCTCTGGTCTCGCAACACCCAGGTTGGGCACGGTGTCTTTGAGTGGCCAGGCGGCGGGCGCTATGAGGGCTTTTGGGGCCACGGCGTTGGTGGTGATGCATCACGCTCATGTCATGATGCATCACGCTCATGTGATGATGCTAGTCGTGGCATGAGTACTTGCTCTCTTGCAATCAGCAAGATGGATGCACAGAGCGGTGATGCTGAGGCGCGTGGGTTGCCTGGACTGCGGCACATGGCACAGGAGCAGAACAAGTGGAGAGTGAAGGAGCAGCGCGTGTACCAGAGTGCTAGACGCGAAGCGGCCACGGCCATCGCGTGGGCCCATGCGTCTCGCCCAGCAACGGCCATGTCGCACGCAACCACGGTGGAAGCAACCTCGCGCCCAGGCACACCATACGAGGCATGGCCTCCACCGCGCGCCGACGTTATCAAACAGGCACACACAGGCCAAGTTGGCGCGACTGCCGACACAGCAGCACGGTGCAGAGGGCTCTGGAGCAGTGTCGAGATAGATGTAGGACAAGGAGAGAGACTGAGTGGAGAGAGACTGAGCGGAGAAAGACTTCCCCACAAATCCGGCCTGCGTCAAAAATCAGGATTGCGTGACATGTCAAGCACATCAGGAGTAGGTCCTGATGTGCTTGTTGCTGGTCAGATGTCAGCAAAAAGCCTTTCGATGTCAGCAACAAGCCTTTCCAAGGCAACAAGCCTTTCCAAGAAAAAAAAGGCACGCACGCTTCGTGACAGGCCCGACGTGGCAGCGCGCGCAGGGCAAGGCGCTGACTCTGTTTTCCTGACACTTGCGACTGCTATGCGAAACACTGGCAAAATGACGCAGATGGCTGCCGAGTCGAAAGGCGTGCAGGTGCGCCCTACTTTCGAGCAAGACAAACCATGGGCATACGGTCACGACGAGGATGCAATCCTGCGTCATTGCACGTCGGAGGGCAAGCAAGGTTCCAAAGTCGGAGCTTCAAAAGTCTATTTCCGGCTGCTGGCCGACATAGATGCTGGCATAATGATGAACCGTCTTGTTGGCTTTCAAGCATCCTTCGACTCTTTTGACAGCCTCCCCCGCGAGCGCACGCATGCACGCGCAACGATGGAGCGAATGATGCAGCACCTCGACGAGGACCTCAAGACACAAGAAGCACCTCAGTTTAAGCTCAGTGAAGCGGCTCAGTGTGTAGATTCTCAAGCGCCTAGTCGTCTCGACGCCACACCCGACGACACACCCTCGTCTGCCGTCGCTGCGGCTGACAAGACTGAGGCATGCCCTTTCGAGAAGTTGCCAAGCGTCACGAACCAAAGGGCAGCTATTGAGTCACAGTCTACTTGGGCCTCGCCTACCAAGCCGTCCACCAACTGCACGTCGGCCCTCTCCCAAAGCACACCGCAAGCAAAGGGGAATACGATCAAATCTCGCGAGCAGCAATTATTCGAAACATTGTTGCACAAGACCCAACGACGCCTCAACGACCTCTTGGAAGAAGAGGGGTTTGTGGATGGCATGAATGACGATGGCATCAATGACACCGACTGCACGGAGCTGCAGGCGCTCTTTAACAAGTTCTGCGTGGTGGAGGGGCATTCCGACCTGCAAAAAGATGCGCGACGGCTGACGATGGACAAGCAGGAGTGGGTGGAGTGTCTCATGTCCTTGAATCTCCTCAACACCTCCATCACCGAGAAAGTCGCTAACTACATCTTGACAAGGACGGAGGCGCTAGACCTCTTTCTAGAGGCCAAGAGCAAGACAGCCAAGAAAGGCGTCAACCACTCTCTCGAACTCACCTTCAAAGACTTCAAAACCCTCATGGCCAAACTGCAGACGATTCTTGAGAACAAAGTGGCAGCGCTTTCGCGCGTCTCCTGTGCCCACTTCCTCAACAAAAGAGCCCCCAAAAAGATGCACGCCATCAATGACACAGCTGCCACTGGGCGCGCGCCAGAGAACAAGGCGCTGGTGGCACACCTGCGAGCCAACCGCACCCAGATCGGACAGGGCTTTGGCATGTCGGTGTGCCTCAAAAAGATGGCGAGCAATCTGCTCTTTGAGAATCCCCTGCGCTCGCACAACCACCTGGCATCTCAATCTTTTGCCCATAACACTCTTTCCAGCCAGTCCTCCTTTGCCTCCTCGCTCCCCTCGACGCAGGCCTGCTAGCTATGATACCCAGCCTCCGAGTCGTTTACCGCCTCCCAACCCTCATTTGTGGACAGGCAGCCCTCTTTTGACGTGTCCTCCCGGGTCTCTACCTTGTCTCTGCCCAGTCATGTTTGTTTGAGAGGGGTTTGCATAACAAAGGGGTGGTGTGAACCGAGGGTGCACGACTCTTGAGATTGACGGCACGACTCTTGAGATTGACGGCACGACTCTTGAGATTGACGGCATGAAGCGACGGTGCGGGACTCAAGAGAGTGACTTGGTGACTTGGAGCGACAGACGTCAAGAGACTCACGTCAAGACACCCTAACCCCTCGAATGACGAGACCTGCACGGTATTCCCAGGCGCAAGGCCTTGCTTGATGCACCTTGAGTGTGCATACTAGTGCATACTAGTACACCCTATGCCTGCCCTCTACTTTGGCTGTCGTGTGCCCTGCACGCAACAGGCGTGCAACTGCTGCTGCCGTCTACCTTACTGTGACGATAGTTTTAGACACGAAAGCACGAAAGCAGCAGGGGATGTGGGCAGGCGTCTTGTTTAGTGCTGTCTAGTCCTCGTGCTGCACCGCTCTACACGCCTCTACACGCCTCTACACGCCTCTACACGCCTGCTCCTCATCCTGCCGCAGCCTTCTAGCTCGTGCATGCGGCGCATCGGGATGAGGGTGGAGGTGGGCATGAGTAGCATCTGTCATTGCCAGTCGTCGCCGCCAAATGTGTATCCAGCCCTTTGTTGCAATGTGTATTTAACCCTTTGTATGTAACCCTTTGTTGCAATACTCAAGCAGCAAATGATCAAGAGGCTGAGGATCAAGAGGCTCATCTTGAAGAATACCCGATTAATATAATAAAAGTATCGATAAGTGTGCGTTGCAAAAGGACAAGTATAAGTTGAAGAAGGAAGTGTAAGTTGAAGAAGGAGGTGTCACTTGTCGACAAGTGTGACTTGAAGAAGCAAGTGTCACTTGAAGAACAAAGAGGCTAGAGCAAGCAAGAAGCTACACACGCCTCGCTGCCGACGCCTTGTCGCCTCGCGCGCATCTTTTGTAACAGCCTTGTTCAAGACGGCTTCTTGACTGGTCTTTGCAATCACTCGTCTTTACAATGGGTAGTCTTAGCAATGGGTCGTCTTTGCAAAAGACCCATGTAGCGGTCTTTGCAATATACCCATGTTTCGGTCTGTGTCATAGACCCATGTACCACTCGCCTTTCGTCTTTGACATCAAGGCGTCTTTCGTCTTTGACATCAAGGCGTCTTTCGTCTTTGACATCAAATCCCTCTTTCATCCTTGACACGAAATGCCTCTTTCGTCCTTGACACACCGGAGTGCAACACACCCTATCTCATTCCCGACATATCTCATTAGCCATTCGTCACTCTGTGTCTTGCTTCATTCGTCTGTGTCTTGCTTCATTCGTCTGTGTCTTGCTGCATTCGTCTGTGTCTTGCTTCATTCGTCTGTGTCTTGCTTCATTCGTCTGTGTCTTGCTTCATTCGTCTGTGTCTTGCTTCATTCGTCTGTGTCTTGCTTCATTCGTCTGTGTCTTGCTTCATTGCGTTATGTCTTGCTTCCGTCTTCGAGGGTCCTGACAAGACACTCTCACAAGACACAGTCTCTTGTGCCCCATGCGTGCGCACCTCTTTGGGCTTCACTCACGACCCCACCTCATTTTGAGAGTCAGGCAACCTCTCGCGGGCAGCTGCTGTGTGGCGAGGGTTACATGCTGCCACGTCTTCCTTTAACACCATACAGTGCACAGAGAGGGAGCTGAGTGTGTTTGTGTCTTGCTGGGTGTTGGTGGTGCATCACTCCTCGATGCAATCTCGCCTCCATCCAACCCTCCTTCGCTTGTACACACACACACACACACACATGCACATACAAACTGACAAACGCACGCATGCACGCACGCACGCACGCACGCACGCATGCACACGCACACAAAGATACACGCATACACACACACGCACACACATACTCACACACATACAAACAAATATATACGCCCACACGCACAAACACACACACACACACACACGTACACACACACCCGCGCGCGCAGTTGCAAACGCATCAACCCAGACACTTTCTCGCGGATTGGCGTACTCGCAGATCGAAGGCTGAGCATCTGTTGCACCCATCTATACCGTCAGTTGCAACCATACCTACAGCGACATAGAGAGTGCAACCATATCTACACTCTGTCGCACCAACATAGAGAGTCAGCTGCAACAACACACATCAGGAGTGAGTTGCAGCAACATACAGAGTGAGTTGCAGCAAAAGAGAGGTGTGCACCTAGATTCTAGGCACACCACCAGTGAATGAGTCACGTCAAGCACTTGAAGGAGTGATACCACGCCAAAGAATGCCGTCCTATGCTAGTCCTATCACTATGCAGTGGGTGAGGAGGCAAGGCGGACCAAGATAGAGTGGTGCTGTGGCAAGGTGATGAGACGATGAGACGTATGCGATAGATAGACTCTGTCTATCTGTATGCGATAGATAGACTCTGAGATAGATAGACGTGACATATGACATGAGGCGCATGGAATAGATAGACTCTCATAGATAGAGTGGGATAGATAGACATGACATATCACAAGAGACGCATGAGATAGATACACTCTCATAGATACCGTCTCTCCCGCCAACGCCCAGACACACCAGATAGATAGTGATTTGTCTTGTGGTGTGGTGGCAAGGGCAGAGTATGGCGTGACATATCACACATGAGACGTGACATATCACTCATGACATATCACACATGACATATCACACATGAGACAAGGCGTGACACATGACACATGAGCCTACTCAATTCACATGTCACTCGTGCGCCATGTCGATTCGCATATGACACGTGCATCATGTGACGTGTCGGTACACGTTCAGCATGTGACGTGTCATTACAGTATTACGTCTAGGAGCGGACAGCAAGTATGGGTCAGTCATGTGACGTGATGTGACAGGCAGTCAAGTGACGTGACGTCGCATGACATGTCGCGGACAAGACCAGTGAGTAATATTGCACATGTATGAATAAGTGGGTGTGAGTCATGGCGCACATGTGTGAATGAGTGAGAGTGAGATAGAGAATGAGTGATGGGACAAGAGATGGAGTGGGACAAGAGGTGGGCTGGTGAGTGATGGGACAACCAATGGTTCGTGATGGGACAACTCACGAGATGGGCTCGCCAAGAGAGTGATGCTTCAGGGGGTTCAGCATCATTTTTAAATACAGTTCGTGAACCTGTTAAATACAGTTCGTGAACCTGTTAAATACAGTTCGTGAACCTGTCCCGTTGACCCTTACACTTCATTTCAAGATTATATACACAAGGAGAGAAAGAGAGGGAGAGAGAGAGAGGGGGGAGAGGGGGAGAGAAGAGGGGGCGGGCAGAGGGGGGGAGGGGGGGG
>Ga0105055_10011734_pt1 | contig 10774 bp, 8 predicted proteins | sample BON03_FD_78090 | JGI IMG/M metagenome (GOLD analysis project Ga0105055, IMG submission 78090) | Freshwater microbial communities from Lake Bonney liftoff mats and glacier meltwater in Antarctica - BON-03 | ecosystem: Environmental > Aquatic > Freshwater > Ice > Glacier meltwater | place: Lake... | reverse complement strand
GGGAAAAACAGAGGAAAAAGAAAAAAAGAGAGAGGGAGGGTGGTGGGTTTAGGGGGGTAGAGGAGCGTGGGTATTGAGGAGGGTAGGACCTCATGCTAATAAAGCTAGATCGACATGATTGTTTTTCAGTTTTTCATCACCTGCAAAATGACAAGCAACGCAAACAACGCCTCTCACTATGTAAAGCTAGGTAAGAAAAGACGAGACAGTTCCAAACGCAATTACTACGTTATTTCTCCAAGGATGATAATACAAGCAATCATCATCATCTTATGCAGTAATAAAAGCAACATCCATCAATCAGTGTGCACACTGTCCGGGTCAAAGAAAATAAATGCACTATTTTTGTTAGAAAGTAGAGCACATTCGGTCTTTAGCGACCTCACGTGCAAGCGTGGCTCAGTTGGTCAGAGCTAGCCGGGACTGCTAATCCCTAGGTCGTCGATTCGATCACGTCTAAACCCCAAGAACTCAAATTACCATGGATTTGAACTACTTAGACCCTCAATCAAGGGTACTAAACTGCTGTTGACAGTAATAAACGCAATCATCATCATCAATGCGTTGGTAGGCAGCTCGACCCGCTTGCAACGCGTTGGTATGCGTTTGTGCAATAAAGCATTTATATGATACAAAAATACTATGAGTGCTTATTTTTATAAACTGTACGTGTTCACATTCTATGTTCAAAGCATGTACGACCACACGCTGATCTTAGTTTTGTATTTGGCCTAAGGCCAAATCCTGATGGAATTTGGTTCGACTTTTTTACTTTTATTGACTAATTTGATTTCCCGTACCATTCTTGGGGCAGCCACTTCCAAAAAACGCCGAACGAATAATTTTACATGTCTGCAACTTTCTTTGTTCAATCTCGAGATGAGTTGAAAATGGAATCCAGTGTCTGTAGTTTTTTGGTGTCTCCAGGAAAAAGAATTTGTTGCAATGTGTCGCAAACATTTTCCTCGACTATTAGCACGGGAAAGAAAGAAAATACTTGAAGAAGCAAATAAAGTTAAAAAGAAATCTGAAGATGTATAGCATTATCTATGATCTTCCAGGTTCTTCTTGCATCCACTTTATCTGAACACTGCCCCAGCGACAGTTACGTCTACTTAAATCAATATTCACATACTAAAAGAAGTAAGAATGTCAAACTAAGATTCATTTGAATTTGGCATTCAATGATCAAGGTTCGGGAGTAGGCATTCACCAAGGAACAAATTTGATCTTGAAATTAGTTTCACATGCCAATCACGGTGACACGGTCACGGTAACATGAACTTGTGTCAGTTTACACGTGCTGATCGCATGATCGTGTACGCTTTGTCCTATTCTTTGCGTGAGATATAAAAACAATGTTTGAAACAAATGCTAAAAAAATACGTTCTAGTAAAAAGTATATAATTAAGTAAGCAAGCAAATGTATGAGTATTTGAGCCGTGGATCAATCACACATATGATAGTACTGTATCGGACTACTGACGACGTCTCAGATACTAGGGTATCCAAAAAATTTGCCTGCAGCGTTGTACTTCATTACACTTATAAGATAAATGGTTTGCACCACTTTTGTTCACAATACTGATTATATACAATGTGATGCTTAATCGAGAACTCAAATCTACATGGATTTGAACTACATAGACCCTCAAGCAAGGGTACTAAATTACTGTTACAAGTAATAAAAGCAATCATCAATCAATAAAGTTACTTTCACTGATTCAGAATGTCAAATTTGAAGTGTCGATTTATTTTCATCCTCGTTCTCATACTTTACCTATTAATACAATCAGTGAGCACCGCGAAACAATTTTTTTGAGTTTTTGCTGGAATCGAACCGACGACCTCGGGATTAACAGTCCCGCGCTCTGACCAACTGAGCTAGTTTTGCATCGTCCCGGATGTATTTGATACGAGAATTGAGACATTTTAATCATTGTCTGAGCCGAAAATGTGAGGAGCAGCTAATTCCACGGTCATGGACACACAGCAAATTTCCCCACGCTGCACCCATTGGCCCCAGCCCCATAATGACAGACCTTATGTTCTTCCACACACAAATCTTTTCCTCTCGATGAGACATGAAGGGCTCTATTGTTTTGCCCTTCCGTATTTCGTCGAACTGGTTTCACCAAAAAAGAACTCGATATATAATATTCAAACATCCAGCAAGTCTGACAAGACTCCAGGACCACGTCGAAACGATGGACTCAGTGTGAAAAAGATGGATTAGCAGATGATCGAGGTGGTGCGCGCTTTCAAGATGCTACCAGCAGCGATTGTAATGTTGCGGCACGCTGCGTCTTACACGAAGAAAAATTGGTACCGTGTTGCACTATTATGTCATGAGCACGGCAGCGTTGGGTGACAGCAGATAGCACTCGAACGCAGTACGGGTCATAATGTATATGTAAATATATGCAGTGTTGCACGCAAAAAATATATTTTTCCATAAATTATGCCAAATCTGAGGAGGAAATATCAATTTATTTGCGCAAAGCCACACGTATATGCAGACGCAAATTTCCTTGCAACATCATACAATTTGTTTAAATTCTCCAAGACAAATAAAATCCTCGCAGGTCGGTGCAAGTTCCCCCTGTCAGGGTTCAGCGCAAAAAGCCCGTGCGCAGAGGTGTTATGTGGCCATGAACGTGGGCTTAGCCGTTCAACAGAGAGAAATTATGTGTGCGTATATGTGTGTGTGTGTGTGTGTGTGTAAGTATGTGCCAGTGCACGCACCTCGAGGAGCGAGTTCGCGTTTGTCGTAGTGAAGATCACCAAGATTCGAGAGAGAGAGATATACGTAAAGAGAGGCATATGTACATGTGTATGTGTGTGCGTTTTTCAGATTTCTACTCGTTGTGTGAGTCAAACCGCGGCTGGAATTACACGTCGGGTTTCCAGATTGTTCGCGTGGTTTTGGTCATTTGTGGAATGCACGAATTAAGCAGGGACAATACTATTCGCACATCAAAGTCACCGACACAGCCATACTTCCATGCACTCATACACACCCAAATACATACACACCCATACCTTTGCTGCTACTGCCCTCCCCGTCCTCGAGCGCAGACGCACGCGTTGATCCATCGTTGATCCATCGTTGATACATCGTTGATACATCGTTGATTCATCGTTGATCCACAGTTGATCTATCGTTGATCTATCGTTGATCCATCGTTGATATAACCTTTACTCACGTATTCGGCTGATACCATGATTAAATCCGATTTTAAATTGTACGAAAATTATTTCCATCAATTCAAAAGATGAAATTTGGTGTGCCCATAAATTTACATCCTCGTTTTTACATTACGTATAGTTCCACAAATAGTGAGCGCCACAGAACCATGTTTTCTATGTGATAGATCGTACATTATTAGTGTTGTGTATATTATAAGTGTTGTGAATTAAAAAGCGCCGCAGGCCAAATTTGTTATGAGTGTCGTGAAGAAAAGTACTGCAGGCAATTTGAATTGGAAAACATATTATCTTGTGTAGCGTAAAATCTTGCTTGTTAGCTCATTACATCGTGCATGACTCACAGAGCTCTTTGTCTTCATATGTGTAACATGACACGCGAAACAACTCGAATTATACACTCACTTTCAAATTAAATTACGCTCAGCATACTGCGCCACACGGCTGTACGAGCGTGTCACAATACCTCAAGACTATGACTAATTTTACTGGGACCAGCCCCGGTTTTAGAAATCGCTTTTAAACGGAAAAAGGGTGGGTCTTCCGGAGATTAGAGTAGACAGGGGAGGGGGATGATCAGAGCGACGAGACAGTAACGACACGTTGCAACCTCGTTTTTTTTGGGCATCATTTTTTGGGCATCAATTTATCATGGTTGACACGAGCTATATCTTTTTGCCTTAGGCACTTGCACTTGTACTTCTGTGCTTGAGTGCAGAATAAAGAAATCATTACTTACACTCTACACTTCACTTGAACCTTGGAGTGCCATATCATAGGGGCAGAGCTTAATCATGACAAATTTGATTGGAAATTGCCAATGAAAATGGATGGACAACTGACGAGTAGTGAAGGCAGTGATCCTGCCTAAAATGCGCACAGAATCTAGTCACAAATGATATTTGTGCCATGAATCGAGGTATCCATTTATCAATGAATAGAGGTATCCGTTTATCAAGACTTAGAAAGAAAATTATTCTGTCAACCCTGCCTTATCAGCAATGGTAGTGAAGTAAAGTACCGTGTAGTGAAGTAAAGCGCCGCAGGCAATTTTTCTGGAGCCCCCATTTTTGGAGCCCCCATTTTCAGAGCCCCAATTTTTTTCGCCCCTGTTTTTTTTTTCTGATTCAACAAGCTCTTTCCTCCTTTTTGGAGCTTGCACCCCTCAAAAACGAATCAGAATTAGTTTGTTCAAGGGTTGAGAGAGCAACAGAAACAGCAAGCATGATGTAGAGAGAGTCATTGTGAAGAGTAATGGATTCTTTTATTGCACGCTCAATTTCGCAATTTTGGTTCTCCCCGCATGGAGTCTCCCAGAATCCTAATTGGGTTTTAAATCCAGTTTATCTGAACGCTGCCCCGGTGACAGATACGCGTACTAAAATATTTACATACTAAAGAAGAATAATCACGTGTGTGTGTGTGCATGTGTGTGTTTCTTTATTGTTTCATGTGTGACGTGACTCGCGAGGCGACTCGAATTATAGTTCTCACTCACAACGCAGATTGCGGAGCTCAACGTATCGCGCATGGCCATCATTGGTCTTTTCATCCATAAACCGCGCGAGAATCAATTGAAGCTCGCACACATGCCCCTCAATTCCCAGCTGCCGCGTCCTCTCGCTTGTAATGCACAGATTCAACGACACATCTCGATAACTGTGTACACACTACCGTCAGTAAGCGTGCACACGATTTGAACACATACGTATGTATATACATGTATATATGTGTGTATTTCATAAATCCTCTTGCTCGTAATGCACAGATCCAAAGCAACATCTTGGCATGGGGTGGCTACGATCAGTAGGCTCCTTAAAATTATAGGTCTCTGTTGCAAAAGATCCCTATAAAAGAGACTATATTCTGCAAAAGAGACATCTAATTTTGAGGAGCCTGCTAATCGTAGCCACCCCATATCTGTATACACACTGAAACCGTCATTATATGTGCACACATATTCATACAGATATGTATGCGTGCATTTGAGATATGTATGTGAGACAGCTAAAAAGATCATGCGTTCTTGGAAAAAAGAATACCCCGCGCTCTGATTGGAGTCGTATCTCGAGTCGAGCCTGTTTTTGGTGCGAACAACTTGGATGGTAGGGTCGGCTGCGATGGTCTCTAGGCAGCTGATGATTCCACTGTGTGTGTGTTATAGTGTGTTGCAGTGTATTAGCTGATGATTCCACTGTGTGTGTGTTATAGTGTGTTGCAGGGTATGAGCTGATGATTCCACTGTTTGTGTATTATAGTGTGTTGCAGTGTATTAGCTGATGATTCCACTGTTTGTGTGCTGCAGTATGTTGCAGTGTGTTGCAGAGAGTTGAAGGGAGTTGCAGAGATTGATGCGAGTGTGTGCTTGTGTTGCAGTGTGTAGCGGGATGTAGCGGTGTGTTGCAGTGTGTTACAGTGTGTTGCAGTGTGTCACAGCGTGTTGCAGTGTGTTGCGGTGTGTTGCAGTGTGTTGCAGTGTGTTGCAGATTGCTGAGATTCAGTGCGTTGCAGTGTGTTGAAGGGATTGATTTATGCCATTGTGAACACGTTGTGCGGTGTGTTGCAGCGCGTTGCATGGACCTGCGCGAGTGTGTACATGCGCAACGTGAGATGTTGGTGTGTAGTATGATGTGTACTTGCGCGTGCGTATATACATATGTATAAATATAGATCAATGTATACGTATGCATATAAACATGTATATATAGCCACGCATATGTGACGACGCCAGTGCATTTCTATTTCTGCTGACTGACTGTGTTGCAGTGTGTTGCGGTGTGTTGCAGTGTGTTGCAGTGTGATGCAGTGTGCTGAGTATGTTGCAGTGCGCTGCAGTGTGTTGCAGTGTTTGTGAGACCTGATGTCATCGAAAACAACAAAGTGCCGCGAAATATATCGAGCAGTGCTTTGCAGTATGTTGCAAAGTTTTGTACAGTGTGTTGCACAGTGTGTTGCACAGTGTGCTGCACAGTGTGTTGCAGTGTGTTTCAGTGTGTTGCAGTGTGTTGTAGTGCGTTGCGTTGCAGCGCGTTGCAGCATGTTGCAGTGTCTTGTGCAGTGCGTTGCAGTGCGCTGCAGTGCGTTGCAGTGCGTTGCAGTGCGTTGCAGTGCGTTGCAGTGCGTTGCAGTGCGTTGCAGTGCGTTGCATTGCATTACAGTGTGTGTGAGACCTGATATCATCAAAAATAATACAATGCCGCGCGATATCGAGCAGCCGCGACGCATCACCGTCGTAATTCCGGCACAGCTTCTCAATAATGCGGTCCACGCTCTTTACCTGCGGCCACTTGACGTCCTGCCGCTCACTCCCGGCATGCCACCGCACATACCGACCGCCACCCGGCGCCGAGGAGGCAAAGCAGCCGCGTGACGCACTGGCGAGTTCGCGAGTTTTGTGCTGGTGAAATCAAATATTCTCACGAGTCAGTTGCTACGCATCTGGCTGTATGTAATGACGATAGAGCTGCCTTTAGAGAGACTGTATACAAGGCTAATTGTCTATAAATGAAAAACTTTGTTTAATATATTATATACGACTCTATTAGACAATATGATATGCTAATCGTCTATAAATGAAAAGATTTGTTGAATATACCATGTACGACTATAACAGAATACATACAATGCTAGTTGTCTATAAACGGCAAACTTTGTTGAATAGACTATATACGACTCTAATACACGATGTAATATGCAATGCTAATTGTGTATACATGAAAAGATTTGTTGAATAGACTATGTATGACTATACACAGACTATATACAATGCTAGTTGTCCATAAACGAGAAAGTTTGTTGAACAGACTATATACGAGTATATTAGACTATATTATATGCTATCATTTATAAATGAAAAGATTTGTGGAATAGACCATGTACGACTCTAAGCGACTATATATACACTGCTAGTTGTCTATAGGTGACAAAAAATTGTGTAATAGACTATATACAACTCTAATAGACAATGTAATATGCTAATCATCTATAAATGAAAAGATTTGTGGAATAGACTATGTATGACTCTAATAGACTATATACAATGCTAGTTGTCTATAAATGACAAAAAAATGTGTAATAGACTATAGATGACTCTAATAGACAATATAATAAGCTGATCATCTATAAATACAAAGATTTACAATTCTAAGAATCTGTAAATAAAAGATTTGTTTAATAGACTATATACGACTGTCATATATACTATGTACAATACTGATAGTCCATAAATGAAAATATTTGATGAATAGACTATACACAACTCTAATAGACTAAATACAATTCTAAGAATCTGTTAAGATTTGTTTAATAGACTGTATACGACTCTAATATACTATGTACAATGCTGATAGTCCACAAATGAAAAGATTTGATGAATAGACTATATACAACTCTAATAGACTAAATACAATGCTTAGAATCTGTAAATGAAAGATTGGTTTAATATACTACATAAGACTCTAATAGACTTTATATACAATGCTAATAGTGCATAAATGAAAACACTGTTTTAGTAGACTATATACGACTCTAATAGAATACTCTAATATACTACAGCCTGTTGCATTTGGAGTGTCATTTAATCTCAATCTCCAATCTCAATCTCCTTGGTCTCTTTTCAGCGGAACGTGGTAAAAGAGACCTGGAGAACGAGATCATCGATTGAGATTTGAGAATGAAGAAATGACACTCCAAATGCAATAGGCTGTATATACACTTTTGAGAGACAGTATACAATGCTAATAGTTTGTACACAAATGTAACAGAGTATATACGACGCTACTAGACTATATACGACTCTACTAGACTACAAATAACTCTAATTGACGAACCACACTCACACTCTGAGACGTATCTCACTCTAATGTAACGAACCACACTCTAGTGTAACGAACCACACTCTCTCATGTAACGAACAACACTATACTCACTCTAATTGACAATCAACCATGACGCTAGAGCAGACTTATGAGAATCTTTGCGTGACACGTTGAAGAGCTCGCGGATTTTGTGCTGGTGGAGTCGAGTATTCTCAACAATCAGCTCTGGAGTCATTGCATACAGTAAATTGAGCAGCGAGCTGACTTTTCAGAAATTGTCACCAGCAGCTTCGCGTGCGTCTGGTACCTGATCAAGAATCGGCTCCAGAGCCATTCTAGAGCCATTCTAGAGCCATTCTAGAGCCATTCTAGATCCATTGATGCAGTGAATCGAACAGCGAGCTGACTTTTCAGAATTTGTGCTGACTTTTCAGAATTTGTCACCAGCAGCTTCGCGTGCATCGGTGCCCTGTCAATAATCAGTCTGTACGGACCAAACCGAATTTAATGGTTCTGGCGCCATTTCATACAGTGTAATAAGTGAGTACATCAGGAGACTCCGCCGTAATGATTCGATTTACTCCGATTTACTCCGATTTACTCCAATTTACTTCGATTTACTGCATGAAATGGCTCTAGAACCATTTCATGCAGTAAATCGAACAGCAAGCTGACTTTTCAGAGAGGTCGCCAGCAGTTGCGCATGCATCAGGAGTGCTAGTATATACAGCATGCCGAGGCTCACAAGGAAAATAAAAATAAAAACAAAAAATCACCAGTAGCTGCGCAAGTGCTTGTATATACAGCATGTGGAGGCATGTATATACAGGATGTGAACAAGGAAATATACAAATACAAATAAAAATTAAAAATCACCAGTAGCTGCACGTGCATGAGGAGTGCTTGCGTATACAGCATGTCGAGACTCACAAGGGCCCCCGCTGTTTTGGACTTGGGTTCATGGGCGCCCGCAACATTGGAAAACTGTTCCTGGCCAACCAAGTGCGCAGAGTGCGCAAACACGGAGGTGTGGCCATGCGGTAACGTGACCTGGCTGACTTGGGTCGACACGGGACGGCGGCCGTCCCATGCCGACCGGAGACATGACTCGAATGTGTGCCAGCACGATTCGAGGCAGGACGTTTGCGAATAGAGGTAGGGGTTGTGCATGAAGCTGCAGATTTGCTCGAGGCGTTTTATCGCGGGCTGCTCCACGGCATCGCTCTGCAATCGCGCCCAGATCGAATTGAAGGAGAGAAGGTGCGGCTGAATCGCTGAGGCGGATCTCTTGAGATTCCAGCGCCTGAGCATGCGCGCCAACGCCCACGCAATGACCATAAGGAATTGCGAGACTGGGATCCAGAGAGACGCCCTCGACGCAAGCGCGGGGGTGAGAATATAGTGATTGTGCAGACCGAGGCCGATCATGTGGGGCACGAATAAGTAGGGAATTGACTGTATGAAGTACTGCTCATACCAGCAGCAGATGATTCCACGAATCAGGCCTGGTATTCCAGAAGCAAACCAAAAATATGATTCATCAACACGCGCACCGGAGTTGGAAAAGGCAAAGCCCAATGCCGCCAGTACTCTGAGTACCCCATGCGAACCAAATGAGAGGCTCAGAAAGATTCGTAGCAAATTCCGCTGATGCACAAAAATGCACAGAATTGATCCCACCATCATGAAAGATCCGGAGATGATGTTTGCGAACAAAGTCGAGGGTATTTGATAGGACTGCATGCGCTCATCAAAAAAGAAGCGAACCACCGATCCGTCTGTGTCTGGTACACCCTCTCGATCCTGTGGCACCCAAGCCCTGTGCACCCCCATACACTTAGTGTTGTCGCCCATATCCCATACACATGCCTGAGACGCAAAAGGCTGCCACTTCACAAAAGAGTCCGAAGCGTCACGAGTCGAGAAACTGAAGCGCAAGGGCACCGCCGCAAATTCTACCGCCACCGCATCTGAAGACGGCAATTTCTCCCCATCTTTCCCTCTCTGCCTCTCTCTCTCGCTTGTTGCTTCGCCCGCGGCCACCGCGAGGAAAAACCCATTAGTCGTAACAGGCTCGGGGAATACAAAGTAAAGGTGGTCGCCTTCCCGACGAGTAGAGGCTAGCAACATGTCGATGCCGCACCCATCCAATGTCAGTCCCACGTGACCCCAATCATACCCAGTATACAGTTGGTCATTTGACCCCCCTCTCTCCCCCTGAGCGCTGGCATCACGTGTGGTGTGATCAGGTTTTATATGCATGTCCCATTTGTGTGTGTGTGTGTGAGAGAGAGTGTGTGTGCCATCGTGTTCCGTCTGCGTAGTAGCGAGCTGCAGTGCATGTTGCCGTGTGCGTTGCAGTGTGTGTGGTAGTAGTGGGTGTGGCAGAGTCGCACCACGCATCGATGCAGTCGGTGGTGCGTCGAGTACGCTGAATCTGAAATGGGTGCCCGTCACTTGATTGCCATTGTAGCCCCCCAACACGACCAGCCCATTCACAAGCAGGTACAGGCCTGCGGCAAACACGAACAGCAGAAAATGCAGTTTGGTCTGTGGAAATTCTCAAAAACAAAGTCAGCTCTACAGAGCCTGTATGTTACACAGTAAATTGAGGAGCGAGCTGACTTTTGAGAAATTTCACCTGCGCGTTGGAAATGGGTGTGTTTGTGAAGATGACACTGATGGTGGAGGCCTTCTTGATGCCGTGGCGTGCTGTGATGAGGCGCTTTGCTAGCAGGTCACCTGTGTGT
>Ga0105055_10011732_pt1 | contig 10775 bp, 5 predicted proteins | sample BON03_FD_78090 | JGI IMG/M metagenome (GOLD analysis project Ga0105055, IMG submission 78090) | Freshwater microbial communities from Lake Bonney liftoff mats and glacier meltwater in Antarctica - BON-03 | ecosystem: Environmental > Aquatic > Freshwater > Ice > Glacier meltwater | place: Lake... | reverse complement strand
CGGGGGGGGGGGGGGGGGGGGGGGCGGGGGGGGCGGGGGGGGGGGGGGGAAGGCGCCGGGCGCGCCCCCCCCCTTTTTTTCCCACTTTTTTCCCCCCCCCCCCCCCCCCCAACCAACGAAAAATAAATAGCGCTCTGGTTCTCCGAGGGGGTCACCAACTGGGAGCGCACCAACGACCGCTGGCTGCGCGAGTAGGGCGGCGGGCGAGTTTGTGTTTTGGTTTCGAGCGCGCGCGCGGGGGGGGGGGCGAGCAGGCGACGGGACCGGGGGCGTGGCGCTCGCGGCGGCCTCTTGCGGCCTTCCAACCCGCCCTATTTTCCCCTCAACGCCCTGGGCACTCGAAATAGCAGGCGTGCGCGCGCACCGTCCGCCTGGATGTGTGTTATGAACGATTGTGCAACAGACCCCCACGATGGGTGCCGTCGGCTCGCCCCCCCGCCTTGGCGCCGCCGTCGAGCGCGCGCGCCGCGCCGCTTCTTCGGCGCGGCCGGCTCTGCCATCTGAAGAGCGCAACCCGGTGCAATCTCGGCCACTCGCACAACACACCGTCTCATCAACCATCAACCAACCACCACACCTCCTCGTCCGTGTAAGCTAGAGATATAGATTTGGCGTGCCCCGAACAACGCCAACGACAAAAAAACAGAGTCTTCGTCCTCCTCGAAAACAAGCACCCGGAACCAGAGGGGGGGGGTCCACTGCGCCCCCCACCCGCCACCATGGGGCCCTCACGGGTCGCCACGCGCGGCCTGGTGATCGCCGCGCTGCTCGGGTTTGGCGCGGGCGCCGTGCACGGTGCGTTTTTCTCGCCCCTTTGCCGCTCCTCCATGCGCCCTCTCTCTCTTTCCTTTCCTCCTCTTCTCTCCCGGCCCCGGCGCTCGCCGCCAGGACATCCGCGGATGGTCTAGCCTGCAGTTGGTCGTCGAGCTGCGCGCGCCGAGTCTGTGGAGAAGTGGGCAGGAGAGAAGGAGGAAGAGGAGGACCAGGTCAAGGAGGATGGAGGGCAGGGACCACGCCTCTCGGCTCACGAAAACCCTCATCGCCAACTACACGACAAACACACAACCCCACAGGCGACGACCAGCTCCCGAGCATGGCCGCCGTGTCCAAGGCCGGCGGCGCCGGGCACGCGCTCCAGTTCCGCGACCACATCGTGCTCAAGAAGGACTTCAAGGTGGGTACGCGACCGCGGCGGCGCGGCGGCGCTTTTCCCTCCTCGCCGCCGCCGACGCGCGCGCGCTCCCCCCATCTCGCTCTCTCTCTCCCCTCGCTCATTCTCCCCTCTCTCACCCCCAAAAACAAACACCAACCGTCGTCGTCAATCCCCCCCCCAACCCGCCTCTGCTTCAGGACTTCCCCACCATCGCCCTCACGTTCGAGGCGTGGATCAGCACCTCGGACTTTTGCCACGCGGGCACCGTGCTGAGTTATTCTCGCAGGCCGAAAGAAAACGCCGATGAGGACGAGCTCGTCACCTCGAGCAACCACTTTGTGATTTTCGACCCGCGCAACCTGCTCGCGTGCCACGACTTCAAGTTCATCGACCTCAAGCCCGACCCGCGCAACGAGAGCTGCCACGCCTCCTACCGCAACGGCACGGCCGGCGGCGGCGGCGGCGACGACACGGCCGACTTTGCCGAGCGCGACGGCCGCTGGCACCACCTGGCCGTCACGTGGTCGGCCGCGGACGACGGACTCACCGAGGTCTACATGGACGGCATGCGCATGGCGACGGCCTACACGCGCCGCACGCAGCCGCTCGAGGCCGGGGGGGCGCTCATGCTGGGCGGAGAGCAAGACTGCTTTGGCGGCTGCACCGACGCCTCGCAGGGCTTTTACGGCCTGATGGACGAGGTGCGCATCTGGCGCGTGGCCCGCTCGCAGGCCGACATCGCGCGCCACATGCGCTGGGCGCGCGGGCTCGAGGGGCACCGCGACCTCGTCGCCTACTGGAAGTTCAACGACCCGGACGAGGACGGCGGGCAGTTCCGACGCCACACGGCCGCCGTCGACAGCAGCGGCAAGGGCAACGACCTCGCCCTGCTGGTGCCGCCGCAGCGGGGCGACGCCACCGTCGCCCCGCCCGGGGCGCAGGCGGGCCAGTCGCTGGCGACGGGCACGCTCGAGTTCAAGAACAACGTGGCCGTCTCCAGGCGCGTCAAGGGCTTTCCAGAGGGAGACTTTACAGTTGAGTTTTGGGCAAAGGGCGAGGGCGTCGCCGACGACGCGGGCGCGGACGCCGGCGGCGGCGGCGGCTCCGACTCGTCCCGCGCCCAGCCCGAGCGCTACGCCCAGCTCTTCTCGTACGCGGCCGAGCGCCGCGGCGCCGTGCCGGGACGCACGGGCGGGCCGGACTTCATGGACGACGCCATCCGGATCGAACGCTACCTCGAGGATTTCTCCGGCAAGCTCCCGAGCCTGCGGGGGCGGCAGACGACGCGGGGCGCGGTCAGCGTGCACATCAACAGCAACGAGAACGTGGACAGCGCTGCGGGCACGTCTTGGCTGGACTTTGACGCGGGATGGACGGACGGCGGGTGGCACCACGTGGCCGTGACTTTTGCCCACGGCGACGGGTCTGTGCAGCTCTTCCTCGACGGCGCGCCGCGCGCGGCCTTCTGGCGCAACGACCGCGGCGTCATGGACGCCAAGGCCACGGCCGACGGCGGGGTCGAGGCGCGCCTGGGCGCGGGCACCCTGCGCTCGGGCGAGGGCGCGCTGGCCCTCGGGCAGGACCAGGACTGCCTGGGCGGGTGCTTCAGCCCGAGCAACGCGTTCAGCGGGCAGATGGCCGTGGTGCGCGTCTGGTCGAGGGCGCTGTCGCAGGACGACGTTCGGCGCAACATGTTCCGCGAGGCGCCCGAGTCGACCGAGGGGCTTGCCGCCCTCTACGTCTTTGACGCGGCGGGCGTGGCGTCGACCGCCCTCGCGCCCGTGGCCTTGGACCGCAGCGGGAACAAGAACCACCTCGAGCTCCGCTCAAACCCGCCGCAGTGGGTCTACTCGACGGCGCCGCTGACCGAGCCGGACGGCGCGCCCGTGCCGCCGCCCACCCCGGGCGCCGCCGGGTACGCCCTGGCCCTGCACGACCGGCAGGTCTTGATGCTCCCCTCGTTCGACGACTTTCCGGCGGAAGCCATCACCGTCGAGTTTTGGATGAACAGCATCGACACCTGTCGGCCCGGGGTGCCCTTCAGCTACGCGCACGGCCGTTACGAGCACGAGGACAACAGCTTCCTCATCTTCAACTACAACTCGTTCGGCGTCTCGGTCATGGAGGACGAGGGCACCCTCGCGGACCACCTGAGCGGCGTGAGCGCGACCGACGGCACGTGGCACCACGTGGCCGTCACGTGGGAGTCGGCCTCGGGGCTGGCCACCCTCTACGACAACGGCCGCCCCGTCTGGCGGGCGGTGCGCGCCAAGGGCAAGCGCATCCCCTCGGGGGGGACGCTCGTCGTCGGGCGCGAGCAGGACTGCCAGGGCGGGTGCTTCGACTCGGCCCGCGGCGCCTCCGGGAGCTCGAGCGTCGTCGAGGACCAGGAGTACGGCCCGCAGGACTTTTTCGGGCAGATCGAGGAGATGCGTGTTTGGCGCGTCGCCCGCACCGCCGAGCAGATTGCCGGCTCGATGGCCGCCGACGACGGCCGCGGCGCGCCCGGCGGCAGCCGCGGCGGCTTCGACGCCCCCGGCGTGCGCCCGGACGACCCGGACCTCGTGGCCTACTGGAAGTTCGACGAAGGCGCCGGGTTCACGATCCGCGACGTGACCGGGCGCGGGCACGACCTGCAGGCGTCGGCCCCCCCTAATTGGGAAGTCGTCCGGTGGCTGTCGACCTGCGGCAACGGCCGCGTCGAGGGCGGCGAGCAGTGCGACGACGGCAACCTGACCGACGGGGACGGGTGCGGCGGGGGGTGCGTGGTGGAGCGCGGGTGGTCGTGCGACGCGGGCAGCCCGAGCGTGTGCGCCAAGGGCGGGCGGCGGGCGGCGGGGGGCGCGGACGAGGCGGCGGCGGGGGCGGGCGGGAGGGGCAGCAGCGGGAGGGGCGGCGCAAGTGGCGGCGGCGGCGGCAGCGGCGGCTCGGGCGGCGGCGGCGGCGGCGGCGGCGGCGGGGCGTTTGCCTCGGTCGTCGCGGGCTTGGTCGTCCCGGCCTTTGTCGTGGCCATGGGCGTCGGCATCTTCGCCTACCGCGACGCCGTCTACGAGGCGTTCCCGCAGGCCGGGGCCGCCGCGGGCGCCGTCGCGGCCGCCGCCTCGCGCGTCGTGCCCGAGGGCGCGGCCAAGGCCGTGCGCTCGTTCGTCGGCGGGTTTGTGCCCGAGCGCTTTGGCGGCTCGGCGGGCAGCTTGGGCGGCGGCGGCGGCGCGGGCGGCGGCTATGCGCTCGCGCTCGATCCGGAGGAGCTCGACATGTCGCCCGAGTTCTTGTCGCCGACGCCCGCGCGGCCGCCGGGCGCGGCGGGGGCGTACCAGCCGCTCGGCGGAGGCGGGGGGTGAAGGAAGCTCTTCCGTTGCTTTTCTCTCGTTTCGCTTCCCGAACGGGGAAGCCGCGACCGGCGGCGCCGCCCGTTCCTCGCCCCTTCCAATTTCTCCTTTTTTTTCTTCCGCCGCCGCAGCCGCAGTTTTGACGCCTCCTCCTATCTCTTCTCTCGCACACACCCGGTTGCGCCTATTTCCTGCATCCATTGATCTAGACGACCCATCTCCTCTCTATTGTGCGCGCGCCGCACACACGTAAACAATTGGATTCGAAACCGACACGGCCACGGGACGAGACCCGTTGGCGCCCCCCGCGCTCTCTCCATCGTCGTCGGCGGCGGCGGCGCCGCTCGCCGCTCGGCGTAACGATCTGCCGACTCGCTCTCCTCTCCCAGAAAGTGTCTCTCTCACTCGCTTTTCAAGTGCTTCGTCCTCCTCGCCCGTCTCGCGCCACCCGCGCCTCACGCACACATCGCATCGCTCGCGCGCCTCGCCGTCAACCATCAGCGGTGTCCTCCTCGCGTTTACACAGAGCAAAAAGAACCTCCGTCGTCGGAAAAGGGTCAATCTCTCTCTTTTCGCCACCAGCAAACAAGGAGCAGCAAGCGCCCACCTCACCACCACCACATCCAACATGATCGGCATGCGCTCTCCGGCCGCCGCGCGCGCCGCCGCGCCGACGGCCTTTGCCCGGGGGGGCAGCGCGGCGGCGCGCCGCGTCGCCGGCAGCGGCGCCGCCGCCCGCCGCCGCCCCTCGCTCGCCGCGCGCGCGTCGCCCGGCAGCGTCGCGCCCGAGCTCAAGCAGGAGATCGACGCGCTGCTGTCCGAGCACCGCGTCGTCCTGTTCATGAAGGGCACCAAGGCCTTCCCTATGTGCGGCTTCAGCGGCACCTGCGTCCAGATCCTGCGCACGCTCAGCGTGGGAGGGGGCGAGCTGCCGTTCCACACCGTAAACATCCTCGAGCGCGAGGACCTGCGCTCGGGCATGAAGGCGTTCTCGCAGTGGCCCACCTTCCCGCAGGTGTACATCGACGGGGAGTTCTTCGGGGGGTGCGACATCATGCTCGGTGAGAAGAGAAGATTGAGTGTGGGTTCAGGGGGGGGGGGCGGGCGGCGCGCGCGCAGCGCACGCGCGGCGTTGTTTTATTTCCTCTTTTTTGTGCGTCGTCCTCGATTTCCCGCTCACAATCAATTCTTGCTTGTCGCCGCCCGCCTGCCCAAACAACAACAACAACGAACCGACAGACGCTTACCAGTCGGGCGAGCTGCAGGAGACGGTCGAGCGCGTGATGGCTGCGTGATGACGACTGTAAAGAAAAAAGGGGCCCGGCGGTGGGTCGCCTCTGGCGCTGCTCCAGCTTTTTTTGCGCGTCACATCATGCGACAACCGACCAACGCGCCGCTCCAAAGAACAAAGGCGCGTGTAGATACAGAGAGATCACAACTTATGTAGACAACAAACAACCTAGGTTTTTATTGAGGGCGAGGCAAACTTCAGCCACACCGCGGCCGCCGTGGCGCAGCGTGTGTGCCCCGAGAGAGAGAGCGAGCGACCAAGACGCGCCCGCCCCCCCCCCCGCCCAACCCCGCTTTATCAGGCCGTTCGCCGCCTGCGCCTCCTCTTCCCCGCCAAGGCCCCTTTCGGCGCCACCGCCACGTCCACCACGTGCATGACCGTGTTGGCGCACCCCTTCGGGATGATGGTGCGCAGCACGCGCGCCTCGCGCACGGCCCCCAGGCGCGCATTGTCCCACGCTACTTTGAGCGCGCCCGTCGAGGGGTCGCGAAACACGGCAAGCTGCCCGCCGCCCGCCGTGCTCGCGCGCCTGGGGGAGCCCGTGAAGGCCGACGGCCCGAGCGCCTGGTCCGCGACGACGCCCGACGCGACGAAATTGGCCTGCGCGAACGCCCGGGCGGCCGGGTTGTCGCGGAAAAGGCGCGCCAGCGGCGCAAAGTTGAGCGCCCAGCAGGACACGCCGTAAAAAAACGCGTCGCGCGGCACAAAGACGGTCGCGCCCTGCGACACGCGCCCGTTGTACGCGACGCGCCCGCCCGGCACGCATCTGGGCAGCGAGTCCAGCATCCCTGTGGCCGCCAGCTGCGAAAAATAGAGGCGCGTCGACGGCTCGGCCGCGACCGCCCGCGCCAGCGAGCTCAGTGTCGACGCGTCCGGCGGCGCCCCTGCGCCCAGCGCGTCTCCGCCGGCGGCCATCTGCGTCTCGAACGACGACGGCGGCGCGACAGGCTTGGACACGACGTGCAGGGCCACCTTGCCGCCGCACCCGAACGGCAGCACCGTCCCGAGCACGCGCGCCTGGAAACGCACGCCCAGCCCCGTGGTCCACTCAACCAGCTTGTCCCCCGAAGATGTGATCTTGTAGGAGATCTGGTGGCCGGCGTACGTCCTCGCGATCTTTGCCCTGTCGCGGTCGGCGTAGTTGAAGCCGACACGGGCGCCGGGCACCAGACCGCCGAGGACAAAGTTGCGCGCCGCGTACACCTTTCCCTCCGGCTCGGTGCCGAAGGGAATTGGGAACAGCGGCGTGAAGTCGAGGCCCGCGCAGTTGAAGCCGTAAAAAAAGGCGTCGGCGGTGGCGAAGAGCGTGGCGCCGCCCGGCAGCGGCTTGCCCGCGAGCGTGACGGCCGCGCCGCCCGCCCCCCCGCACTTTGGCAGGGCGTCCTGAAACTGCGCGATCTCGACCCACCGCCGCAGCAGCTGCAGGGCGGGCGCGCGCTGGATGCAGTCCCAAAGGTCGCCGCAAGAGGCGGGCACGACCAGCGGGCCGCCGTCGTTGCCGCCGCCGCCGTACCCGCCGCCGCCGCCGACGTACCCGCCGCCGCCGCCGCCGCCGGGCGCCTCGGCCAGGACCGGCGGCGCGCCGCGCGTGCCCGCCCCCGCGGGGCCGCCGCCCGAGGCGGGCGAGGTGGCGCTGACCGGGTAGAAGCCGACCAGGCCGGCGCCCGGCGGCCCGCCCGGCGCAGAGGCGTCCAGCGCGGCGGCGAGCGCGTCGCCCGCGAGGCCCGCGCCCTGCTGGGCGGCGGCGGTCGACCCGCCCGCCAGCGACGCGGCCGACAAAAAGGTCGTTCCCACGGTTTGGGTGGCGGCCTGGAGCAGGGCCTCGGCCTCGCTGCTGGCGGGCGAGCGGGTGGGAGGCTTAGGGGAGGGGGAGGGGGACGGCGGCGGCGGCGGCGGGAGAGGGGCAGGAGGCGGCGGGAAGGCGGGGGTTGCCGGCGTCGTCGTCGTGGTGGCCAAGCCGCCCGCGGCCGCGCCACCCGCGTCGTATCTGCTGCTGCTGCCGTCGGGCCGGACGACGATCACGGGGGGCCGGCGGCGGTCGTCGTCGCTGGGCAGGAGCGGCGGCGTCTGCGGCTGGGAGGACAGCCGGCTGTCGCCGTCTTTGGCGTTGTCGTTCCCGTGCCACCCGCCGGCAAACGGATTCCAAAAGGTCGTGGCGCGCTGCTGCTGCGCCCGCGCGGCAGCGACGCGCGCCGACACCAGCACGAGCACCAGGGCCGCCAGCCTGCCCGTTGTTTGGCGGGTGCGCATCACGAAAGTTGATGTGTTCTTCGCGGGAGATACCTGGCCTTCCTCGTCCTCCTTCCTCTCCTTTGGCCTTCCCTCGGGCCAAAAGAAAGTGTGTCGCGCGCGCTGCCTCGGAGGGGCGCCGCGCGTGCGGCCGGAACTGGGGATAATTGAGTGCGGACGAGGCGGTCCACACTGCTTATGCGCCGCCCGGGGGATGCATGGCGGGCGGGAAGCGATCACGTCCGCTCTTTTCACAAATGCAAAAAGTGGATGTGTGCGGAGAGAAGGGGGGGATTCGCAGGTCAAGAGAGAGAGAAATAGAAAGAATCGTTCGCGACGACAGAGTGAATGAGGAGGCGGTGGCGTGGAGAGGCAGAGAGAGGTTTGTCAACTTTCCGCAAAGTTCACGCCCGCGAACGGCGCCGGCGCGCGCGACGCTTCTCCGATGCCACGGCCTTTTAGCGTCGGCGAGCAGAGTGGTCGCCCTCGCTCCTCCCATGCAAACTTTCGAAACTGTTCGCATCAGATAGATCGCCGTAGAGACCACCTAGCCAAGACCCGGCGTTGCGCCCAGACGACACCATAGATACGCGTCCCGATCATCGTCACGGAAAAAACCCACAAAAACTTTTCCTTCCGTGCGCCGATCCCTCACCAAACGCACGCGCAAGCGCACACGCATTGAGACATCGAAACTGCATAGCTTGACGTTGAGCCGCGCGCAACCATGCTGCTGCAGCAGCAGCAGCGCCTCGGCGACGCGCGGCCACGAAACGCGCACCCCCCTTCCTCCGCGCGCACGATGGCCGCGCGTAAAGCCGCTTCCAGCCCCTCAAATAAGCGCAGCGACACGCCCGTCGGCGCGGCGGACGCCGTGGACGACAGCGCGGTGAGTTTTTCTTTGTCTTGTCCCTCGGCAGCGTCATCGGCAGCGTCGTCGTCGTCGGCGGCGTCGGTCAGCGGCGGCGGCGCGCTCTCGACAAGACGGCGCTCAAAAATGACGACATGAAAAAAAAAGAACCACAGGCCCGCCAGCTCGCGCTCAAGCGCGTGCTCGAGCAGATCAACTTCAAGCACGGCGCGGGCGCCGTCATGCGCCTCGGCCAGAAGCCGCTGCCCATGTGAGTTTCCTGTCGGGAAGGAAGCACGCGAGGGAGGGGCGCCGCCAGCCCGCGTTTGGTCGCCGCCGCCGACGAACAGACGAACAGACGAACAGACGAACAGGCGAACAAAAACAACGACTGACGCCTCGCGCGCCCAAAACCAAAAACAACGACAAAAAGCGCCACCACCCCCTCGGGCTGCCTCACCCTCGACCGCGCCCTCGGGGGAGGCTACCCCCGCGGCCGCATTGTAGAAATCTTCGGGCCGGAGTCGAGCGGCAAGACGACCCTCGCCCTCCACGCCGTGGCCGAGGCACAGGCGGCCGGCGGCACCGCCGTCTTTGTCGACGCAGAGCACGCCTTTGACGCCGCCTACGCCCGCCGCCTGGGCGTCCGGTGCGACGAGCTCGTGGTGTCCCAGCCCGACCACGGGGAGCAGGCGTTCAACATCATGGACGACCTCATCCGCTCCGGCGCCGTCGACGTGGTCGTCGTCGACTCGGTCTCGGCACTCACGCCGCGCTCTGAGGTCGACGGCGAGATCGGCGCGCCGGCCATCGGCGCGCAGGCGCGCCTGATGTCGCAGGCGCTGCGGCGGGTGGCCGGGAACGCGTCGAAGTCGGGCGTCACGGTCATCTTCATCAACCAGCTGCGCTACAAGGTGGGCGTGATCTACGGCTCGCCAGAGACCACCAGCGGCGGGCAGGCGCTCAAGTTTTACGCTTCGTGCCGGCTGGACATCCGCGCGCGGGAGAAGATCCTCGAGCCAGGGAAAGCAGAGCCCGTGGGCATGCGCGTGCGAGTCAAGGTGGTGAAGAACAAGGTGGCCGCGCCGTTCGAGGTGGCCGAGTTCGACATCCTGTTTGGCGAGGGAATCCACGCGCTGGGGTGCGTGCTGGACGCGGCCGAGGCGACGGGCGTCGTGGCGAGGAGGGTGAGGTCGTTCGTCCGTTGTCGTTTTTTGTTTTTTGTTTTTTGTTTTGAGAAGGACGGCGGGGAGGCAAGAGCAGGACCCACCTCCATCGTCGCAACCTCTCCTTCAACCCCACACACACAACTCCCTCTCCCTCCCGACCAAATAAAAACGCAAACCAAAAACGAGCAGGGCGCCTACTACTACCTTGGCGAGCAGCGCCTGGGCCAGGGGCGCGAGCGCGCGCTGGCCGCGCTGCGCGAAGACAGCGCGCTGCGGGCCGCGGTCGAGGCGCGCGTGCGCGAGAGCATGGCGGCGGCGAGGGAGGACCGGGACAACCGGCCCACCCAGGGGGAGGTCAGGGACGCGGCGGCCGCGCGCGAAGAGGAAGGAGGGCAGCCGGAGGAGGACGAGGACGACGACGACGAGGCGACGCGCTTGTTTGAGCGGGAGCAGCAGCAGCAGCACGAGGACGAGCAGCACGCGGCGATCCTCGAGCACGACACGGGGGCCGGGCAGGAGCTGGACGCGTCGGCCCTGGCCGTGGCGGTGGGCGCGCGGGACGCATGATGACGATGACGTGCTGAGTTGATTTCTTCTATACACCCGTTCGCACTCGTGATGGTGCGCTATCTTTGGGGCGTTCAGATCTGTACGGGGCAATGCCGGGATGCGGAACGCTCAACGGCCCGAGCACAGCATCACGATCTCTACCGGCGTGAGCCAGGAAGGGCGTGGGTGCCCTGCCAGCTTGGCT
>Ga0105055_10011729_pt1 | contig 10777 bp, 3 predicted proteins | sample BON03_FD_78090 | JGI IMG/M metagenome (GOLD analysis project Ga0105055, IMG submission 78090) | Freshwater microbial communities from Lake Bonney liftoff mats and glacier meltwater in Antarctica - BON-03 | ecosystem: Environmental > Aquatic > Freshwater > Ice > Glacier meltwater | place: Lake... | reverse complement strand
GCTCCTTTCACTATTGGATGCTTTGGTCCCGTTGCCAGTGTTCAAGAGTGTCGAGACCTGTACACAACATGTGGTGATGGTGACGAATTACTAATTACAACTGCTGATGGAACTATTTCTTATGATCCAGATTGTCCATGCTATGATAGCAACAACAGCAATATTATTGGAGATGGAATATCTGCATCAAATAGTGGCTCTCATTTAGAAGTCCTGGTTTTAATATCCGCAGTATTTGTTAATACGTATTTTTAATATATATCAGAGTAGGATTTTTAAGTTCGTGCCAATCTCAATTAAGGGATCTATCTTCTTATTGATATGATTGAGTTTATTGAATTCAATGGGGTTGAACAACAACTCATTTTTGAGATTTTTCAGGTTAGCAAATATTAGAATAAGACTGGCTATTCGCAACAACTCGAAGTATTTTGGAATTCCCCATTTCCCTTTGGTGCAACAACAACCGCAATCAACTTACTCGGACTAACAAACATAAACCAATATTTGAACGTCTAAATTGTATCTCTCTAACTTATGGAACAAACTTATATAAGCCAGGTGATGAATATAACATTTCTATTCATGGTGTTGTTTGGTCTGCCTTGTCGCTACTAATTGAATATCCTTGCGAAGATACCCACCGAAGCCCTGATATCTAGTAAAGTTCAATATCGCATGTCAATAGATCTTTTTAAACGCAATCTTGCTTTTTCATATGGCTGATTGGTTTTATTCCAATAAATACAAGAAGCCGTTTACCAAGAGCCTCACAGCCGAAGAAAAAATGCTGATTCAAATGTTGATTGTATTCCATCCTCTCCACTTACTTCAAAATTTGTTTATATCTGATGAAATGGATTCTTATCCCAAATATCGTATGAAGTGGTTTGACAGCAAGATTCTTCTTGTAAAACTCCTTCTTAATTCTAGCTTCATGAAGAAAATGACCTGTGAGTTGAAATTTTGAAAGAATCCAGATTGGAACTCGTGGTCCCTCTCCCCTGGGAACTATTCAGTCTCTTACTACAGTCGAAACAACCCGTTCTTTTTACTGTTGCGCCTGTCAAGGGGACGTAATTTTGATACTCTAGTCTTGATACTTTTAAAATATGTTTATGTAGATGTCGGTTTTGACCCATCGAACGACGGAATTTCGCTGGTGAAGTCTTTATCTTAGCTTTGAACTCTCTAGCTCGAGTTTTATTAGCAACATCCGCAGCAAAAACTTCTTGAACTTCGTGAAATATAACGAAAGTAGGGTACCTCAACGACGTCGCCATGCATATTGGTTTGGGATCGCCCTATCCTCTCTACATTATGGTCTAAATAAAAATTTCATACTTAATTAAATGATTTCGCAAGTATATCTAGCATCCGTTTTCCTGTGAACCGCGGTTGTTATGAGCCATATCCTTTTTAAAATTTCAAGCCCCTCGTTTCAAAAACAAGTTAATTCATTTTAAACGATCATCACACACGCAGCTATAATATTTGTCGATCTAATTTCAGTCAATCAATCTGAAGTCTTTAGCAGCTTATTCATTTGGCATACTTGAGGATCAGAGGACTTTCTTTTGGCGCCTGCGGAGGGACGCCTTTCCTTGGAGTGAATCTCGCATTTGTCGCCATTGCCACACATCCATTTATCACTGAGTAACTTCCACTCTGCTCCTGGTCTAAAATACACCACAGTCTGTTGCGTACCATTAGCAGCGGGGATCGTTTCAAATTTAACCCCGTCCTCTTTCAGAAAAGCACTTCTTTTTCTTTCCAAATCATCACTTAAAAATGAAAGCAAAATGCCACGAAGTGTTTTCATCGCTTTGATATAAGGTGCACGTGCTACACCACCAGTTACTGGCTTGCTACATTTCTCCCTGTCGTCGAAAAACCAATCAGGGGTCACGGTGTCTATCACACTTTCCAACGTGCGTTTCTTCCTCGAAGGCAAATCGCTAAAACAAAAGTCGACGGCTTCCAGCATACTAGCTTGAACGCGTCTAGCGTTTCCCTCGGATGATTTAGTAATTCGCCAGGCATGAGGGCATTTTTTATTACCTTCAATAGTCACTGGGAGCCTCAGCATATTCTTGATGATGTTCTTCACTTCGTCAGCTTTGTAAGGACCAAGTTGTTTGAATCCTACAGGTTTCGAGATTTCGGGAGGAGTTTCAGCTCCCGGTTTCCGCTTTTTAGGTTCGGGTGATTTCCCATCATCATCTGAATCGTTTCTACTCTTGCAATCCAAATCGGGGTTCACAATAGGTTCATTCTTTATCACCGGAACGGGATTTGCAATAGATTCCTCGCTGATCTTGTGACCCGAATTGGACTTCACATATTTTGCAACTACGTTCTTTGAATCAACAAAATCTTCAACCTTTTCCCACTGGAATTTCCCAGACAATGTTTCACAGTGTTTTTGAACTATTTTTTCAATGTCACAGTTGCTATATGAAACCATCTTGGCAAAAAAAACTGTGTCGTAGTTGTCATCGAGATCGTTGAAGGCCCCATTTGGATAACCATATTCAAACCTGTCGCACGGGCACAACAGCACCACAGCACTCTTCCTTGGAGTGCCATTTTTTAATATGCCAAATTCTTTATTCCAATCCGATTGCCACTTTAAGTACTCGTTGCAAACGCCTCCTTTGTACTCGTAAGTACTCGAATCTATCAAATCGAATGGTTCTGAACCTAAAAATGATTCCAAATGATGAATCGCGGTTGGCTTTCGGTCGCCCCGTTTGTGGACTTTCGAATGAGAAAACACATTCATTTTCAAAACAGCTAAAGATCCTTCGTGAACCATATGTGTGAGCTCAATATCTTCCCATAACCGTTTTGCAGGATAATATAGTTGCTTCTCCGTGAAGGCGCGTATGTTCATTGCTAGAAACGAATAAATGGAATACGTGCATGATATAGGTGTCTTTGTCGGTTCGTTCGAAAAATCTCCACGTCGTATACCGACTAATCCAATTTCTGGATTCCCCATAATATCTTGAACAGTTTGCTGCCCAATTGCAGGCATTAGTTCTGATGGCAAGCATTCAAGATTCGAAATTCGCTCGGAACGATATTCGTCTCTAGTTAAATACTCGATGCATTGCATGACTACTTCAAATTGAACAACTTCGGGAATTCCATCTTTACTGTAGCGATGGCAGGTGTGGATATTATCGTCCAGTTGAAATATCCAGGGCAAATTCAAGCTACTTGCAAACAATTGAATGCACAATCGCTGATACCCAACTCCATTTTGGGATGCTGATAGAAACACGTGTTCTTCCATATGACTATATTTAAACAACATGTCATTCGGTACTGCCACAATTATGATTGAATGACCCCACCAATGCTGATAAGACAGAAAGTCTGATTCACGAACAAAAACAAGAACCGGTCTACATGAATCTATGGCAGTAGAATAGTCAAACAATGCATTGTCAGCTCGTTTGAACGATGGAATAAATACCCAACTCTTTATACAAGTCAAGATTGAAGCACCCTTGGTTCGAATTCGACTGTATACTTCGATTGCTACATTCGTAGTTAATCGTCCTGATTTAACATCCGGAAGAGATATTTTGAAAGATAAACTGTCATCAAGGGGACATCCGCGAAACGCAAACCTGGAATCCTTGGAGTAGATTTTCCAAGTCTCTGTTGAAAAACGCTTGACTTGATTTGCGGCAACGATCGGAGCCATCTTGGCAGCATATTTAGCATCAGAAACGACGCTGGTCTTTGGCAAGCGTTTGCTGAACAAATCATCCACTGTATCGGCCTCACCTACTGGTTCTTTCTCCAAGTCACATTTGACCTTCTCCCAATCAACTGCGTTCGATCCAACATCGTGTCTGGAAAACCCGTGAAATCGACCATCGAAGTCAAAATAGTTATTTTTCGATCCAATGCTTGCAAGGTGTCGTCCTTTTTTACTGCATAGGAGTTCGCCACTAGCAGCTTCCAAATACCGTTTCTGGTATACTTCATAGTCGTTTATTAATTTGAAACTCTCCACTCGCTGTTTCAGGATGAGTGCATGATACTGACCATACTTTGGATACTCGTACGCAATTTTTTGTTTTGCAATACTTTTCATATCTGATATGGAAGGAATATAAAAACGAAGTATGTCATCAATAGGTTTAATCATCGGTGATGGTTCTGTCGATTCAACAACCACCTCCATCTGGCGACGCAACTCCCGAAGAAACCCAAGAAAAGCACCAGTTTTCCCAATTTGGCACTCAGCCCATAATAGCATCCTGTTACTCAGTTGACCTTGTGAATCACCGTAGTTGTAATGCCCATCCTTGATTTTCATATTTCTATAAGTCTCCTCCCCGTGTAAATCGTTTTTAAAACCGTTGATCACTCGTTTCGTGTTGGAAGCGCCAGTGACAAAGGCGTCCAACTTGCTCATTTGAAGACATTCTCTTGGAGTCCATTTTAAGTTTCCCTCTCCATCTACATGCTGCTGAGAAATCTCAAACGCGTCAGTAAGTTTTTCGTATATTGGACCAGTAACAATTGCCACAGGCATTTTGTGAGTGTACCATTTACACCTGTAGCGATCGAGCGAGTTCAGTTGCAGTTGAAGCTCTGCGAAAGACCGAAGATGGCAGCTACGAAAGTTCGTATCCGAGTTGTCTTTCGCTTCTAAATATAAAGTCCAACCATCTTCAAAATGTTTCTCGTTCCCAAGAGCCATTCGAAGATCCTCAATCGTTTTAACCGATGATGTATCCATTTCGTTGTCGAACGATGGATATCGACATAATCTTCCAATCTCCTGAATAAATGTCACGTAAGCACCTCCTACTCTAATTCTTAAATCAAAAAATCGAAGTGAATGACTGAATGTATCACCCATACGTCCCTTCTCCGTGAGAATAATGATACAAGGAAGATTCTCAAGGTCAATATATCTCGGTGTGACGTTTTTGTCTTCCACACAAACAAACTTATTTTCGTCCAGCGACAAGTTACAACGGTACCCCCATTGTTTACGAGCCTTGTTTGATGGGACTTGAGAGCAATTTCGAATTTCTTTTGAAAGACTCTGATCACCACAATCACATACCACAGCAATCATTTCGGTGTCCATCATACCGGTGTGCGTTTGGCAAATATTTCCAACTTTGCAATCTGCACAAGAATCCCTTACGCGTTTCTCAGCCACAGCTACCCTTCTTTCGCAAACTAAATCCAAGTTCAGCAGCGCCATCTGAAGAATCTCTTTCATGACTAGGTTTTCAGCATTGTTATAAACTCTAATAGCAGCAGAAACACCTGTCTTACCAGGTCCCATGTCTAGCAACTCATGAACAATTCTATCAGTTTCATCATATGAAGAACCATAAACGTTTTTCAAATAGTTGAACTCATGAACGAGTTTCAATTCAAAATAAGACTTCCAATGGGACTCGACATCATTGTCATCAGGAGCTTCCGAAGAAGAAAACAGCAATTTGACTTGTTTGGGAGTTTCACTATGTTTGGAAAGAGAAAACTTTTCGAAATCCAAGAGCACCTTTTTCATGTCATATTTAATGCCTGTTAAAGATGATATTGCCTCTCTTAAGCTCCTCAGCTGAAGTAGGAACTCTTTCACCGCCATATCGCCTCCTTTCGTCCCCGTAGATCTCCAATATTCCTCACCACCAATCGCCCTCATCCTCCCGTTAGAGTCCAGACGAAAGAACTTGTGATAGGCCAAGCTGTAAATGTAACTCACCAGAAGAAATATTCCTCGTGGTACTTGTAAACCACTGCTTTTCTTCTTCTTCCTCGTCTTGGTTTTATTTCCTGGCGAAGATGACTGAGATGAAGACTGAGTGGCGGAATCATCAGCTTCTGCTCCAGCTTCATTCACAACACATTCAAATGTTTTCTTAGCAGCCTCCAAGTAGTTAATGAAGCTATCATCGCTAATCATCAACTGGTGAAGTTTGGACAGCACCCCCAATGGATTTTTATCCGGATCCCAGAAACCTCCAGCGGACAACATATCCATAAAAGGACCATTCTTCAATTCTTCAAGATTGACAAGAGTAGGATAATTAATACATTCCACCACCCACTTGTCGCGATCCAATTTAATCCCGAACTTAGGAAGCTCAACAACTTCTTTGGACGATCGCGTGTTAGGAGCCATTTCCTTTCTCAGTGTTTTAAATCGCAAGTACTGCTGCTTGTTTACGTCCTTTAGTAATTCCTTTTGGAAATGGTTCGTTATCAGCTTTTCTAGGCTCGAATAATCCTGAAATCGAAATCGATGGCGAATATCCTTGCCGATTAAACCATCCACAAGTACGCTGATCTCTACATCCTTTATAGAAAAGACGAGTGTATATTCTTTATCTAAACTCCATCCTGTGGTCATAATGTTGTCATCTAATGATCGGTAAAAAGAGTTTGCATGCCGTGTCCATTTAATCACATTCTCTTTAGGCACTTTCGAACTGGTAGAGAGACAATTCTGCGGCGTAGCACTTACAAGAAGAACAAGGAAGTTTGGCCTCTCATTCAATTCTTTGTCCAGAAGCAGATGTCCATGAACTTGTACTGTAGGTGAAAAGTGGCATTCATCTGTAATTAAAACAAAAAGAGTTTTCTCGTTTGCTTTGATCGAATCTCTAAACTTATTCAAGACTTCAACTGAAGTACCGGTCATTTTCACCACTTTGTCATCAACACTTTCACCGTCTCTGATCAATCCCAATTTCTCCAATCGATCTTTAGTCTGCGTTTCCAGCGTCACGAAATTAGGTGTCACAATTAGGAACTCAACTTTTTCAAACTTTGACCTGCAGATCTCCACACCCCCTAAAATAGACATGGCTCTTTCGACCAGTTTTCCAGCAATTAATTGCTGCTCAGGGAAAATCTTTTCTTGATACGGTTCTGCTCGCTCGACAGTCAAATCAATGGTAGCTGCAGACCTGTAGGCGATTCGACATTCATATGTTGTTGGCTTGGATTCTAATTTCGAATCAACTCCCTGGTTCACCTGTGCTTGCATGTCACGGATGCCTTCCCTCAGGAATGAAACCTTAGGATCACAACAAATTAACTCTTCAATCAACTTGTTTTCCTTACTCTGCGTATCAATTTTAAATTGGTTTGACCCTTCTTTAAGCTCGCAATATGCTTTAATGATGACTTCGAAAGTATTTTTTCTGAGTAGTACATGATGCACCGGATGATGTTTCGAGAGATCATCGAGAACTATCGCAACGTGGCTGGTGTCAATCTCAGGCGGGGCATCTTCATGGTCCATATAAAGACTCTCATCAATAAGCACATGTTGCAGTTCTCGCAATTTACTTTGAGTCGCACTTCCTGGAACGATCACCAATCCATTAGAATCCGTAAAAATTCGAGTCCTTGAATCTTCAGAGATTCTATCACCTGTCCACTCGGGACATAAATAGGGATCAACATTTGGTTCGTGCGCCAACTTTGACATCATGTCCATCAGCTTTTTTAACTCGTTCTGCGACATAGAAAATATATCTGGGCGATTACTATAATAAAAATCCTTTACACGTTCCCACGTGTTCTTCGTTGTAAGAAGCATCGCCTTGAGCATATCGGCCACCAAGGGAGTCGCTTCAATGCCGACATTAGATTCACCTCCATCTGTATTTGAATCATCAAAATGAGGCAAAACAACGGTTTCAAACAACCAGTTGATATTTCGTGTCCCGCTCACACCCAAAAGTAACTTCAAAAGTAATGCCTGACGGGAAATCTCTTTCTGGACTCCATTGAAACTCAGCTCTTCGCTGATACTCAACGGATTAACGAATTTTTGATCCTGATAGACTTCAAAAAATCCTTCTAAAATACGAATAAGAGAAAAGGCTTTGACTCCATCGATTCGTTCAACTTCGGAAAGCAATTTATTACCAATTACCAAAGCTACAAGTTCAGATGGATCATCCGACTTTGAAGAGAAGGCGGAACTGCTACGAGAAAGGAGTGTCTTTCCATTCAAACCACGTTTCTTCTCTACTTCACCTGAATCTCTGTTCTTTATCCAAATCCCATTCGTTTCAAACGCTACATAACTCAAACCATCAATGGAATCCTGATTCCACAATAGGTGATTGTCGTTCTTCGAATCCCACACTCGAACAGATGAACCATCGATGCTTGCACTATATATTTCCAAGTCATTTGAAGAAAATGCCACTAAGCCAACACCAGATGCATGCCCATTGAATACATGCGATTGACTCCCACTCGTCGTGTTCCAAACTCGGACAGTCTTGTCAACGCTGCCGCTAACAATCTGATCACCAGTTATTTCATGAGGAAATGCCACTGACGATACAATGCCAGAATGGCCTCTCATGGTGGTTAAGGAATTGTCCTTTACTAAAACAGTGCGAAGGGTTTTATCATTGCATCCAAATCCAATCATTTCTCCATTGGCAGAGTACTTTAGGCTATTTGGCCCTGCGGTAAACCCCCTGGCCTTCTCAGTCCGGTTTCCATTTTCAATGTTCCATATACAGGCTGTCTTGTCTCTACTGCCGCTCAAAACGAAATTGGCATCACAAGGAGAAAAGGCAACATACACAACGTCATCTGTATGCCCTTCAAATTTTTTCGCCTCTGTTCCTGAAGCCAAATCCCAAATTCGAACAGTATTGTCGTCACTTCCGGTAACAACAAGTTTGCTATCTTTGGAAATAGCCAAGCAATTGATGACATCAGAATGGCCTTCAAGACTTGGCATTTCCTGTCTATTCAACACATTCCAACGGTGGATGACATTCTCGAACCCTTTACTCACAATGTATTTCTCATCAGAGGACAAAGCTACAAAATTCAAACTTGGAATAGTTCCAGGAAGTTGGTCAGGTTTCATGCCATTCTTAGATACAAATATACTGCCATTACTATTTCCAACTACCGATATTGAATCATCAGTTGAATGAGCAGCACTTCTGACGATATCGTCGGTGTTTGTCAACCGAACACAGGACTGGCTACTATCCTTCATGTCCCATAGTATAACACCCTTTTTACCAGCAATAACAGTGGCGATGCGAAGATTATCTGAACAAAATGAAACACTAGTAGCCTTGGACTGACAAGAAAAATAAACTTTGAAAAGGTCCTTTGGTCTCCAAACAAATAGAGTGGAGTCACGGCCAGCTCCTACGATATATTCACCGTCGAACGAATACCCAACATATGAGGCTTTCTCCGTCATGATGGCCTTCTTGTCACCGGAGACGATATTCCAAACAATGACCTTGCCACTTGCGGATCCAGTAACAACTGATTTGCTGTCTGGAGCGATGGAGATGCTGTTGACAGAGCAACGTTGTGTAAGAACCTGTTGCTGTTTGACATTCTCTCGGTTCCACACTCTCACTGTTGCATCGAGACTACTGCTGATAATCCATCGACCATCAGGTGAGAATCCAACACTGGTGATTATCCCCGAGTGACCTTCGAACACTGCCACTTCCACTCCATCTTCTGCGTTCCATACTCTAACAGACTCGTCCTTGCTTCCACTTGCTATCCAGTGCTCGACATCACAGGAAAATGCAACGCAAGTCACAATTGAGGGATGCCCACGTATTTTGAGCAACTCCTCACCAGTAGCAACATTCCAAACCCGAATGGTCTTGTCATGACTTCCACTGGCAATCTTGGTGCTGTTGTAAGAGAATGCTACACTAGTTACCATACCGCTATGTCCCTCAAGCTTCCTGTGTAGCTTCGTCCCTTGCCATACTGATATACGCATATCATCAGCGCAGGCAATCCATACCCCGTCACGAGAAACTGACACACTTGAATCTCTATCACTAAAATCCTCGCCACTTAATGTACCCTCGCTCCCAAACCCGTTAACATCTTGTGGATCGCTGACTTGACTAGAATTTAAGTTCTTGGCACGTAAATCTTTACCATCAACAATCATGCTACGAATATTCGTCTTGAACTTCGAAACGAGTTCCCTACCAATTTTCTTATCAAACTCGTCTTTGAGTAAAATTCGATGGGAATGACGAAAATAGTCTAATACGATTTCTATGGCGGCGTCATCAACAACCATATCGTGAATACGTGCTCTGAAAGGAACCAACTTTTGTTCTCTCTCTGTGATCTTACCCGGAGTCAATATACTAGTTCCGTTCGTGAGTGCGCTTACAAAATCCTCAATCTTTGAATGAGTCACTTCATATTCCGAAAGTGCGATGACTTTCGACAAACTTTGAGAACCAGATGAGCCTGTCTCAGCCAAGAGGGTTTTCAACAACTTGAAGCGAGGATGAGCACGATCACTACATAAACACACAAGGCCTTCCTGAAGAGCTATGAAGAACAGATAACTTGTGAAATTATCCAGGATTTTAAGACTTGGTGGTTCTGCTATCGCATTGTGGATGCGTTTACACAGTGCTAACACGGGGATCCAACCAGCTACTCGACCCTTGAATACCTTAATGTGCCAAGGGAACAGTCCACTCAATTCTTCTTTCCATACATCTCCCTGTGAGGAATCATCCATACTCATCAAATCGATTCTGGATTCTTTTTGCAAAGGAAACACGAATTTTCAGTTGAAGGGGGGCTACCCGGTCAAAAAGGCAGCAAAACTTCAATTACCATCAAATGCTAATTTCTTAATAAACAAGAGTATCTTGTTGAAAGAAAAGAGCCTGATGGCAATCCGTGAGGTAATCAGAAGCAAGAACATTATGTGGAATCACTGAATTCGCATTATATT
>Ga0105055_10011726_pt1 | contig 10781 bp, 7 predicted proteins | sample BON03_FD_78090 | JGI IMG/M metagenome (GOLD analysis project Ga0105055, IMG submission 78090) | Freshwater microbial communities from Lake Bonney liftoff mats and glacier meltwater in Antarctica - BON-03 | ecosystem: Environmental > Aquatic > Freshwater > Ice > Glacier meltwater | place: Lake... | reverse complement strand
GGATTGTCTCGAGCTAGCTCGGAATGACAAAATGCTTGAGGAAGCAAAGTTTTGTCGTCCTGTAACAACCATCGCATAGAGCATTGAACACCCAGTTTCCCAAGACAATATAGCCACGGTGAAGATTATCAAATAAGAATCCAAGAGAACATTCAATTAAACAAAAAATCGAAAACGTTTTCACAGCTTGGACACTTTGGTGCGACCAACTCGTTGCACAAACTTCAAAGCCCCTTTATGGGCTTCATTCATCACAGCTGTTCCATAAGCGAATTCATTATGCATGGCGCTGCGGGAGTCCATGCCGAATTGCTCCTTCACACTAGCTCGATCAGATAACATCGTTGCTTGCGGCAGTTCACTCAACTCCAGAGCCAAACCTTCCGCTGCTATCAAAGATTCGCCTTTTGAAACTAAACGATTAACGAGACCAATATCCAGCGCCTCGGAAGCAGATACAGGACGACCTGTAAGGATGATATCCATTGCCCTTGATTCTCCGATCAGACGAGGCAACCGAACAGTCCCACCATCTATTAACGGAACTCCGAACCGACGACAAAACACACCAAATGTAGCATCCATCTCGGCCACACGTAGATCACACCAAAGGGCCAATTCAAGACCACCTGCAACAGCAAAACCACTGATGGCAGCGATTACAGGTTTGGTCAAGCTCAACCGGGAGCATCCCATGGGACCCATACCGTGAGGATGCATAGGATTGTCCATGGCCTTGAGGTCCGCTCCTGCGCAGAAAGTGCCACCGGATCCAGTCAGAATTGCAACTCGTGCCGCCGCATCTTGGTCAAAGGCCACAAACGCATCATAAAGTTGTCTTGCAGTTTCTGCGACATGCTGAATAGCATTCCTTGCTTCCTTGCCAGTCTACTTACCTCCATCCACTGCATTTTTACTACCTGCCCTATCGATCGTCACCACCGTCACACGACCCTGGTACTTATGTTCCACCAAAACCCCCATATTGCGGGGGGCTCCATTTGTAACGGCAACTTTTGCGATGGATGCAATCAAGGTCGCGGTTCGAGTCCGCCCATTTAACCAGCGGGAGAAGGACATGGGGTCGAGTTGCATCATAAGCATAAATGGTAACACCACGGAGATTACTGATCCGAGTGGGTCACTCTTGGCTGACAGTCCGCTGACAATGTGGACATCCAAGTTTTCCTTTGATAACTCATTCATGTCCATGAATAGCGAGGATGAAAATTATGCCGACCAGCAGCATGTTTTTGAATCATATGGTCCGTGGATGATTGAAAATGCCTTCAAAGGATATAATTGCTCACTCTTTGCCTATGGTCAAACAGGCAGTGGGAAAACTCATACGATGATGGGATACGATAATGATGTAGGCTTTATTCCAAGACTATGTCAAGGTATTTTCGAGACTATTCATTTGTTGAATAAAACCGGTGCAGAACAATCCTATCATGTAGAGGCTGCCTATTTTGAAATTTACAATGAGCGCGTATTTGATCTTCTAGGAAGTAATCAGAAATCTTCCGGACTACGAGTAAGAGAACATCCTAAAACAGGTGCCTATGTTGAAGATCTTCTTACTCTAGCTGTTAATTCATATGAGGAGATAGAAAAACTTCTTCATGAAGGGTCCAACTCTAGACGAGTGGCAGAAACCAAAATGAATAAAGAAAGCTCACGATCACATGCGGTATTCCAACTACTTATACGAAATACCCGTGTGCAAAGCGATGGTAAGAGATTTGAAAAAACTAGTAAATTGTATCTGGTCGATCTGGCAGGATCGGAGCGAGTCAATGCTTCTGGGGTCACCGGTGCTCGGTTGAAAGAAGCAGCGAATATTAACAAGTCGCTTTCCGCTTTGGCAGATGTCATTAAGGCATTAACCTGCCCCAAAGCAAGTGACGAGAAATCGTTTGTGCCGTATCGTAACTCTGTCTTGACATGGCTTCTCAAGGAGTCTCTTGGAGGGAATGCAAAAACTGTAATGCTAGCCACGCTCTCACCTGATGCTGTGAACTACCAAGAAACCCTTAGTACTTTAAAATACGCAGAACGTGCAAAGAAAATTGTAAATAATGCCCGTGTGAATAAGGAATCGAATGCAATGCTTATTGAATCATTGCAAATGGAAATTCAAATGCTACAAGAACAATTGATGAGTCAGGAAACTGGAAGCAGTACTGGGAGAGAATTGGAAATTGGCAGGTTGAAAGCTAGGTTAGAAAGTGAAGAAAAGCTGGTGGTCAAGTTGTCAGAATCTTGGGAACAAAAACGAATGCAGGCGGAGTCCCACTTTGCCAACTTGAAGCATGAAAATTCATTATTACAAGCTCAGAAAACAGCAATGGAAGCCCAAATGCAGCAATTGCAGCTAGAAAAACAACTCCTTGAGGAACGCGAGGCGGAAGAGGAACGTAAAAGAAACGAGCGTCATTCAAGACACAAATTGCAGGTTGAGCACCAGTTGCAGAGGCGGCGATCTGATTTATCCAAACAGCATGATCTCCAGAAGCAATTAGACGGTGCAATCATGCAAGTGGACGAGTTATCTTTACTGCTTGAAAGCGCGGAAAATACTAAACAAGAATTGAAAGAAACACTCGAACTGGAAAGACGGAAAAATGAAGAGCAAAGAATCAAGTCTGAACGAGCGATTCTAAAAGAACGTCAGCACATATTGAAACAAACCAACAAACTGTCAAAGATATGCGGCCAATACTTCCCTAGTGATCAATTTGAAGCAAAGGAGGGCGAACGAGTGGATGCTTTCAAGGCGCTGGAATTTTTTTTGAAGGAGAATACAATTCAAATGGAAACCATCGTGGAAAATCTAACAATGATACTAGATGAGAATATTACTACAGGAACAGATGTATTAATGAGTTCTCTAAAAGTTCTTGTCGATGAAACCGAATTTTTGCGTCTTCATAATTTAAGACTCTCGGAGCTAAAGACTCCAATCCTTGGTTTTTTGAATCAACCAGGTGCAGATTTGAAAATGATACCCGAGTTGCTGAAAAAGCAGTTGGAAGCAACGAATTCGGATCATGCATACCGGAAAGAAATAGATGCTTTGAAAGTAGAATACAGGTGTCAAGAAAAGCAGCAATCGGATACCATGACCTCGCTTAAAGAGCAGCTACGTGAACTTGCGAATTCACATCAAGTGCAAATATTGAACCAAGAGAAACTCACTGCAGAATTGGTATATGTACAGCAAGGCTTGAAAACGAAAACAATGGAATTACAAGCTTTATTACAAGTACAAGAACAAGGAGAAGTCCACCAAGAGCAGCAAGTGCTGAACTTGAATCAAAAGAATTATCAGCTGGAACAAGAATTTGCAATCGAACGCGCAAAGCTAGTTGCAGAATTAGCGAGTCATCAAAGTAGTCTCAATGATAAAGCAGACGAGTTAGACTCGTTGATGAAAACTCAAAGCTTACAAACTGACCTAGATCAGCAAGTTTTGATTTTAAATCTGAAGAATCATCAGCTAGAACAAGATTTCGCAATTGAACGAGAGAAATTCGCGGCAGAATTAGAGAATCTGCAATGTAGTCTCGATCGCAAAACCAACGAGTTAGCCTCTTTCATACAAACTCAAAATGAAGGAGAAACTGACCGTGAACAGCGGATTTTGATTTTGAAGCAGACGAATTATCAGCTGGAACAAGATTTTACAATCGAACGCGCAAAGTTAGTTGCAGAATTAACAAGTCTTCAAAGTAGTCTCAATGGTAAAGCAGACGAGTTAGACTCGCTGATAAAGATTCAAAATGAAGGAGACGCGAACCAGGAGAAGCAAATTTTGATCTTGAAGCAGACAAATTGTCAGCTGGAACAAGATTTCGCAATCGACCGTGCAAAACTAGTTGTAGAATTAGCGAATCTACAAAGTAGTCTAAGTAGTAAAACTGACGAGTTAAACTCTTTGATGAAAATTCAGAATGAAAGAGACGCTAACCATGAGCAACGATGCTCCGATTTCGAAGCCGTTATAGCTGTAGCAACTAACAACGATGAATCAAAATCAAGAAAGTTGGAGGAGCTAGAAACACAAATATACGAATTGAAAGAGAATCGCGAGGATAGGCAAAACATCATTGAGTATGAAACCTTGATGTTGGTTCAAGAAAAGGAGATTCAAGAATCCGCCGTGAAATTAGATAACTTACAGCGAGATCTTGATCTTCGAACCCGTGAGCTGAGTACAACCAAGAAATCAATTCAAGCGTTAGAAATCGCAGTTGAATCGCATTTGCAAACTGAAGAATCGCTCCAGAAACAACTTGGGAGTGTGGAATCTTTACTCTCTGAAGAAAAACGAGTTCATGCAGAGTCGTTGAATCGACTTGAGCTTTCTTCTCAAGCAAGTTTAACAGTGCTGCAAAAGCAATTGCATGATTGTGAAGGCGAGATTCAGCGGATGCAGTTCTTGGTGCATGATGCTCAGGATAAATTGAGCAAGGCTGAACTTGAAAACCAAGTGAACTTCCAAAAGGCGCAAGAATCAGAATCTAAAAGGGTGCAGTCTGAATTAGAATTCCAGAAACAAATGTTCGAGATAAATTCTAGATTGGAAACGACTGCAAGTCATTCACAATTGATTGCTGCAGAGAATGAATTACAGATAAAGAATTTAGAGACGAAGTATCTTGAAGCTGAAAAATCTAGTGGATTGGAGATTGAAAATCTTAAGCGCGAACTGAAAGAAGATCAGCAACGTTGCAGTAATTATTCTAGGGACACCGATACGCTGAATTTGAAGATTTCGGGCCTGACCATTCAGTTGACTGAGAGCCAGTCGAAACAATCTTCATTGGAAGCCATCAGTTCATTGGAAACTGGCTCAAGAGTTGCGATTCTGGAAGAAGACTTGACAAAACTGACTCAAGAATTGACCAAGTTTACTGGTCAGTTGTCAACCGCTAGGAAAGATTTGATTCGCACGGAGGAACAGTTACAGGTGCAACAGAACAAAACACACGCCTTAAACGCCAAGCTCAACGACCTCGGCATTAAATATTTTGACTCACTTCGCTCCAGTAAAGAAGAATGCATCAGACATAAAAAAGAAATGGGAGAACTGCATGATGAGTGTGAGCGATTCCAGGGAATATTAAAAACCGAAAGATTCACTTTTGACAAGATATTCGCTGCTCAAGCGGAAGTTCTTAATTATTCACAATTTGAAGAACGACCTAAAACTGCCAGCTAGTCTCATTTTTTATTTTATACCCAACTCAAAATCAACTCCACAATTTTCGGCCCTTTCATCTCGGCCTTTTCGTTTTGATACACGGGAAAAGAACTTCCAGTTTTTTCCTGGTTACACATTCGAGTGGCATTTTTCGAAATCGATGAAGATCGTTGTTGTAGGAGCTGTTGCTGGTGGTGCATCATGTGCTGCACGGTGTCGCCGACTGGATGAGTCTGCTGAAATAGTTGTGCTCGACAAAGGCGAGGATGCATCTTTCGCGAATTGCGGAATGCCTTACTTCATTGGAGGCGAGATTACTGATCGAAACTCGTTGAGTGTGCAGACCCCCGCATCCCTGAAGGCCCGCCTGGAACTCGATGTGAGACTAATGCAGGATGCTACTAGTATTGATCCTATCGAAAAACGAGTTCACGTTAGAAACTTGAAGGACGGCAGCGAATACACATTAGACTATGATGAACTAGTACTGGCACTTGGCGCCAAACCATTCATTCCAAATATTCCCGGGATTGACAGAAAAGGATCTTTTCAGTTGCGCACATTGCAAGATATGGATCACATCGATACCTGGATCACCCAACAACAGGCAAAGAGCGCTGTAGTTTGTGGTGGCGGGTTCATTGGCATTGAGATGGCTGAACAACTTACGAAACGTGGTTTGAAAGTGACGCTAATAGAAGCCATGCCACAACTACTTGGACCATTTGACCCCGAGATGGCTGCATTGGTGCATTCAGAACTGGAGGCCAATGGAGTCACTGTCCTTACCGGATGCTCTGTGTCCGGTTTCGAAGCAGGCGAATGCAAAGCCAGTATCGTGGTCGCTGGAGACCGACGAGTTGAATCTGATCTGGTGATGTTGGGATTTGGTGTTCGTCCTGATACTACAGTCGCATCAGCTGCTGGGGTACAAGTGAATAACCGCGGAGGAATACTTGTCGATGCCTTCATGCGAACTCATGTCGATCATATTTGGGCAGTAGGGGACGATGTTGAGATAGACAATCCTACAGTGCATCAACCGTGGATGGTTTCCCTTGCTGGTCCTGCTAACAGACAAGGAAGACTATGTGCCGACAATATCTACAAAGCTGAACGAAAATACAAGGGAACATTTGGTTCTAGTATCCTACGCTCCTTCTCTCTTACTGCGGCTTGCACTGGAATGAATGAACTTGGACTTAAACAAGCTGGAGTTCATTATGAATGTGTTCATCTTCATCCAATGAGCCATGCAGGATACTATCCAGGAGCCTCCAGCATTGCATTAAAATGTTTGTTTGAAATTGGGGGCGCTAATCAGGGGAGACTCCTTGGTGCACAGGCAGTAGGAAAGGATGGTGTTGCCAATCGAATGAATGTTCTTGCAACCGCCCTTCAAGCTCGTATGACTATGGAAGATTTAGCCGAATTGGAGTTGTGTTATGCACCTCCATTTGGTTCAGCCAAAGACCCAGTGAATTTTGCGGGAATGATAGCAATGAATATTCTGGAAGGCAAAGTAGAAACGATACAATGGCATGAACTGAAGAAGGTGGCAAAAGATGCTTTTGTTCTCGATGTTAGAAACGCATCTGAGATCGAAGCCAATGGCGCAGTTTGTGATACTGCTCTGAATATTCCTGTGAATGATTTGCGGGGTCGGATGAATGAGGTGCCCAAGAATAAGCTGATACTTGTTTCGTGTGCGTCAGGACAGCGATCGTATTATGCATGTCGTATCTTAATTCAAAATGGATACAAGTGTAAGAATCTTGATGGCGCCAGTATTACTTTGCTCGGCTCTAGAACAAAACTTTAAAAAGTTCTAATATTCATTGGCATTTATTTATGGCTGTGTGTACCCAATCTCTAAATGCCGTAGGCGTGTCTGGAACGACTGATTTATCCACATAGTCGCACCACAAGTGATACCTTTTCATAACGTTATCCCTACTATTTACATCTCCTCTATTCTTTTGGTTCTTTGGATTAACACCATCGAGCACATGACAATGAGCAACTACCACATTAGTCTTCCAATCTTCTGATGTCAATGCTTTGCAAAATCTCGGTACTTGATTGTGAGGGAGCAAGTGAACTACAATTCCGTTTTCCAATGTTGCCTCCTCCAACAAGTTGCCAGTTTCAGACATCGTTTTACTAAATCCGGATCCTTCAATGGATTTCAAAACCCTATTAAGTGCCACTTGATCATCTTTAGTATCTACAGAGAGAGCAAGCGTAGCTTCAAGAACTTGTACCACTTCCTCACAGGCTCGAAAATACACCAATCCCATGCATATCGAGGCCCCCCATTCTCTCGCTACGTCCCAAGGAAATTTGCCGCGGCTTCCAACAATATGGGCGTCTCGATGAAACGACGCTATCGTGAGAGTGAAATCTCTGCGCCACAGAGCATCTAGATCGGACATGACAACACTCCATCCCCCTCTGATCAAGATCAATACATCACGAACTCGGCGTGTCCATAACGTCTCGAATCTATTCAGATGACTCTCTTCCATCTGCTCTTCGTAGTAGCACGACAGTCCACGAAGCGACATATAATCAACCATCGACTCGTCGAGACAGACCACCAGCAAACCTTGGACGTTCAACCTAGAAAACGCAAGATACCAATTAAGAAAACTCGTGGCGTAATTTCGCGAAGCGTAAGTTACCACCAAGGTCCTGCTTCCTCCAGATACATCTTGTGCATAATCAGACAGATCTCGAGTCCTAGTTGCACCAATAACAGCCTTGATTTCAGGCGATTTCAGCTTGATGTAAATTGGTTCAAGCGCCGGTGCTTTCCTGGGCCAAAAACACCAACTAACGAATATAAACAGAGCCAAGAAGCCACCTCTGGTACTCCACATCCTGTAACCTCTAACTAAATAATTATTAATTTCACCGAGTATGAACTGGGTGGAAGCTTGGGATTATGCCTCCAGCCACGCTTATTACTTTCATCGAGACACTGGGGTAACGCAATGGGAACCTCCCGATGAACCCTATCAACCTTGTCTTATTTCACTACCCTCAGAACTAGGCCAACCGCCCAAATGCATGACGTTATCAGATTGGATGAGTATCCAAAATAAGGAGACGCTAGATGAAGAGAGATGCTGGGGAAGGCCAGCGAAAACTATGATGGATGATGGGGTTAGAGGTCCCCGATTTAGAGCCATCTCTACAATAGGTACCGAATGCTTGAAGAACATGCTGAATACAGACGTGAATACAGACGATGCGAGTGACGCAGACACCGACGACGGTAGTGAAAAAGTCAGTTACAGGGCACGTGCTAACACAACCAGCACTAGTTACTTCGGTGGGACAATGGCTGACCCTGACAAATTGGAAGCTCTACAATGCGTCGGCGGTGTAATCCATGCGCATCTCAACCAGTTCTCGGACGTTTCTGCCGGTAGCATTCATCCGAGGTACCGTATCTTTACTGATGAAGTGTACATGGAGGATGCGGATCATATACCCTCCAGGGAAGTTATATTTGAATTCGTGTCTGAAGCTTTCAACAAGGGTCAAATGGAAACGGAGTGTATCATCATGTCATTTGCGTATTTGGAGCGTCTCATTAAAGTGACAAATGGAAGGTTGGTGCTGAAGGGGAACAATTGGAGAGGCATTGTACTTAGTACGTTGATACTGGCCTCAAAAGTATGGGACGATATGTCCATGTGGAATATTGACTTTTCAAAGATTTGTCCGACGTTTACCTTGAAAAGGATCAACCAACTGGAGATATGTTTATTGGAAGCGATGAAATATGAAGCCAGAGTATCGGCGAGTGAATATGCAAGATATTATTTCCAGTTGAGGTCCATGCGATCGGCACTTGGTCTTTCAACCACTGATGATGTGGCACCACCGTTGTTTCGATCCTCTTCCGAGCAGCCTCCGCTCGATTTGAAGATGACACAGCGAAGACGCAATACTGAAAACTTCGAATAGGTGTAAAATATATTTAAGATTCTATCGGAATAAGTACGACGTGGAGAAAGCTTCGTGGCGTGTTGAACACGGCGATGTCGAAGGCTTTAATAGCGCACGGCGTGTCTCCGGAGCAAACGATGATATCTGAACCGTAGGTTTAAATATGCACTTTGGAATCGATGCAGGTTGCATCAATGCAGGTTGAATAGACTCGGCAACACTATCTACGATTTTGAAAGAAACTGTTTGAAGGTTTTGTTTCAGAGGAGGTAATACCAAACTCTCCTGGTTTGAATATCTGTGTTTACGCAATCCTTCGTATTTTAATTTGTTATCCATTACCACATTCTTTGCGATCGCACGTTGTCTTTTACGTCGTTCATTGGCTTCTTTTCTAATTTGAAGTTCCTTGTTCGTCTCAACTGCGGGACATTTTTTCCTCTCTTCCTTTGGAAGCATTGTAACTGGCTTTTTATGATTATTAAAATCTTTGAGTCTCATCTTCACAGTTTGTCTGTAAGTACTCGAGTCCGTTTCCTGGCGTACATCTGCATTTTCTTCTACAACACTACCACTTTGTTTTTTTTGTTCCCTGACACGTCGCTTTGCCAGTTTTAAACTATGAGCTACTCGCTGCTGATCTTGTTCTAACTTAATTTGCCGGAGCTCCATTTTCTTTTCGTCCAATTCCTTTTCTAACGTAGCTTTTCTAGTTTCTTCCTTTTGCTTCTCTTGAAGTCTCAACTTGGTTTTCCTTTGGAGCTCTCGGGCCTTTTTTTGCATCAACTGCTGCTGTATTTCATAAGTACGGGCTTTTTGTGACAGCTCATCTTCCCTCGCCATTAAACGCAGTTCTCGTGAAGCGAATTCGATTATATGGGTCCCTGGATAAATTTTGCCACTCCCTTGCATCCTCGCCCTGCGAAGTTGAATTGGAGTGACATTCTTAACGAATACTTTGCAAAGAACCGTCGCTAGACCCTCTTTAGATAAGTGAGGGACTACAGATGTGACAACGCGGTCGAGCACGATACCGCAGGAAACCAAAGACTGGGCACAAAATTCTTCGTCACCAATCTTGATACCCTGGTCAACACTCACTTCATTTCCAAGATCTTCCTCGAATCTTAAAACATTCGAACCTACCGTTATCATCGACCCTATAGGCAGCGGAATCCACATAAATGGTTCGCTTTCATTGGTTTCTTCTCTATTATTATTAATGAATACAATATCGGATTTTGTTTCCTCAGTACATTGCGCATGTTGTAAATTGCAGTTTATTTCATCCGTGCGCACTTTAATGTTGCGAATGAGGGATTCCAAATCACCCAAAGTGTCAACAAACGTCTCCATTCTGAAGAAAAGTATCCGTTAGATATGTCGCGGGGACCTTGAGAGATATCCGTTAGAATTTGATGGGCGACCTTAGCGTCTTCGCCAAGATGGCAGCCAAATCTCGTGAAACGAATTTGAATGTTGATGCATCAGCGCTTTCAAATAGTATGAATAATGCGAGTCCTGTGAATTCAGCATCCATAGATGCATTTGGTAAAATCCCCGTTCCATCTGAATCGGCACTGTCGGAACTAAACAGTCTTAAAGGAATTAT
>Ga0105055_10011721_pt1 | contig 10783 bp, 7 predicted proteins | sample BON03_FD_78090 | JGI IMG/M metagenome (GOLD analysis project Ga0105055, IMG submission 78090) | Freshwater microbial communities from Lake Bonney liftoff mats and glacier meltwater in Antarctica - BON-03 | ecosystem: Environmental > Aquatic > Freshwater > Ice > Glacier meltwater | place: Lake... | reverse complement strand
CTATCTCAATCAGCGCTGAGAGGAGCCTAGGCATGTTGTTGAATCGATTGGAGGTATGGGCAGGCTCGGGGAGATTGCCTGGTGCTTATTTAGGACCTCTGACTAGTTATTGCTTAGGGTTGTTTCATGTGAGGTATGCGGAGCTCTGGCCCTTGGCTGCTAAGACGTTTGCGGCCTTGTCGCACGCGTGTAGTTGCGCCGAGGAGACACAAGCGGTGTGGACCAATGTGGTGGCGACGATGGTGGAGGTGGATGGAAGGTTGGTCAAGGTTGGGGGGACGGAGAGGAGGGGGGAGGAGGGGGGGGAGGAAGGGGAGGAGGAGAAGGAGGGGGCGGCGTCGGATTGTATGTTGAGGCTTGTGGCGTGTAATGAGTGGGGGATCGCTTTTCCCCCTTCGGTGGATGAGATTAAGATTGTCTCGTTTGTGCTGCAGGAGCGGGCGGCAGGCATGGGGGGAGGGGGGGATGGAGCGGTGGAGGGGGAAGCGTCTAAGCTGGGGGCGACCGATCCACTGACTTCATTGACCTGGATTTTTGATTCGATTAGACGGTGCTCGCCGCTGTTGAGTCGCAAGTCGTCGGAGCTTGCGGGGTTGTTTGTTGCGTTTTTGCAGCACCAGTATTTTGCCTTGTATACGGATGATCCGGAGGCCTTGGAATTGAAGGGGGACTTGGCCCGGTTTCTTGAGGAGCAGCAGCAGCAACAGCAGGAGATGGTAGTGGCTGCGTCAGGGTTGTTGATGCCCGCGCGGCTACGGGGGGCCAAGGCGGCGCGAGGGAAGTTGTTGGCGTTTCTGAAGCTTTTGGCGGTAGGAGGGGTGCCGAAGCAAGGGTCGGGGCGGGCGTTGCTGCAGCGTATTTTCGCCGGGTTTCTCTCTCGCCCTGATAATGCTGTGGCGGTTGCGGCGCTTGATTGTTTGGTGAATGGGAAGCTGGCTTACCTCACGCCGTATGCTGCTACGTGTAAGGCTTTGCTGGACGATGTTACGTTGCGTGATGAGCTAGTGAGGTTCAGCTTAGCCACTGACGTTCAGCAGGAGCATCGTGTGGATTTCATTCCGTTGTTGGTTCGTCTGTTGTTTGGGCGGTTTCTGGCCAAGGCCTCGAGGACTCGGACGCGCTCATCGAAGGATAGTCCGGCGGCACGACGGGCGGCGATTGTCTCGTTTTTGGCGGGGGCGCAGGGGGAGAATGAATTTAGGGAATTTGTGCAATTGATGCTCAGGCCGTTTTTGGTGGATGCCACGGAATCGTTTCAGGCGAAGGAGAATTTGGAGGTGTCTGCGGCGTCGGCGGGACGGAGGTTGGGATTCTTGCATTTGTTGGGGAGTGTGATTCGGCAGATGGGCTTTCATGTGTTGCCGTTTGTGGATGCTTTCTTGGAGGTGACGGTGGGGTTGTTAGCGGAGGGGTATAGAGATGTGGGTGTGGGGGTTGGGGTGGTAAAGGAAGGGGAGGGGGAGGGGGAGAAAGGGAAGGAGGGAGGGATGGATGTAGTGGAAGAGGAAGGAGAGGAGGAGGAAGAGGAGGAGGACCTGGACGCGCAAGTCCGTCGTGGGCGGTCGCAGGGGACGTTGCGGTTGATTGCCACGAGGACCCTCTCCGAGCTTTTCACTCAGTATGCAGGCTCCTTCGATTTTACCCGTGCGGCACCTCGGCTTTGGTCTGTCCTCGGACCAAACATCTTACGCTTGCCTGCCATGTGTTCAGGAGCACGACAGGCCCCCGCCCTTCTTGACCTTCTTCTTGCTCTCACCCAGCACGATGCCCTCCTGCCCGTGTACACGTCATCTGAGGCCACGCTGACACCTGCGTTGCTTGCCTGTCTCTCGGCAGGGCAAGCCCCCCCCGCAACAGTGGCAGGGCCCGTCCTCACCATCATGGAGCGGCTGTGTGAGCACGATGGTGTTTCTCACCTCCTGCCTTACCTCCCTGGGATGGTCGAGCATGTTGCTAAGCGGTTGCAGCTGGTGCAGGCTTCAACGACCAACAACAAGGACCCTCTTCTTGAACGTTGCCTCGGCCTGCTCTGTCAGACGAGTCAGCTCGCCGCTACCGCACGAGTGGATGGAGCAGCAGCAACAGCAACAGCAGCAGTAGTAGTAGACGATGCAACCCTCTCCTCCCTCTTCGGCTTGCTCCTCCCCCGTCTCAAATCCCCTCGGCTACTCCGTGAGCCAACCAAGGCCCTCGTCCTTCGCGCGTACGCAGCGCTAGTCGCTCACATGGCTTCTCCTCGTCGGGACGTCGTCCTCCTTTCTAAGCTCTTGGGACCGGCAGGGCTAGGCTCGACGGGCTTTGGGCCTGCGGGGTCGTTGCGTGAACCCTTGGTGGCGGCCTTGGCGGGCATGGCTGGAGCACATAAAGAGATGGAGGACCTGAGGCCTGTGATGAAGGTGTTGGTGGAGTTGAATGCGCCGGATGAGGAGGGGTTGGAGGGGAGGAATTTGGATGTGGTCATGCCGGCCTGGACGCAGCTGGCGGAGGAGGAGCAGTGGGTGGCGTTGATGGCGGCGACGGGTGGGTCGGGCTTGGCCCTGTTTCCGCTTATTGCGCATGCGCTTGCGTGTTTGCATGATGAGGAGGTGGTGGTTCGTGTGGCGGCTGGAGCGAGTTTAAGGGCCATGCTAGGGGCGGCGGCAAGGGGGGGGGAGGGGGAGTGGTTGTGGTTGCTGCAGGCGGGGTTGTTGCCGTCGTTGAGGGCGGGGATGGGGCAGCCGAGGGATGCGGTGAGACAGGGGTATGTGTTGGTGACGACGGAGTTGATTCGGACGGTGGGTAAGGCGAGCAGCAGCAACTGCAGCAGCAGTGCTTTGGGGAAGGAGAAGAAGAAGAAGGGTGGGGAGGGAGGAGAGGTTGTACGTAAGCCTTCCTGGATGGCAGCGCACGCGGAGCTGTTTCACGGGGATTTGGCTTGTTTGTTGAGGGAGGAGGATGCAGAGGCGGATTTCTTCCATAATATCATTCATATCCAAGTGCATCGGCGGGCGCGGACCTTGCAACGACTTACCAAGGTCTTGAACGCAGGAACAGCAGCAGCAGCAGCAGCAGAAGCGGAAGGAGGAGCACCAGCCATGGACACGGATCAGGTGGGGACAAGCAACATTTCTTCCTCTTCCTTGGTGCATGTTTTGTTGCCCTTGGCTTGTCAACCGCTGCTGTTTCTCGATCGGACCATCAAAGCCAAGGCTTCTGACCCCGGGCTGTTGCACGAGGCGAGCATGGCAACAGCAGCAGTGGCGAGGCGCTTGTCCTGGTCGCATTATAATGGTTTGATTCGTCGATTTTTGCGGGAGATTAGCTTGGCGGAGGCGGCGCCGGTGGGGCAGCAGCCGGCGTCGAGGGATAAGGCTTTAGTGAATGGATTGTGTCATGTTTTGGATGTGTTTCATTTCCCAATGGTGCCGCCTTCGGACGAGGTGGCGGAGGAAAAGAAGGAGGGGAAGGAGGAGGAGCAGTTGGAGGTTGCTGCGGAGGAGGCGATGGTGGTTGAGGGGCAAGGGGAGGAGGAGGAGGAGGAGGAGGAGGAGGAGGACGCAGCAGCAACGGCATCCACCACCCTCGCCACCACCACCAAGAATCACGACGTCATCTGGCGTTCCGTCACCACCCAACTCCTCCCCAGCCTCCGCGGGCTCCTGCTCAAGGAGGGGAAGGACAAGGACGGGGGGAAGAAGAAGGACCTCCGGGCGCCCATGGCGCTAGCCCTCCTAAAGCTGATTAAAATGCTGCCTCCCACCACCTACGAACAAGAGCTCACCCGCCTCCTAATGACTGTCTGCGGCACCCTGCGCAATCGCGATTCCAACACTCGTGACGCGGCTCGGGAGGTGCTGGCGAAGATGGCTCAGGATTTGGGACCGACTTATTTAGGCTTGATTATTAAGGAATTGAAGGGGGCGTTGAGGGAGGGATATATGTTGCATATCCGTATTTTCACCTTGCACACTGTGCTAAGGGCGTTGGAAGAAGTGTATTCGCCTCCGGTGGATGCTCCTTCTTTCTTGGTACCGAGCGCGGGATTGCTGGTTGAGTGGGACAGCAGCAGCAGCAGCAGCAGCAGTAGTGGTAGGCAGCCGGTACGTCCTGCTTTAGATGCGTGTTTGAGCGATGCAGTGGCCTTGCTGACGGAGGACCTGTTTGGGGAAGCTGCTGGTGCCAAAGAAGCAGAGGCAGAAGTGAAGAGCGCGACGATCAAGGAGGCGAAGGGTCAGAAGGCTTTGGATGGGTTAGAGATTTTGTCGCGCTTGTTGTTGTTTCGACCGACGTATGCTGTGGCGTCGCCGCAGGACCCGGCGGCGTTGTCGAGTGTGCATGCATTGATTAAGCCTTTTCTTTTTCAATTGCATGATTCGGAGAGTCCGCGGATGCATGGACGAGTAAATGAGGCGCTGCAGAGGGTGGTGGCTGGGTTGGCGGTGAATAAGAGTTTGAAAGCGGAGGAGGTGTTGTTGTATGTGTATGGTTTGGTCTCGCCTTTTGTGATGGGGGGGGAGGATGATGATGAGGAGGAGGGGGAGGAGGAAAAAGGGGAGGAGGAGAATAGTGACGAGGAGGAGGAGGATGCCTTGGAGGTAATTGGCAAGGCGGCGCGTCGGCTTACGAAGCAGCAGCTGAAGCAGCAGCAGCAGCAGCAGCAGCGACCGAAGAAAGAGGCATTGAGTTGGCTCCCTGTGGATGGGACCTTGAAGCTTGCAGTGGAAGCGAAGAAAGCCCAACGATCAGCAGCTCGGGAGGAAGGTCGTGTGCTGGACGGGAAGAACGCGCCGAAATTGACGGGGTGGGGCCGGCATGGCGCCAAGGCACGACGGGCGGAGGGAGGAATGTTCGGGTCTCCTGCGGCGTTGGCGGCTGGTGTGTTGGGGCTGCGGCTCTTGCATTCGTATTTGAAGCGTTTAGGGCAGCCGGGCAAGGAATTGGTGCCGATGCTTGATCCCTTTGTGGGGTTGCTTGCCCGTTGTGTCCGTCGGCGGGTGAACGATAGCATCGTCCTCCTCGCGCTCAAGTGCCTGGCGCTCATGCTCCGGTACCCTTCCTCCCTCCCTTCCTTGACCTACCTCGCCCCGCGCCTCGTCCGTTCCTCTCTAAGTCTCCTAAACATGGCTGGTGGCCCTGCCAATTCCCGAGATGAGATCGTCCAATCCTGCCTCAAGATCCTCACCACCCTCATAGCTGCTTCTGGCAACACCGACGACGACGACGACGAGCTAACACAAAACGGCGCCCCTGTCCTGGATAAACGAACCAACCTCCCCATCCCCGCCAAAAGCCTGGGGGCCCTCGTCTCCCTCCTTCGGGCCGCTGCCCTTGATTACGACCATGTCAACGCGCCATTTGCTCTTGTCCGTGCGTTGGTGGCACGCCGGGCGATGGTTCCTGAGATGTATGATTTGATGGAGCAAATGTTAGGAATTGCAGTCACCTCTCATCGGCCCACCGTTCGGCAGATGGGGGGGCAGATAATTGTTTCTTTCCTGTTGCATTACCCCTTGACCTCGGCGAGGGTTGCGGGGTTCTTGCAGCAGGCGGTGAGGAATTTGGGGTATGAATATGAGGATGGGCGGGGGGCGGCGTTGGGGCTTTTGCAAAATTTGGTGATTAAGTTGCCGGGGCCTGTGTTGGATGAGCATGCGCAGATGTTGTTTCTTCCGATGGTGTTAAGGTTAGTTAATGACCCGAGCCCGAGGACACGCGCAGTGGCCGCTGAGGCGATTGGCGCGTTGTTGAAAGGGGTGTCTGGGGATGTGTTTCATACTTTGCTTGAGTATCAATGTCGATGGATGGGAGAGAGGGAAGAGAATGAGGGGTTGGCACGAGCGGCGGCGCAGGGGGTGGGGCTGTTTGTGGATGCGAGGCCGGATTTGTTCAAGAGGGGGGGGGAGGAAGGGCTGGGGATGGAGTTGCTGGTGCTGTTGTCGGAGACGTTGGCGTCCGTGGAGAAGCGGGGGCCGGTTTCGGGGGTGGATGCGGCGGATTTGGAGGGGCCGAGGGAGAGGCAGGGGGAGGCGGCGTTGGGGTGGGAGATGGCGTATCATTGTTTGGCGTCGTTAGGACGAGTGTATGCGAAGCTTCCTTCGATGATGGAGGGTTTCTTGCATAATACACCGGAGGGGATGGTGTTGCTGTCGGCGACGTCGGAGATATTGTGTTATCGGCATGCATGGGTCCGATTGGCGGCGTCTCGTCTGATGGGCCATTATCTAGACAGACGGGCCGCGGGGGGGAGTGGGAAGACGGCTACTACAGCAGCTACTTTGGCGAGTTCTCCTTTCTTGTCCGAGCCTGCGAATGCCGGGGCGTTGGCGAGGCGGCTGTGTGTGCAGATTGATCGGCCGGCGTTGTCGCCCGAGTTGAGTTTACGCGCGGTTAAGAGTTTGGTACTTTTGACCTCGGCCTTAGCGCAGGTACAGCAAGCGCAGGGGGGGGAGGGAGGGAAGGGAGGGAAGAAGGCGCTGGCGGCAATGGCGGTTAATGAGGAGGAGGAGGAGGAGGAGGAGGAAGAAGAGGAGGTGGAGGGAGAGGGGGAGGAAGAGGAGGAGGAAGGGGAAGATGAGGCGCCCAAGGATTTGTTGTCCTGGATCTTTCACCGTGTTTCGTACATGGCGAGACGCAAGGGGGAGGATCGTCGGTGTGCTGTTTTTCGTTTCTTTGCTGCTGTGGCTACGTTGGAGAGCCAGGCGACGGTTGAGAGGTTTTTGCCGCATATGCTTTCGCCTTTGTATCGTGCCACGACGGATGGGCAGGCAGAGGGGAGTGCGCACGGGAATGATGCAGTAGAATTGGCCAAGGAAATCATGGGCTTGATTGAGGAGAAAGCAGGGGCCACGGCTTTTGTGCAGGCGTTGTCCGAGATCCAAAAACAGGCGGCGCAGAAGAGGGCGGGCCGGAAGAAGGCCCGCGCGATTGAGGCGATCAATGACCCGGAAGCAGCAGCAAAGAGGAAATTAGCCAAGAATCTGATGAAGCGTGAGACGGCCAAGAGGAAAAAGGGGAAGAGTCGCGAGGCCCGTGGTGGGGGGCCTGGGACGGATCGGGCGTCGAAGCGGCAGAGGCCGGCGGCGGACCATGAGGGGGATAAGGACCAAGGGATGTAACTGTTGTTTAGAATAGGTAGGATTGTAAAGATAAAGAGCGGAAAGACAAAAGCCAGTCAGGAAGTAAGAGATAATCGAAAGCATAAAGCAAAAGGAAAAAAAAAGAAGTCCATATTTATTTATCTCCATTGTGGTGCTTTGTTTCATTTTCTTATCATTTCTCACCGTCTTCCTTTTTCTCCTCCTCCTCCTCTTCCTCCCCCCTCCTCCTCCCCATCCCCTTAAAATACTCCGTCAGCCTCTGCCTTGTATATTCCACAAAATCAAAGTCAATCGTCGACAATTTCGACTGCAACAACCCCCACACCCCCCACAACAAATGCGAGGCCAATGCATACTCCTTCATTTCAAACACTAGCCGTTCCACCTCTTCCTCCCTTGCGTCCTCCCCTCCCCCTAGGTAGGCTCGAGCGAGATGTTCTTGCTGTTGCTTGGTGGGGTAGTGGTGGGTGAAATCTAGGAGGTGCGGGTGGGGAGATCGAAAGTCGCTAGCCCACTCACAGAGAAGGTTGCCTAAGTCAAAGCCGCGGTAGTTCCACCCGGCGTATTCAAGGTCCACGAAAACGATGCTGCTTTCCTCCTTGTCCTCCTTCTCTTCGTCCTCTGCTCCGTTGTTGCTCTTCTCTTCATTTTTATCAGCCGCATTTTTGCCAACACGCAGTAGAACATTCAAATGATTCACGTCATTATGACAAAGGCATATCGGGCTATTTACAGCAAGTAAACGAGGTTCCAGCCGGTCCACTTCAGTCACCAACCCCACCACATCCCACCCCTCATACCGAGGACCACACAACGCCACCGCCCGCGTTGCCCACCCCCGGATCTGCGCAAGCAAAGGCGGGACACTTGGTTTCGGCAAGCCTTCTATGAAGGAGATGCTGTGGAGGGTGTGCAGCCGCCGAGCCACCAAGGCGGAGAGGGCGGGGCTGCGGAACTGAGAGGCAGTCAAGGGCTGGGCAGGCACAAACTCTTCGACGCGGCCTTGCAGAAATGAAGCGAGGAGCTTCGGGCATAGTCCTTCTGCTGCGACGGCGTGAAAGATCCGCTCTTCTTGCACGCGATCGATAAAGGCCTCAGAGCCCTGGCCGAAGAAACGCAGGAGCAAGTCCCATTGTCCGCACTCGGTGAGCTCGCAGGTGACACGGTAAATGCGGTTGGTGTTGCCTCCCGAGATTGGGGTCACGGCCACTGCGGCCGCATCCGTCCCAGCCTCCAAGAGCCCTAGCTCCTGCAGCAGCGTTGCCACGGCGGCGGGAGAGAGTGCTGCAGTAGTCATGGTGCTTGAATCAGAGGCAGGCGCGAGGCGCGAGGCTAGGGAGAGGAGGTTATCAAGGGAAGGCGTGATGGCTCTCCATCTTGTGCCTTGCTGGTCACTGCTGCTGCTGCCCCTGCTGATGAGCGTGCTAGCTGGGTCATGCTGGTATCTGTGTGGTGAATAGTGGTAAATGAGTCGTGTTGTGGGAGGAGGAGATGATGCGCCTGTCGGTTTGCCCGGAAGCGAAGCCAAGAAGCCGAGCGGCGATCAAGGGCCATCACAAGGCATGACACACACGCTAACCCTTCCCACCACAACCACACATTACACAGAAAGAAAGCGAGGTAGTAAACAATGCCGGGCGCAGGCGACGACGGTGCTAGCGGCGGCCATAGCGGAGGAGGCGGCAGCAATGGTGGTGGAGGGAGGCAGGGTGGGAGGTCTTCGTCACGCGGAGGAGGAGGAGGAGGAGGAGGAGGGCGTGGTAGCGGTGGTGGAGGCGGAGGAGGGTCTCGTTCCTCGTCTGTGGGTGGTGGACGAGGAGGAGGAGGCGGAGGAGATAGACGCGGCGGCGGTGGTGGTGGCCGTGGCGGCGGGGGCAGAGGAGGAGGAGGAGGAGGAGGAGGCTTTAGCAGCAGCAGCAGTACCAGCAGCAGCAGCAGCAGCAGCAGCAGCAGCAGCGGCCGGGGTGGGGGTGGGGGTGACCATCGTCCTCCTACTTCCAAGCCTCCGCCACCGCCTGGTTTGGCCGAGTCCATGGCGACGGGTATGAATCTGAAGGAAGATGGGAGCTTCACGAAGAACGTGGGACCGGAGGCGTTGGCCTTGCTGGCGAAGGTCAACGGAGAGGCGGAAGCACACGAGGAGCATGGGCAGCCTCTTGCTGAGGTGACGACGCCAGCGCGAAGGGAGTCGAGTGACGGGTTGGTGTGTGCGGTGTGCACGGAGCATTTGAACGGTGAGATTCACAGGCCGGCGATGGGGGCGTGCGAGCATGTGGATACGTGTGCCTTGTGCTATTTGCGGTTGCGCCGGTTGTTGGGGGACCAGGTGAGTAAAGGCTGGGAGGGTAGAGAAGGGGAGATAGAGGATAGACGAAAGAGGATTGTGAGCTTTTGGAGCACTGAGGTTGATCTAACATTCCTCCTCTCCCTCCCTCCCTCCCTCCCTCCCCTCTTTCCAGAACTGCCCCATGTGCAAAACCCCACAAGACATCGTCTTCATCTTCGAGTCCCCCCGTGACCTGAAACCTTTTCTCGCCCTCCCCATCTGGGGGATGGACGGAGGACCAGGCACCGTCACCGATGACGCCAGTCGCACCATCATGCCTAAAACATTTTATCAGAACGTTTTCCAACTCCTCCACGCCCCTGTCTGTCGTGCACCGGGCTGTGGGCTTATGTGTCGTTCCCTCCCCTCCCTCCGCGAGCACTTGCAAAAGGCACATGAGCGGTTTTTGTGTGATGTCTGCGTGGAGCACAAGAAAGCTTTTTTGGGGGAACAGACTTTGTATAGTAGGGGGGATTTGGCTAGGCATCGAGAGAAGGGAGATGCAAGCAGGGGTTTCTTCGGGCATCCGGCGTGTGAGTTTTGCAAGCAGCAGCGGTTCTATGATACGGGTGCTTTGTATGAGCATTTGCTGAAGAATCACTATAGCTGTGATTTGTGTGAGCGACATGCGGGGATTCAGCATCGGTACTATCGGTAAGTCCTTCTATTTGTTTGTTTTGTCTGTCCCTGCCTGCCTCCCTCCCTCCCTCCCTTCCTCCCTCCTTTGTGTGAGTGTTGTAAGCAGCAGTGGTTTTATGATACCCGGGCGCTGTATGAGCATTTGCTGAAGACCCATTATTGCTGTGATTTGTGTGAGCGACATGCGGGAATTCAGCATCGTTATTATCGGTACGTCCCTGCTCTCCCTCCCTCCCTCCCTCCCTCCCTCCCTCCTTCTAATAAAATCACTCACCACAAAAAGGAAATCATGCATAACTCTCTATTTCTCTTCTTATTTTTAAACGCCATTCACATACACACAGCGACTATCCTGATCTCGAGAGGCACTTCCGCCAAGAGCACCACCTGTGCGAGGACCCCCGATGTCTCTCCCAGCGTTTCGTCGTCTTCGCCGACCCCATCGATTACCAGGGCCACCTCCTCGCAGCTCACCCCGAGCAAGCCAACAGCAGCAGCAGAAAATTAGCCGTGGCATTCAAGGTTAAGAAAGGGGGGGCAGACGAGAAGGAGGGAGGGAGGGAGGGAGGGTATGAGGGGGGGGAAGGGGAGCCACCGTCGACTTTTCAGATGACTTCGGAACAATTTCCGGATTTGAGTCAGCAGACGGCGAGGGCACGAGGGAGGATGATGCCGATGGGAGCGGCAGTAGGAGCAGCAGCAGCAGCAGCAGCAGTAGCAGGAGGAGGAGGAGGAGGAGGGT
>Ga0105055_10011720_pt1 | contig 10784 bp, 7 predicted proteins | sample BON03_FD_78090 | JGI IMG/M metagenome (GOLD analysis project Ga0105055, IMG submission 78090) | Freshwater microbial communities from Lake Bonney liftoff mats and glacier meltwater in Antarctica - BON-03 | ecosystem: Environmental > Aquatic > Freshwater > Ice > Glacier meltwater | place: Lake... | reverse complement strand
AATGCTATTCGTCTAAAACGTGCCATTACAAAATATTACTCAAAAGCGCTACTAAACCGAAACAAATCAGATGGTTACAGGGAATTCAGTGGGGCAAACTGTCGAACTCGGGATCTCCATCCGTAAATTTAAGTATGAATATTTTTAATTCTTCTAGTTTTTTTCTCTTATATAAGGCAACATCTTTGGAAAGTTTCCATAAGAATGTTGGATTGAATACCGGGGCTAGTATTGTTATATGAGTTGGCGACTGAGTTTCAATCAACTCAACTAGATGCTCTAACGAATTCATTAATTTCTATAAAAGGATTCATACTCATCAAGCACCGCAAAGAGTGACAGACACTCCTTGTCTGTAAGCTTTAATGGAGTCCTTTGGGCTTTTGAAATTAAAGTCGTACGGCTTGGGTTTTCCATGTTGTTATCTTGTAAATACTTAAGAACCTTTATCCATACTGGTGCTGGTGTTCCCTTAACTTTGAGTTCAGACTCTAAATCTGAGGTGAACTTCTGGCTCTTCTTATCTTCTCTTTTTTGTTCAATAAACTCACCCTTATCAATAAAAATTTCAGAGCAATCAGATAAATCTATGTTTTTGACTTCAGCTTTAACAACTGTCCAGAATGCCTCACTCTTTGCGTAAGAGCTTAACTCCATGATCTGTCGATTCTCATCCCGAAGTAAGTCATTAACCCTTTTAGCTAACTTTAAGAGGGCATTCTCGACTGGAATTGGTAAGGACTGCTTTTTCCAAATGGACTCAAAATCAAGTGCTTTACCAGACTGTTTTGCCATATAAGAAAGCAAGGAAAGCGTATAAGTGACAACGTTTGCGCGGCTAACAATAAACCATTCTTCTTTTTTGGTCTGGACAAGCTTTTCAAGTCGCTTAAACATGATTGCCATAGCAATTAGAGCCCTAAAAAACCCTTCGCTTATATTCGAATCCGATTGATCCCAGGAATTGGTTACTCGCTTTGCAAATTCACTGAAGCTATATTGAGCACCTTTACTAACAATATTTGGTAACATCTCAAATGTATTCAAATACTTTGCCAGCTCGGTTTTGGTTAGCATTTGATCTCTAGGATTTAGTGCTTGAAATTTTTTCTTCTCAGCATCAGTCTTGTATGCCTGTTCATTTACGTACTGTCCGCGAGCTCTCTCATAGAACCAGAAGCTTCCTGCCACTGCGCCCGGCTTTGGCGGTGCACTAATCCTCCTAGAAAACTCTTCAAATCTTTGATGAAAGGGATGGTTTGAGAATAAATCTGAGTCATTAACCTTTGTTTGAGAATTGGCAAACTTAGAAATAAAAGGTACTAATTCATTGACCTTTTCAGGCGAAACGATTGACAACTTCATTTGAACCGCGATATTGGACATATCTAATTTGTCTTTAATTGCTGTTGCGAAGAGGGTGGCTGTAGTTTGGCCACCATTAACAATTTGGAAGTTCTTTAAATGAGTTAAATAAAGGCCATCACCCTTAGACTCAAAAGTGGCATCCTCGGCGGTTCCAGTAATGCCGTTGTTAAATGCAAAGAATTTATCTGGTGCAGAGCTAATTGTTTCACGCATACCCTTATTTACAGAATTTTTAGTGGACAAGAAGCTGCGAACGTTCTGCTCAAGTAATCTACCGCCCCATTTTCCATATATGCCAACAAGAACTGAGGCTGGCATAACTACTAATGCCGACTTTAAGGCGCCCTCGTTAGCTGTGGTCGCCATTAATGCTTTTAAGGGTGAAGCTGATAAATCTATTTCAATATCCTCGCGTTCACGTCCTGATAGTTCCATCTGAAGAAATCGACCCAAGTCCCAAACAACAACCTCAACATGGGAACCTTGAATTTCAATATTCTCAATATCCGTAATCCGCTTACTAATTGGTCTATTTGAGATTACGTAAAATTTCAAATTGGGCTTTACGGTCTTAGTCCAAGCAGATTTTAAAGTTATAGCAACATTAAATGGACCACTACCAGGCTCAAAAAACTTATACGGATCTTTTTCTAAAACGAATTCAACATATTTTATAAGCTTCTTCAGTAGCCTAGTAATATCAGTTTGAATTAGGTTGGTAGGCTCATCAGCTTGATCAAACAAGCTAATAAATAAAGACATTGTGCCAATTGTTAACTCAGAATCACTGTCATCTGAGAAGGCATCAATACGCCAGATATCAGCTGAATCGCGGCCATCTTCAATAAGCTCATAAGTATCAATGTCACCAAAATCAACAAGCTTATCGAGCCCAAATCTTATAAATTCAGATTCGATAGACGAACCATCTACACCGGCAGTTAAAGCGAGTGTTTCTTTAAGAGATTGATAAAACTCTTGAGCGGTAATCACGTTTAAACCCCTATTTCATCCAATGAAACTCTAAATACGTCTAAATCAGCCAAAGACAATCTGTACTTACAATCAACTATCGAGCCTGCAACATTTGTCTTGGTGAGCTTAGGAAAGCCATCCACCACTTTGTAAAAAACGGGCTTACCTAGTTCAAAAAAAATATCATTAAATTTATTGGAGACATAACCGGAGAGCAACAGCTTTGTCTCAAAGGATAAATATTTATCTGGGTCGAGATCCCTTCTAATAGAGTCAATAATCTCGTCTAAATTTGTTGCCGCTGGGTCGCCAGAACCTAAAAGCCTACTTGGAAAAACTGCGACATAAAGCCGATTTGAGAAATCTAGTTGATATAAAGATGAAATTTTTATATCCGCTAAAGCCCAGCTTGTGGCCTTAGTTTCAATGGCAAAGGATCTATTTTTCGAAATGAAATCCTGAGGGCTATCCTCAGGGCCCACCCAAGTTCCAATACCCTCTTTGAATTTTGCAACCCATAACTTCAAAAACATCAGCTCAGCGGCCAAGCCAATAACCTGTTTTTTTGTTAGGCCCTTGAAATCCTTTTTAAACAACTCATACCAGACAAGTATTCGATTTTTTATACCTAGCAGTAACTGTTCAACCGTTCGCAAGTTCTTCGAATAATCAATTAAGTCCTGGCATAGAACTTCAAATATTTCAAAGAATTCATAATTGACGCAGATAAGAGTCAACAATGGAGGGCAATTTTCATAAACTTTTTCTTTAACTTCAAAATGTTTAGAAATTGGGATCTCAGGAATCGGGATGTCGCCATTCAGAACTTGGATAGCCAAACCAACTTTACCGTCTGATTGCTTTACCCATGAGAAAATTACATGATCTGTTTTTTCTGCCAATCTCATTGTGATGGAATTGCCAGATGGCTTTTCCATAGTAGACCAAACAGTCATTAGACTTCCTCCACTTCTATCACATCATCCAAATCTTCTGACTCGGGCATATATCTAGCCAACCATCCTCTTGTTACATCATAAGCAATTGATTTAATTTCTTTTTTAGTTACTGGAAGTATCACGGAAATTCCGTAATAAAGGTTTACTGACATATTTTTTAATTCATCAGGCAATACTTTATCGGTAGGCTCAATCGGTTTGATAACGTGAATAACCAACATAGGCTTTGTACGCTCGACACCTTCTGGTAGACCTATTCGATTGATAGCTCCAGTACTTAATTTTCGGTTTCCATTAACAAATAATGCTTTTAAATAGTTGCTTTTCCCGTTAAAAAATATTGTACGCGTCTGTGAAAAGACATGCCTACCTAATAACTCAGTAAGCTCTTTGGAGGTTGAATCCTCACTACCGGTTTTTTTATTAAATACACATAAATCCCAAGACATAAGATCAGATTCTTGAACGTAATCTAAATAACGACCGAATAATTCCTTATCAGCCCATCCACCATTAAAGCTATGAACATTTAGACCTTTTAGAAACGGAATAATTTCATTTCCAGAAATATCAGCGATAAAAAAATGCTGTGACTGATCAGCTGGAGCGTGAATTTCTTTGCTTAAATTTGCTTTCAATAAATTAATAATTAGGGCTTTATTCTCATCATTACGTTCTGGCTCTAAATCAAATGCATACGTTTCAAAAGTACCGGCGAATGACATTTGAACCGCTACTTTTTTACTTGTTTGCATCTTATTCTTTGCTGTTACAAGCAAATCGGGGTGCGATCTCACTCTCATGCCAAAATCATTTGGCGTCATTTTCTGCTTAGCCATCTGCGCAATGCTTTCACGCAGCTCTTCAGTGGCATTCGTAATATGGCTATACCAGCTCATTGATTGAGGGGAGCACCAAAGCCTCAGAAGATCCTCATAACCATCTCTATAGCCAAACCATCTACCCATCTGCATCAATGTGTCATACATAAGCGAATTTCGGTAAAGGTAGCTGATTGTTAAGCCACTTAATGTCAGCCCACGGGAAAGCCTAAAACCACCAATTGCAATTAATTTTTTCGGACTTGTTTCGTTCCAATTCATTGCATCATCAGATTTGCCATGAATAACAACTACTTCCGGCTTATCCATTGTAAGAAGCGACGCACAAATATCAACCCATTCAATTGAACCAGCCAAATTGTCAGCATACTCTCTAATAAAGAGGTCTCTTAAATAATTAAACTTAACGTCCCTAAAGTCTTTTAAGCCAGCATTTGCTTTTATGGATCTATAAAAGTTATCGACCTGCTCCTGCACAAGATGTCGCAAACTATCTTGTGCACTTGTTAACCTGGAAACATTTATCAAGCAAGAGTCAAATCTATTGTCAGGATTGGATGTATTTATTTTTCCACTCAAACGTCGAATATCTTTTATTGCTGCCGCAACAAAAAAGGTGCCCAATGCTTCAATCAAGGACTCAGGTAATTCAGATACTGCAAAACCTGACTTATGCTTCAAAGGAATCTTATTTTCAGCATCCTTAATAAGGATAGTTGCTTGAGAAGCGGTGTCATCATCAATAAAGAAAAATTTACCGCCTCGATAGTTTGATGGTGGACTCAAGGCAACAATAAAGTCTTCTGGGAATAAATCTTTCATCTCAGATGCGTCCGTGTAGTCATCTGGGGCAATGAAAATATTTGCAAATGGTGTAGCGGTATAGGCCACATAACTTACCCGATCACATAGTTTCAACATATTTCTTATTGCTTTATTTATTGCCCTGGGCTCTTGATCAGGCTTAGCCGTGTCAACAGACGCGTTATCTGCTTCATCATCGATGATTAATACGGGGCTTTGCAATTTCTTGCCACCAGAGTTTTGCCTCCCTAACCAGACGTTAATTTCCTCAAGAATCGATTTGTTTTTTTTGGAAATAATTAATACAGGATTGGTATTGCCGTCAATATTCAATACCCCTGGATTTTTAAAGTCAGTATTTTTATCCGTCAAAACCATTACTGGCTGAGATCTCCTGCCAATGCCAACACCGATTCGGTTGCCGGTAGAAGCGGACACCCCAACTCGACTACGTTGTGATTCTTGACCAACAAAATCTCTATCCAAACGCTTTTGCGTCTGTGCTCTTAAATCTTCAGTTAATCCTGTTAATACAATAATGAGCTTATAGCCCATATCGCAGGCTTTATTAATCAGAGCAGAGTAGTTCAAAGTTTTGCCAGCCTGTACATCACCCACAACCATTCCGCGACATAAAAAAAGATCTGTAGAGAGGGGGTCGCATAGTTGCTCTAAAGTTTTATCTGTATCGAGATTTGTCTGACGTATAACTGACTCAGGTATGTCATTTTTGCTCTTGATATAAGCCTCGAAACTATCCCAAAAAATCCTTTCAGTTATTGCTAACCTATCAGATGTGTACCAAGGAACTCTGTTTTTAGTGTTATCAATAATGACTTTAGCCTCATGAACAACTACATCAACCCTATCACTTACGCTTCTAATAATGATTTCAATTTGTTCATCAGTTACATATAGCCCCGGCATCTCGTTAACAATATTATTGATTTGAGATTTAATCCAAGTGTGATCAATAAGCTCTGAGTTAGTGGATTGATTTGCTCTAGTGACAATATCATTTTGAATAATTTTCAAAATCATTGTTGAAAGAGGTTTACCTTGATTCATTCAAAACCCTCCTAATTTTCTTTAAATATTTTTCTAATATTTCTTGATCTAAACCGTAAATGCGGCTGTCTATTACGGAGTTTTTGAAGACTTCAAAATTAATTCCTGCTGTATTCATTTGGTTTGCGAGATCTAATAAATTTTTATAAGCATCATTGTCGTCACCTCTGCTAAATCTGGCGGTAGAAATAGCCAAGTCATTCATAACCAAATCAGCGGGGAAGGTACTTTCAATAAATTCAAGAAGGGATTCCGCAAGATCGGCATTTTCTCCGAACTGATCTAATAAAGCCTGTATTGCAGGCTGAGACCGATCTACTTCATATGTAATTAATTGAGACTCTCTATCGTAGTACCTACACCAAACAGAGTTTTCGCTCGTTTTTCTCATCTTCAGTCTTCTCTCAAATACTCCTGACGAATGCGATGACATTTTTCGTATTAAATCTCTAATTCGGGCCTTAATAATGGATGGCAAAATTGCCGTTGATTTCTTGATGTCAAGCTTCCATAGTTCATCTGCATCATTACCAAAAGAAATATCTATTCGAGCTAATTTGTTTGCCTCTGATTTTCTAATGATGTTCTGCCATGAGCCCCAAGCGATCAAACGGTCTACCCTGTATAAATAAATTCCTTGATTAGCGACATGGTCCCCATCAATCGATATTTTTTCCTCACGAGCAACGCCTCCCATTCTTGATAGATGCGGCAACAAATATCCCCGAACATGAATCTTCGCTTCATTAACTTCAACTGGCTCTTCGAAAATTAATTGTGAACGAGATTCATCATTTTTCCCATGTGTACAGAAGGGATCCATTGGCTCAAGCTTCAAACCATTAACGTAAATCTGAGTCACCTTCGTTTCTAGTAATTTGTGATAAATGAGACTTAAGATTTTCTGCAGGTTTTCTATTTCCCTATTTACATGAAGAGATAGTTCACTTTCGGTTTGAAGACCCTCCTCCAACCTATCGCAACTATTCCACACAACAACGGTACCTAAATCTGGAGTTGGTGCTCCAACAGTTGCTATCTTTTCGATGCATTGATCAGAATCTAGCTCGGAAGCAAACCATTTGTTGGTCTTGATTACATGATCAAGGTCCCATGAAATACCATATAAATCATTACGTGCGGATGCTCTTGAAATTACCGTCAATACCCTCGCTTGAGAAAAAGACGCGGTTTTAAGCCCTAACCCAAACCTTCCCAAGTCTTTTGAATCCCTTGTATCGCTTGGTCCTTTTCCGCCAAGAGACATTGCTAATTGCAACTCTTCAGAGTTCATTCCCAAACCATTGTCTACGATTGTCACTACTAATGCGTTTGTTTTATCCCTCGTAACTGATATATCAATTCGTTTTGCGTTCTTACTGATGCTGTTATCAATAAGGTCGGCAACGGCAAAAGGAAATGTGTACCCAATACTGCGAATCGATTCAATCAAAGAACTCGCTGGTGGTGAGAGGTCGATTTCAGACAATTTATTTCCTTCTCATACCTGGTATATAAATATCTTCATCTTTGATATGTTCATATTCAATCCCATGCAATGACTTATATATTGCTTCAAAAATTATTTTTGCACCATGAGGAGGAACGGCCATACCAATTTGTCTTCGAATACTTTCTTTTGGTCCTATAAACTCAAAGCTATCTGGAAACGTTTGAAGGCGTGCACGTTCTCGATTTGTTAACGCTCTATTTTCAGACCAGTGATAAACATGCGTTCCACCACCGCCCGATCCGGTAATAGTGTAAGAGGGCTTATCTGCCTCAAGTCGCTTGTAAATCTGACTTAACTTTGCACCTTTTACGTTTAATTGGTAGGCTTTTGGAATGGCTGCATTCCAAGCATTTTGTCCAGGCAATATATAGCTTAATCGTTTAACTACAACGTTGGATTGATTAGTCTTTTCGTTGTTAAAAGCATCGTTGCTAATTGGATTTTTTTCAATTGCCTCTTTAGCAGAAATAAATTTATTTAAATGCGTTTGCTTTGGAGGCTTAAATTTAATACCTAAAGACTTTTTAAACCCAACGATAATTAGTCTGTGACGCGCTTGAGGAACACCATACTCTTCGAACTTATACAAATACGGGGTTAAAACATATTTTGGCCCAGCTTGCTCAAGATCTTTGAGAATCTTCTTTAATGCCTCGCCTTTGTTGGCACTTGTAATTCCGCTGACATTTTCTGCTATAAAAAAGTCTGGCTCAAATATTTTTAGAACTTTTAATCCATATGTATATAGTGGTCCAAATTCACCATTCATCCCTTTTTGTTCACCAACTGTACTAAAGTCATTGCAAGGAAAACCAAAAGCAAAACCATCAATCTCACCTAATGCAGTATGAAGATTATTCATATTGAAGGTGCGAATATCTTCACAAAAAACAGACTCTAATGAAGCACCCTTAATATTTCTTATATAGGTTTTGCAGGTATGTTCGTGATTATCTACAGCCCAAGCGTGTTGATAATCAAATAGTTGAGTTGTTTTTGTAGCGAGATATGCACCAAGAGCCAAACCGCCGGGTCCACTAAATAGCTCGCCAATTTTCAATTTCTTTTTCAATTATATATTTCTCTATTTAAGTGATTTTTATTTATAATAACTAATTTTAATAGGCTAAATTTTTTTCTTAAAATTATTAGTATAGATTTATGAACAATAACTAATTCAAAACTTATGTATTTTTAAATCCTTAATAAGTGTAATTTCATTTTAGGTTGGATAGCTAGAATGACAGTTGGTGGAATCATAATACACATAGTTGTGATTAAAATCTTTATGTCACTGAGCAATTTAAAAGATAAAAAATTATATACCTCATTGATTAAGTATTAAATCAGGATCACCAAATTTTATTTTGCTTGGATGTATTTCAGATAGTTGTAATAAAAAATCTTTTAATTCTATCCCGTGTTCAAATATATATTTGCGAATGACCGTGGCAATACGACCGCCGTCGATCAAGATAATGGGATATCGATCCATCAGTATTTCTTTTTGTACCGGTATTGAAAAATATGAAGTAGTTACATAAACTCCTATCCACCCTCTTCGAAGTCTGGCGGCTAATCTTGCAATGTGAATACCATTTGTGGGTGTATTTAATTTTTCGCACTTTGCTTGACCAAGTATTACCTGCCTACTGGATCCAATAACACCTATAGGATCCAAGTCAACACAGCTTACAAAATCTATACCACCATCACCGCTTCCCTGCGTTATCCAGCCAGAGATATACTTTAATCCTTGCTCAGTAAATATTTGTTGCGTTACAAACTCAGCTAATGATTCAAACTCGGTCTTATTTTCATGATAATTTTCGTACAATTTTTTAAGAATTATATCTTCCTCAGATCCAACCATTGGCCGCTGATGTTCTACAGGTACCACATTTTGTGTAATCACATTTCTTCTTAATCTTGGTATTTCACCTGGGCCAAAAGCTACCCACTTTTTCCACGAGGAGGGTGCTAACTTAAGGCTGTTTTCAAAATGTATTTGCGGATCTCGTCTTGCGTTAATCCAACCCCATGAAAACTCTTCATTTTCAGCAGAAAGATTTAATATTGCTATATCAAATACATAGTTAGAAAAAGTCCTAGTTGATTTAGGATCCCGTTGAATTACTAGTTCAGCTTTAGTTATTATGCCAATGCCATGAAAAATAATTTGACCTTTAATTCGACCATCAAACGGCGTAGCTTCGAAGATTAAGATTGGGGGGCGCTCACTCGATCTTCTTTTGATCCTGTCTGTTTGATGTAAGCGTCGAGCATTCTTTTATTGCCAAGTGATTCGCTTGCAACCTTTTCTCCTGGCTTGTTGTCACCAAAATATCTACAGTAGCCTTGATCTGGTCTGTGAATATCCTCCCAAGGAGTTGTGGTAGTTCCAAATCGATGTGGGCTTGATCGAATAGCAATATATGGCACACCGTGAGTAGAGTTTGGCAATATGGCAGAAGTATTAATTCCTGAATCTAGTTTGACAGCATTCCAATTTTTTCCATCAGGTGCCTTTGTCTCTGCATACCAATTAGTCAAACCATCTAATTTTTCATACGTGCTTGTTGCGCTTGGATATCTGAGTATCTGACCTATTTTCATAATTAAGATTTATCTCATTAATTAAATATTAAGTTAGAAGCCTACTTAATAAGTTCGTGTTGTTTTTGTAAGCATTTTTTACTTGTAAGTTTCACTCGAGGTTGGCTCCACCCGCCCCAAACGAACTAATAAATTCCATTCCAATAACCCTACTATTTTTTGCCTCAACCCAAGCCATACTCCCAGCCACACCCGCATTCTGATAAGCCCACTGGGCAACTTTGGTGCTGCAGTCTCGATCTGAAATAATGCCTTGTGAAGCTATAAAACTTGAGCGTTCATTGTTTGGCAATATTTCAGCAACCCACTTCTGTAAGTGAATCTTTGCAGCCAGCATGTCCGACTTACTCCGGTTGCAAGCTGGGCAACTGAGCACTAAATTTTGTGCAATGTTTCGGGGGTATTTTTTCCACGGAATAAAGTGGTCAACATCTGATGATTTGACGACTGATTTGCTGCAATAAAAGCATTGACCGTTTTGTTGATCTATTAGGTAGGGGGTGAGCTTGGTGAGCTCTGCTCGGTTGCTACCAAATAAGAACGACTCTAGATCATCTTTTGGCCCAATGATGGGTTGATTTCTTTTGTTGGCTTTAATGTGCTCAACCCAGCCTTGCTTGGCATACTGAATAATGTATT
>Ga0105055_10011719_pt1 | contig 10785 bp, 13 predicted proteins | sample BON03_FD_78090 | JGI IMG/M metagenome (GOLD analysis project Ga0105055, IMG submission 78090) | Freshwater microbial communities from Lake Bonney liftoff mats and glacier meltwater in Antarctica - BON-03 | ecosystem: Environmental > Aquatic > Freshwater > Ice > Glacier meltwater | place: Lake... | reverse complement strand
CATATACTGGTATATATATATATATATATATATATATATATATATACATACATATAAGTATGTATGTATATATATATATATATACATATATATATGGAAGGGTGTTGACTGCGCGCCGGACATATGTATGTGCATTAATATATATATATATGTATATGTGTACATATATGCGCATGTACATATATATACATATGGGGTTGCTACGGTCAGTAGGATCGATAAAATTATATGTCTCTTTTGCAGAATATCGTCTCTTTTATAGGGCTCTTTTGCAAAAGAGACTTATAATTTTATCGATCCTACTAACCGAAGCCACCCCATATATGTATCGCCATTCTCAAAGGTCAGCTTAATCCTACTTGTGGTAAATTGCGCGCAGTACGCGCGCAAACAAAAATTCTCAAATGTCACCAGTGCTGTCATTTTCCGTGACTGCAATTTGTTTCCGTAGTAAATTGAGTATGGAGCTGACTATTGCGGTTGTGCTGCGTGGTGCAGTTGTGCTGTATGCTCGATGTACTATGGAAAAAAATGGTACCCAAAACACCATCGCAACAGTCTTTCCTAGATGGTAATGACGCACTTGGAGGAGACGATCAAGTTCGCGCGCTACTCCATTTACCACATAAGATAACTAAATATAGAGCCGACTGATGACACAATTTACTACGCAGATCACGGCGGTGCACTTCGAAGAGTCCATGAAGTTTGCGCGGCGCTCTGTGAGTGATGCCGATATCCGCAAGTATGAGATGTTCTCGCAGAAGTTGCAGCAAGAGCGTGGATTTGGCGGGAATTTCAAGTTCAGTGACAGTGCTGGCGGCGACGGCGCCGGTGGTGAAGCGGCTGCCGTGGCTGCTGATGATGATGATCTTTACAACTGAGAAGCGCTGCAGCACACACTGCAACGCACCACGCACACTCTGCAACACGAGGTGCCGAGGCTGCGCATGATGATGATCTCCACTGCCACTTCGTCGACGTGCTGCAACACTCAACACGCACACTGCAACACGCAACACAAACACTGTAACACTCTGCAAGACGCGGGTGCCGAGGCTGTTCATGGCGATGATCTTTACAACTGGGTCGTAGCGCATTGCAAACTGGGATGATCATTGCAACACACTGCAACACACTGCATCACACTGCAGCATACTGCAGCATACTGTCACACACTGCACACGCTGCAAATGAGCTTTAGCACATACGCATTCAAGGCATACTACAATGGAGGCAGCAATAAATACTCAAGTCACACACCTCATTAGTCTAGGTGTGTGTACATTGTGTCAATGTGTGAAGCAGTGTGTGTTGCGGCAATGCGATGCATACTCAGTGTTACACACCCGATTATCACCATGTACACTCTCACCCCTCATTTCGACTCAAACACCTCCACCACAATACTACAGCATTGTGTGTTGTAATGTGTGTTGCACTTCGTCTTTGTAACAAGCTGCAACACACTGCAGCTGTGCAATGTACCACGAGTGATGATGTGGTGGCAGTGATGTGGCATTTACATGTGATATATATTACACTCTGCGAGAATCGAGAGAAGGTCGGGGGAGTGTGACTGCGACCGGCATGGGTGAGTCATGTCAAACATAAAATATGAGCCATGGCGCACATATGGCTCACGTATGCATGATGCATGAGTCGTATCACACACGTCGGTTGAGCAACGCTCGATTTTCAACCTCAAACGCCTGCTGCAACACTCTGCAACATACTGCACCACACTGCGACGCACTGCAACACACTGCCACTCGCTGCAACACGCTATAACATACTGCACCACACTACGACACTCTGCGACACACTGCCACGCGCTGCATCACAATACACCATACTGCACCACATAGCGCTTCTGTCTTATCCAAAGACAGCCATCTTCCCTGAAACAAGGGAAGGAAACATGTACAGTTCCAATGAATCTGCACGGGGTTCGTCGCTCCGCGAGGCCAACGTCTAGGTGGGCACCAAAGGCGCACCACATGATGGGCAAGACACAGAAAGCACACTGCGAACGATCATTTGGTACAAACTTGCTTGTATTAGCAATCTACGCGTCAACTTTCTCACGCTGTCCGAACCTCTTAAAACGGACGTCAACAAAAATGTCGTTATAGCACGAGTTCCGAACTAGAAAACTCTGTTCTAGAAGTCAACCATGTCACGAACCTGACCACTGTTCTTAGTGAGGCAACAGCTTCAGATAGGGTATCTCGCTTCAGTGGTAACGTTCGTGACATGGTTGATTTCTAGAATAGAGTTTCTCGTTCGAAACTCATTCTATAATGACGTTTTTGTTGACGTCCGTTTTAAAAGGTTCAGAACTAGAAAACCCTGTTCTAGGAACCAAATAATTCACGAAAGTACCTCTGTTCTTAGTGAGACCACAGCCTCAGATAGGGTATCTCGCTCACACTACACCACACTGCCGCACACTGCCACAAGCTGCAACACGCTGCAACATACTGTAGAACACTGCGACAAACTGCCACACACTGCCACACGCTGCAACACGCTGCATCGCAATCTCATGTCAACTGCCCCTCCCATCTCGGCCGAGCCTGAGATGACATGTTTCAAGCCTCATTTGCAGATACATAGGGCTGGCAGAAACACAGCACTTTTCTGTAGGGGTGCATCTCATGCAGGAAATGTGACGGCAAAACTCGTAAATTCACGAAAAGGGTTGAGCGAAAGCGTCTCAAGTGAGCTATCACGATGTTAGTCATTAGATTGTCTCGCTCGACCTCTCCTTTGCCTCGTGCATACTGATACCTAATTTAGTCGTGTGACTGGACTTTTGTGTAGTCCATAGATTAGATGTGTACATAGGTGCCTCTCAGTAGCTCTTTCTTTAAAGCCCATCGCGTGCTCCTGAACGACGTAGCTGTCCACCGAATAACGCGGGTTCTGCGCGTTGATGGTGGTGGTAGCGAGAGTCAGGGACAAGGTGTGAAAAGGAAAAGGAGGTGCAGCAACGTACAAAAGGGAGGGCGAACAGCGAAAAGAGCGGGTTGTGTCACCAGTGGCACCAAAAAAAGAGACTGCTTTAAAATCAAACTTTACTGCCAGGTTAGCTGCTGCGTGACAAAGTGTGTCAAATGAGTGTGTCCCCTCAGAGCTCAGAGCGTCGCTGCCTCTATACATTTCAATCTCGCCCATGCTGTTTGAGAGCACTCTCAAGAGAGCCATTTTAAAATATCGTTGATATGGGTTTAAAGTTCCGACATTCATTGCTGTGCTCCTACCGGAAAAGTTTTGGCATCTGAAGACACAAACCGCATGTGGATCTGGCAGATTGATTGGCAAAGCTGTCGTCTGTCACTGCGTGGCACGGGAGTGCATGACCAGCGCTGGGCTTCTTCAGCTAGCTCATAATGGGTCTGCACAGAGAGAGAGAGAGTTCATTATAAAAGGAGACAATGAAGATTCTTATGATTATATACTGATTTTTCTGTGCTGCTGCTGGAAGACCACCTAAGATCCAATAGTTTCACCATTGAGGAAAAACAGGGGTGTACAGATTTTTTTTCGTGTACCACAAATTTTCGTATAGTCTGAAGTCTTAATAGTGAAAACTCCTGTATCTCAGGTGGTCTCCCAGCAACAGAACAAGAAGAAGAAGACGTGGGGGAAAGGGCAAGAGAGGATGGGAGAGAGAAGAGGGGTGCGATCGATGTCGACGGCGGAGTCGACGCTACAAGCACCATCAAGGTCGAAAGCAGGCGTGCCAGCATGAATGAAGCACCGAAGATTTCCATTAAATTGTCAGCGAAATCACTGTAGACGGAATCATAGTCGTCAGAATCGGCATGGTGGCTTGCCACATCTTCTTCGCTCGTACATTGTCCACCCCGCTGGTATTGTCAAAGCAAGAAGAAGAACGACGAGCGGCAGAAGCATATGCAACATTGAGGCCAATTGCATCACTATTATGACCGAATGTGCTAGTCTTACTCCACTTAGAACGCTCACTTCTGATGTCCGAGTCGTCCTCGTCCCCAACGACTCCGGGTAGAAGTACTTCATTATCTCAATATTTAGTCATAACCCACAGGAGACACGGGAGTTCAGAGATGAATCTTGCCAACGACAGATAAGATCGCACAGACGAACACATTGTTCTTGACAGCCGGCGTGTCAGCCGCACGGTAATCACGTCTCAAGTTCTTAGCTTGCTGCGAGCCAACGCGATCCTGAGAGTAGTCTCAGGCTCCTAATTGCAGCTTGCCATTGAGGCCATGCTGCGTGTATATCTGTATTACAGATGAGTAAAACATCCCCTTCCAGATCATCTCATATCCTGAAATGACAAACTGTGTGACCTGTACATCACGTTGTGTGTTGCTATCAGCTGCAGTGTGTCGACCTTGCGTTTAACGCACACTCGCAAGCGACTCCCACGAGCCAGTTGCGTCGACACTTCACGACGTGGTTATGACTGGCGAAGGCCCAAGTGTGCTTTTAACAAGTCAGCACGTGATCCCCGTACTGATCGAGCGAAAGAATCTGGCAAGCATATAGAGTGCGTGTGACAGTATAAGCACGTAGTAGTAGGATGGGTGCCCTGAGAGCTTGACAGAAAAAATCACACCAATGAATGGTGTCGAGTATCTCTGGGGCCGAAAACCAGTCAGGAAAGCCAGCGGCATCTGGTTAAGATGCCATGTCTTCTCCTTACTGAGAGAGGGATCCACCTGAATCTGAGAGTCAGTGGGAGGTGTGGGAAAGTGCATGCCCAAAATAGTGTAATCGGGATCTGCAGGACAGACCTTCAAACGTTGAAAATTATGTAGACCAAGAGACTGCTCGCTGCGAATCAAAGAAATGTCGCCAATCAAATATTGATGAGAGGGCCAAACACACATGTGGTCACATGTTGCGTGGGGAGCGTTGACATCCGAATTTGAATCTACTGTTTGCGTGAAGTAGAGTCAAAGGTGGGACGAAGAGGCGCAGCCGACGGAGCGTTAGCTGCTGGGTTGGCGCTCATACCCTCAATTTGCAGAACTGCAGGGGCAGGAGCAGGTCCATCGACTGACTATTTGACAGCCAAAGTCTCTGAGGAGGACTTGACGAGCTTTTGCTTGAGAGCAAGCACAATAGGGGCAGTCCATAAATCAGGATTCGCCAGATCTTGACTCGAGGCCCATCTGCTGGCACTGGCACGTTCACTGAAATACTTCTTGGAATGACAGCAATATCCAAGCCATTGCCAGATGCCGCATAGAAAGCAGAAATGGTACTGTCAGCATTAGGAGTGAGCCAAAATCGGTGTGACATGCAGACCCTGCTCGGTGAATTCATTCCGATCATGATTTACTTTTATTAGAAGAGAGTGTTTGTAAGAGATTAACCTCATCAAGAGGAGCAAGTAATATTACAATCAAAAGACATCAGGATCGCAGCTTCAGCTCCCCACATGACTGATTATGATTTTCGAAATGTTGACGTTGTTCATGTTGTCGCAATATTGATTAGGATTTTCAGGTAGGATTTTTAATTTGGTTTTGATTGGGATCTTCAAAATCTGGTGTTTGATTCTCAAAATCAAAGACGTTGATCCGAAAAATAGGGTAGTGTAATCAAATATGATGTCTTATAATCCCGTATTAAGGTAGTGAGCGTAATCACCTAACTCAGAGTGTGGGTCTAGAGCAAAGTAGTACAGGTAGGACGAAGGTAGCCGTTGTGCTCAGCTGCAATGACGTGAGAAATAAACTGGCCCTTAAGAAGGTAAGATGACGCCACACTGCAGACCTCTCTTAGAGAGGGTCCTGAACCTCTCTTAGAGAGGGTCCTGAGGGATTTTCAGTGATTCATCCGTCACCTTAGCTCCGTGGTGAAGAGCGCGGGACTCAACAAATTTAGTTATCCCGGCGGCAGGTCCCCAGTTCGATTCAGGCCGAAAACACGTCAACTCAGATTCACATGGATTTGAGCAAATAGACCCTCAAGCAAGGGTTCTAAACTACTGTTTCCAGTAATAAAAGCAAATTAAATCAAATCGATAACCCAGATCCCAATCACAATCAATATCCCCATGCTTCAGGCTCTCATGCCACGCTTCGCGCAGGGCCCTCCGATACTTGATCTTGACATCTACGGCTCCCTTGAACCTTGACGTCCGTGGTTTCTATCTGCAATTCTAAAAAGGCGGGGCAAATACCGAGGGAGTAAACCCTCAGATTTTTCTTAGTTGACTAAAGAGTAGTCCACCCCAATCGTGACTTATACGAGTCATGGTCTACACATGTCAGAGTCACAGAATGACTCCGATAACTTAAATTGGGTAATTGAATCATAATATAGGGTAGTGTAATCTAAAGAGGGTAGTGCAATCTATAGTCCATACTCCTTGTAGGGTGTTCCTGTAGTGTGGTCTACCAAAGGCCGTGGCTGCACACTTGGGGAGAGATTCAAAAGCAAAGACATTAACACAGAAAGATAGAGAGGGAGAGAGAGAAAGAGAAAGAGGAAGAGAAACAGAGGAGAGAGAGAGAGGGAGAGGGAGAAAGAGAGAGAGAGAGGAAGAGAGAGAGGGTGTAAGAAAGATAGTGACGGGCTCCGATGACACTTTGGTCAAGTGGGAGATTTTAGAAGTTCTGACCAGGAAGTCCGGGGTTCAACCCCCGGAGCTAAAAATACTTTTTTTGTCTGACCAAACAAACTATTTGCACCTCTACTATTTTCGAATTACTTGATGTGCCTTGACCCGATATAAAAGCACTATTTTATATATTGTCATCATTTTCCATGTAGTATTGTCTCACGGAGACTTCTTTTTCGCTCAACTGGTATTTCCTGTGCATGGGTCATCTCTCACGTGTTGACCATGTCTCCCAATCTCATTTCTCTTTTTCACAGCGACTTGTTTTACTTTGTGATGTGTGCTTCTATTCAGCTGTCTCTTGTTGGGTTACTTGTTATGTCGTCGCATCACCTTTGTGACATGTCGTGATCGGGAGTCTTGTTGATTAGTTTTTTTTTTCCAGAATTTTTTATTTTGATTGGACAATACCATGTACTGTCTAGGTATTATGATGAGACTATTCACAATTGACGGTTGTGGTGATTACCGCCACTGGCAAGTGTGGTATGTAGTATTGTTTTCAAAGACATCAATTCTTGTAGTGTCATTTGGTCCCCATCAATGAATTCAGCTGGTAGACCACATTTCCATGTGCCTTGCCCAGCTTGCATTCTGTTCTGATTGTCTGAAAGTGCCACTGCAACGCGTTTTGTCAATGTTTTCACACTCTTCACCATAGTCAGCATCGCTGCCGAAGAGCCCAGCGGTGAACATGCTAAAGTTCTTTTACACACGTCGTGTACCGATGACTGCTTGCGGCCGGTTCGCGCCTGCCTCTCCCATTCCACCTGTTGGTGCTTGAACGTCCCATTGACTTCCAATTTGCCAAGAATGAGTTGCGTTCTTTGCGCCTTGGTCATGTGGTCCATATCTGAGGCCCCGCATATGTGAGTGTGTTCCGCCCCGAGTATCTCAGCGTCCAGACGGTGTTTCACCAATAGGCGAGCGGGGTTGGTGCCGCCCAATTTCACTATCAACCACACCTCGCCGTCTTGGAAGTCTTCAGGTCGCCGCGTTGCTGCATCCCTCTCCTCCTTTGATGCGCAGCCATGGTTGTTTTCCAATATTCTGGTTGATGCCAGCCAAGGAAAGACGTTGGGATAGCGGTTGTGGCCTCATCAATGGCATACACCAGGACTCACTCATGTTTTGCCAGGTTTTCCACTCTCACGTCATCTCGGGCTTCTGGTCCTTTGTATCCATTCACGAACAATCCTGCCACGACTGGCCATACATTGAAGACCCAGAAATCAATCGAGGCCACAGTGCGCTGCCATTACTTGAGTTCCGTGAGCGTCGGCTGCGTTGAAACCAGTGCTAAGTCACCTGTGTTGCACTCACAGTGAGTCACACACCACCGCACAGCCAGTGCAACCCAAATTCAAAAAAAAAAAACATTCGAAGGGTAACACACATTACACCACACCCACTGAGTCAACACACCCACTGCAACACGCACTGCACAAAGCAAAACCATCGCACTGCAACACCTCTGCAAAATACACCACAACACACCCTTCCACACACCTACTGCAACACGCACTGCACAAACAAATCTCACTGCAACACTGATGTGTGACACACTGCCCACAAACATTGCAAAAAGAGGAATGTCACTGCAATCCCTCACCCACTGCAACAAACACCCAGGGCACCACATTCTGCAACACACACAGCAACCAAAATCTCACTGCAACATACACCGGACAAAAAAAAATCCAACATTCCAAAACATCAACAAGCCACACCAATGAGTACACATACCTGATCTTGGTTTCTGGGTGCCCCACATCAGACACCACTTGTTCATACCAAAAACTTGCTGCCATCGCACGCCCCTGGCCTGCTGTCTGCCCTTGCATTCGGATAATTCTTTTTGCGCTCCGCCACTGATCCCCTCGACCCGTTGTGTGGACTGGTGGGGAGTGACGGGTTCGCAGTAATGGGCGCTGGCCCGAGAATTCGCCAAATTGCTAGAATGTAATACACGGGCGGGTTTGTCGCATAGAACTGTTTGCATCCAAACTTGCTGCTCAACACACCAAATTCAACTCTTTTCATTTCAGAATAGTCAAACATGTATTTCCACTCATACAAGTACATATACAGATCGCTGTATGTTTTGAAACATGCTTATGTATGCACATATGCATGTTTCACGGTGCACATATCTGAGATGGTGCCGCTGCTCACCTTCACAAGACATCTTTGGCAGCGTGGTCGTATGGCCAGTACTCCTCAATGAATGCATATGATTGCATTTGCCCCATCCCACTTTGTGTCTCGCTAGGCGACATTGCACATTCAAATGGCATGATCAGCCTGCCCCAACTCAAGTATTTCCAGTGCTCTGGGTCAGTGAGGTCCAGATCTTCCAATATATTGCTCATCCATGGCGGAATGAATACGCAACAATCCGTCCGCACCTTTCCATGGTATGGCGCACTTTTTTTTTTTAAAGGATGTGCCCGCACATGCATCTGCGACACGCACGAGGTCAACACACAATGTGACAACGTGTACACTATTATCACCACATATGCTACAAAATCTCACTATTGAATCCTCCTTCAAAATTTGGGGCATTGCACACATGAAAAGGTATACAAGCGCCACGCCATTGAAATACCTCCCCCTCGTGACGAGGGTGCTCAATCACCACGCTGTGAAAGGGCGCCAACTCTCATCGAGAAAAGGTTTCCACACATACGCGTTTTCGGCCGCGGTATGACCCCTCTCCATCCTTCATCTGCGCATGCTGCCGGCCGGACTTTCTACCCGTCAGGTTCACAAGCTTGAAATTCTGTGCGTGGTCCAGTTGCACACTCTGATCTGGAAAGCGCACGGGGTCGACGTGCCTGTATTTGTCGCAAATGTGTCGTGCCATGGCCTCTGGAAAGTGTTTCAGATCAGCGCAACCTTGAGAGTATGCTGACTCTGTACTTTCCAAAGTGTTTGTGATGATTTTTAATTGGGACCAGGAGTTGTGTTGCATAGCTCGCACCGCAAGCCTGCGCACATATTTCGAAGGCTGGCTGACAACGTTCAACACTTTGTACTGCAGAGCAGTGCTGTACATGGAGTGACCGAAGGAGGCGCGCGCTCGTGGCTTGCACTTGGGTACCCACAGTGCCTCTGGCCAGCATTTTCTGTGGTGTTCCGACGGAGAATACGCAAAGGAGCCAAGCTGGAGCAACCAAAACTCGTGGAAAGCTGCCATGGATCTCGATCATGTACCATGGAAACAGCCTTGCAACACGTACGGATTGACCCTGCTAGAGATCGCACAGCCCCGGATGAATACAGAAGGACAGCTCGTCGAGCGCTTGGATGTGTGGTTGATGAAAGGCAGCAACAAGGTCAGATATAGCTGTTCATCACTTTGACTGCCTTGGTTATGAACATCTGTCACATGATATATGTTTTAAATTCAAGTTCGAAAAAATGAGTGACAAAGTATTCACACCTTCCAATTTGTGCGTGTGTGCGGGGTTCATACAGGTAACCTATATCATCCGAATGAACAGCTGTGTGAGGCCTGGGCACAAGTTGCGTGCATGAAGTTGGTGCCAGGATGCGAGTGAATTGGAACGTTGACGGACGGATTGGAGCGCGTCGGGACCATTTGCTGGGTTGAGCCTTCAAATCTCATTGATCATGCGAGGTGGGCTGAATTTGTGCGAGCGAACTTCATGTGGACCTTTCTCTTGATACAGCCTCGCAGTGACGCCAAGGCGGGGAGTGCAGCTTATACAGTATTGGCGAGATTGGCAGCACGGTTGAATGGCGCTCCATATAATGGGATCTGGGAGACGAGCATGGGAATGGATCTCAAGATTCGTAAGGAGATGGGTTGGCCCGCAGAATTCGAGGAGTGGAAGAGCATGCAAAGCACGGCGTGGGCTAAGCGACTGAGGGCCGAGGACATAATGGCCCAGACCGGCTCCGGCGCAGTGGCGGCCAATGGCTGTTTTCAGAAAAACATGCTCAAGGCGCTGAAAATCAAAGAGGCTGACATGGTACGCCCGACAAAGCAACAGCAGCCACTTTCATCCGAGAAGTGGGAGGGGACAATCGATCGTGCACAGTTATTGAAAAGGGCGAGCACTGATAAAACGAGTGCGATGTTGGCATTTTGCAAGAAACTCCCGTGGAATGGAATTGCAGGAGAGACT
>Ga0105055_10011718_pt1 | contig 10786 bp, 8 predicted proteins | sample BON03_FD_78090 | JGI IMG/M metagenome (GOLD analysis project Ga0105055, IMG submission 78090) | Freshwater microbial communities from Lake Bonney liftoff mats and glacier meltwater in Antarctica - BON-03 | ecosystem: Environmental > Aquatic > Freshwater > Ice > Glacier meltwater | place: Lake... | reverse complement strand
TTTTGTTGGCGCGGCCCTTTTTGTTGGCGCGGCCTTTTTTGTTGGCGCGTCTGTTTGTCTCGCGCGGCCCTTTTTGTTGGCGCGGCTGGTTGTCTCGCGCGGCCCTTTTTGTTGGCGCGGCTGGTTGTCTCGCGCGGCGGCGATTTGTTTTCTGGCCTGTTCGATAACATACGAACTGTATAGCTGGGATGGCCTTTCCGCCCGCGCCGCCGGCGGGCAGCGCCGACGGGTACCTCCAAGAGCTCGCCAAGAGGGTTGAATTGCGACAGTACAACGCGCCTGGGGACCAAGCGAAGTTACTCGGCGAGACCCTTGCAAGAGACCTTGGCCTGATCGGCGTTCGGACCTACTATGCCCCGCCGGAAGGTTCGTCGGACGCCGGCGATCTCCCCCGGGCCACTGGCTTGCAGCTCCATGCATTGCAGGCGTTCGTCGACAACTTCATGACGCCGGACGCTGGCAACCAACGCCTGCTGATCTGCTGGGACACCGGCACCGGGAAAACTATCGCCGCGATCACCATCGCCCAGAGGTTTGCCACCCTGTTTCGGAGTTACAAACTCATCTCGCCCGAGCTGCGGCCGACCATCTTCATCATCGGCTTCACCCGGTCGGTCATCCAGGCCGAGATGCTGCGCGACCCCCGCCACGGCTTTATCACTTACAACGAGATTCGCGAGCTCAAACGCCTCAAAGACCTAGCCAAGGACGCCCCGCCCGGGTCGCCGATCGTTCGCCAGCTTCATGGGTTCGTCGGAACGCTCAAACGGTCACTCACCGACCGCTCCCGGGGTGGATACTACCGATTCTTTGGCTACAAAGAGTTTGCCTCCCAGCTCCTGACGGTGACTTCGAAAGGCGAACGGGCAGGTGTCAAAGTGCTTGACATTTTCCTCCGCCCGACCCTGGGGGTTGATGGCAACGAGGCGGCCGAGGACGACCGCGACCAAATGGCGGTCTTTGCGAACCGCATTGCGGGGTATGAGAAGAAGGGGCTCCTCCGGGTTAACGTCGAGCTCCTCAGCCAGCTTCGCCGCAGCCTCATCATCGCGGACGAGATACACAACGTTTACAACGTCCACGACCCCAATATGTATGGCGTGGCCATCCAGTTCGTTCTCAACGCGTTCCCCCCCAGCGAGACTCCCCGAGCCATATTTATGTCGGCCACGCCTATGACCGGTAGCCCCACTGAAGTCGTGGACCTTCTGAATCTTCTCGTCCCCAAGAGCTACCTGCCGGACAACCGCCCGCTGATGAAGAGGGACTTCTTCGTCCGCAACTCGAACGGTCTGACGCTACTCCCCGGAGCCGGTGATCGGATCTCTACCCTGGCGGCCGGCCGGGTGTCTTTCCTCACTGTCGAGATGGAGAAGTCTGCCGGGGCGCTGGCCGGGGACCAAATGTTTCCCGAACGGGTCTTCATGGGCGAGGACATCAACGAAGCCCGCGCCTCGAGCAGCAGCGGGGCGCCGCCTAAGATCCCTTTCCTCCGGTTCGTTTCCTGCCCCCTGGCGCCGGAACACAAAAAGGCACTGATCGGGTGGATGCGCGGTAAGGACGCGGGCAAAGAAATGACGCTGCCCACCGCGTCCGACTACTGCCTGTACGACATGGTCTTTCCCAACCCCCTCGAATCGAGCGGCAGCTTGCCTCTGTTCAATTCGTCGACCTCGTCCGTAGGCACGCTGTATTCTGTACTCGCTAGGGCCGAACCGGGCTGGCTGGCCAGCCACCAGATCGAGGTCTCGTCTGAGACCTCCAACTCAGGCCGTAACAACCCGGTTGTGACTGGCGAGTTCCTGCGGCTGGACAACGGTCTCGCTAAGTACTCCGGCAAGTACTCGCGGTTTGTGCAGCTCGTCTCCGAGATCGTCACGTCGGGGCGGGCCGGAAAGGCGCTCGTCTACCACGACCGCGTTCAGCTGACCGGCGTTTCGTTTCTCGCCGAGGTTCTGCGGCACAACGGTTTCGTCGATCTCGGCGAACCCCCGATCGCCAACACTATGTGCTCCGTCTGCGGCCGCACGCTGAAAAACCACGCCAAGGACAAACAACACGACTTTCAGCCGGCCCGCTACGCGGTCGTCGCCGGCTCGATGGACAAGAGCTCCCAGGAACGCGCGATGTCTCTGTTCAACCGCCCGTCCAACGACGACGGGCACGAAGTTCGCGTCCTGCTCGGGTCGATGGTCATCATCGAAGGCCTGGACTTCAAGGCCGTGAGGTTCCAGTTCGTGCTTTCCATCCCGCGCAACATCCCGACCTTGATCCAGATCCTGGGGCGCTCGCACCGCAGGGGGTCCCACGCGTCTCTGCCGGCCGGCGAGCGGTGGGTCGAAACTTACATCCTTGTCAACCAGGACGATTCGCTTCCCGCGAGCCCGCCCGACATTGTGAAACTCACCCGAAATATGCGGGAATACCTCATCATTCTGGACGTGCTTTCCGCGCTGCGGCGGCCTGGAATTAACGGGTTCCTCACCCAGAGCCGGGCCGTCTCGGACATGAAGCCCTCTCTCGAAGGCCTGCCGTTTCGGCCACCTCTGAGCCCCGAGGAGGCTCAGAAACTTCCGAATGTCGACGACACTTATTACGCCTATAACGCCGCCGCGAACGACCTGATCCGTCTCAAAGATGCCATTCGCGGCCTGTTCAACGTTCGGCCTATCTGGGAAAAGCAGGAGTTGATCACCGCGCTCACGACCCCCGGCGTTGTACTGGGGTTGGCCGGCGATATGTCTCTCACGCCGGCCGAACAGGCAGACCTGGCGCTGACTTACCTATCGAGACCGGTGGCCGACTTGAAGGCTGAATCGCGGATCACCGGCAACAGCTTGGTCGCCGCGAACATCCAGATTTCCATTGGAGGCTCCCGCGAGTTCCGCAAGCTGTCGGCGCTCGTGGCCGGCGACCTTGTCTACTATGTCGCCTTCCCTGTCGAGACCGTCGGCGGCGTGTCGAGGATTGTCGCCGACGTCGAGTCTTACATCCGCCCCACGCTCGCCCACCAGGTTCCCCGGAGAATCAACCTTCGCAACTACGCTAATCGCCACCTCAAAGAGGCCAACTTCACGAAACGGCTGGAGGCTTTCCTCGACCAGTACGACCTCGCCACCGACTTTCGCAACATACTTGTCGAGTTCGGGCCCGACTTCCACTACCCGCTCCTCGAACACGTTATCGACCGCGTCCACCGCGGCAAGAAACTCGACCACGCGCTCGATGGTGCTTTCAAGTTGTACTTGAAGTTTAAGGTGCTCGTCACGATGTGCCATCTCAAGCGGGCCCAGGGGTTTGAGGAACTTGTGTCCCTGGTCTCCGGGCGGTCGGAGGTCCCTGGCTCACAGGTGGTCGGGTACATCCACGAGGAGGCCGGCCGCATTTACGCCCCGACCGGCCGGGACGCTGACAACGCGTGGCACAGCGTGCCCCTGTCCGTTCTCGGGCGCAGTAGCTACCGGACAGAAAACTCTACCATCGTGGGGTATATGGAGCTGCAGAGGGGAGTCCCGAAGTTCAAGATTCGCGAGCCTAAGCAGGTTCTCGAGAAACGCCAAGTCCGGGACATCCGGTCGCTCAACCGCGGCGCGGTTTGCGAAACCCGCAAACGGAGCGACCAGATCGCGCTGGCCCGCAAACTGACCTCGAGACCGAAAAGCGACATCGAGCGAATGAGCACCCCCGAGATTTGCGCGCTCGTTCGCGACCAGCTTCTTGTCGAAGAGGAAAAGGCCCGCGGCGGCAAGGACGGCCTAGCAAAGGGCCTGAGATGGTTCTATCTGTTCAACGAGCGGCTGCCTGCCCTGGCCGCGCTCACCTCCGCCTAAACCTTCAGGCGGAGGTGAGCGCCTGCCTGCCCTGGCCGCGCTCCCTCCGCCTAAACCTTCAGGCGGCGCTATTTGTCTCAGAACTAAGGATTTGTCTCTTGCCCTTTAAACCCCAAGGTTTAGATCTAGCCGAGCCGCTTTGGTCGGCCTCCCACGCGGTTGTTTTTGGCGGTCCGGTCGGCGTTTCATTTGAAATCGGATTCCGTCCAACATATGCCGGCCGCCATGCGCATCTCCCGGCGGTTTCTGCAGACCCTGAACGTCCACGACCCGATCGCGTTTGACACGGACCGGACGTCCAACGCCAAGCTCCAGCTGAAGGACCAGTACGAAGGCAAGTGCTTCGAGGGCTACTTCGTCGAGGAAATTCTGGCCGTCGAACGGCTCAGCCGCACCAAAATCAACCGCGTGGGCGACATCAGCCAGGGCACCGTCGAGGCTCAGTTCGTGGCTCTCTGTTTCCGTTACCATGCTGGGGACGCGATCGCCGGCATGGAAATCCTCAACAAAAGCGCCATCCTCACTGGCCGGCCGGCGGCCAAGCTTGTGGGCGTCCCCGGTCAGGGTGTCGCGCCGGCGGCCCTGTCCATCAACGAAGGCAACGAAACGCTCGGGGTTGGGCAGTTCGTCCCGGTCGAGGTCGTCTCCGTTCAACACTCGGCCGGGCAGTCTCAAGCCGCCATCATTGTCCGACCGTTGGAGTGCCGGAAAAAGGAGTACGTCTGGAAGGTCTCGCAGCCCGCAGATGCGGCGTTCCGCGAAAAAATTGCGCCGACCCTTGGGGACTTCCTCAAACTGCTTGAAGAGCGGGGCGCAATCCTTGCGGACGCGAAACAGACCAGCGTTCGCCAGTTCTTCTCAAAACAGTTGTCCTCCTACCGCCACGAAGTTCCGCTGCCACCATCGTTCGAACCGGTCGATCTCAACACGAAGGATCTGATCTTGGCTTGGGCCGCCTCACTGAAACCCGACACCCTTTGGACGCGCCCTCTCGAACGCGACTATGACTGGGTCGGAGTGTGCCAGGTGGTCGGCGACGCGGACCCCAACCGGTACATCCACGTGTGCGCCAGCCCGGAGATCATCTGCTCCGTGATTCTCAACGCCCTCTCCAGCGCCGTGAAGGTGCTCAGCGACTTGCCCAAGGTTTACCACACCGAAGCCCTCGCGATAAGTCACACCAACGTGTTCATGGCGATGCGCAAAGCCCAGATCTCCTGAGCCATCCGGTCGTCCGTTTTTGTTCATTTGTTGGCTGGCCACACGTATGTACCCCGGGCCTCCCCACTCATGGAGGCGCCCGACTCCCTCACTGCGGACCAAAAACGGAACTTCATTGGGGACAACCAGCCCGTGATCGACAAGGGGCTCGGCATGAGCATCCTCCGACTCGTCCATGCGAGTTGCGCCGACGCCCCGGGCGTGATTTTGCTACCTCCTGGCCGGGAGGAACCGGTCATCAACCTCGGCGAGATCGAGGACGGTATGATTGACCGGATTTACAGCATGGTCCTTGCCCAGAAGAAGCGGCTATCTGGAGAAAGATATGAGCTACCATAGGCACCATGTCGCTCGCAGCCCACGTCTTGGAAGACTATTCCGCCGGTACGCCTCGGTATTCTGCCAATGCCTCCCCTCTGGCGATCGTGGCCCTTCCTGCGAATGTTGTTGGGGGGCGCGAACTCAGCTTCAACGTCACTTTCTGGGAAGCGATGGAAGACTTCATCGTTGACTCAGGCCCGACCCTTGCGAGCACTGCTCAGGATAGAGGGGTCGACCAACAGAACGCGGAGGAGACGGAGCGCTCCGTCTCAAAAAAGCAAGTTCCCATCACTGAACTGATCGTGACTAACGTCACCCCTCCCACCAAGGACGTTATGGGGCAAATCATCTCGCAGGCTCCCGCCAAGGCCGAGTTTGCGGAGGACTCTGACATCATCGAGGACGACGAGCCGCGAAACGACGCGTTCGGATTCATCGAGGACCTGGCGGACTCCGACGACCAGTTCCTCGACGTCGGCATGGGCGCGTTCGCCGAACAGGTCGTTGATTGAGACGCTTCCGGCGCGCGGTTTTTTAGACAAGAGGGGCGACGTACATACTGCCGCGCCCAGCCCTAACACTAACCCTTCTGGCGTTGCTCGCAACCGCTCGGGACAAAAACCATGGCCGCCCCTGTGACTCCCAGACCCCAACATGCTTTTGGTCGGACCCCGGTGCAGATCGAGACTTCCGCAGGCAAGGGGTCGATCACCCTTCCCGAACTGATCAAACTGGGTGGCGAAATTCTGGCCCGCGCCCGTCGGAGCGGGCTCGTGCTCGGCGGAGACCTCGAAGGGTTCAATACCCTGTATGAGGATCTTTGGGGGCGGTACAAGGAGTTCGCGAAGGAGTTTCCGATCATCTTCCGCTGGATCGTGTACTACTTCGAGTTCGACGATTTGGCGTTCCGCACGTACCTGACCAAGTCCCACGAGGTCGTGTGGAAGGATAAGCCCCACATGCTCAAGGCCCAGGTCGACTACCTCGTTTTCCTCCGTCGCCGACGTCTGCCGAACGAAAAAGGCAAACAACTCGAAGACTACCGCAAATACATCTGGAAACACCTTGAGACCGAGCACGAGAACTTCGAGAAGGCCGGGAAGGAAGCTGAAGAGGTCCACAAGAAAAACGAGGAGGTACGCACCCTGAAAATTCGCGAGGCCTTACGCGAAACCGCGCTGCGGGTCGCAGGCGCTAAGGTGCCCGCTGCGGAGGAAGCGCCCGCTGCGGAGGAAGCGCCCGCTGCGGAGGAAGCGCCCGCTGCGGAGGAAGCGCCCGCTGCGGAGGAAGTGCCCGCTGCTGAAGAAATGCCCGCTGCCGCGCAATGAACGGGCTACCTCCAGTTTGCCCCTAGGCTCGCTCCTGGACTCGCTAAAATTCTGAGCCAATTGTAGCTGTCCACTTTTTGGTGACTTACCGTTGGCAGGATGGACGAGGACAATCCTCGCCTTGTTCTCGCCGAAGCGAATCTCGCGATTGCGTCCATCGCCCGGGCGGTCGACGGGCTCATCCGATATGCTAACCGTCCCGACATGGAGCCCCGCGACGTTCTGCCGCCTAGCTTCTTCCCGGCTCCGCCCCTCGTGACCGACGAGCACGACCGCCGCCGGATTTACGGCCAAGCCCTGCAGGACATCTGCTTGCGGCTGTCCGAAATATGTGCACAGGTCGCGTTCGTCTTTCCAGACCATGTCGAGCCTGCCCTCTCGCCGCCGGTACCCCTGGTCTTGGCCCCTCAACCACCACCGAGTCTGACCAATGCACTCATTGCGCGCCCCGCACTGGTCCAGGTTGCTAAGGGGCTCCATGTCGAGGCCATGCTGCTCCCCGAAACTTGCAGGACTGTCTCCGAGGTTCTGGACCAAATTCGCGGGCCTATGCTGTGCTTTGTCCCTGCCTGGGGCCACTTTGCTATCCGCCTCGGGTCGAGGCTGCTCCACGGCAACATTGGTCGCATCTTCCCCGAAGGCACTTGCCGCCCCACGGGGGTCAAAAGCTGCCAGAAATGTACCCCCGGCCACGTCCGCAAAAAGTGCTCATACTACCACGACCCGGCCAAGTTTGCCATTTGTCCTGAGCCCGCCGCCGTTTGCCCTGGGACAAACATCATCGACACGGCCCCCAACCAAATTCGCAACTTCGTCGCGGACTCCTTTTCCTACAGGTCGCGGTTTTCAGCCCCCCGCCGGGCCGAGCGGTACGGTCGCCGGCGACTGGGGTCGGTGGACTCGCTGCGGCTTGACCTTGAGGGCATGTCTGAACTCGAGATCAATCTGTTTCTGGACCAGGTCGCACATGATCTGGTCTGTGCAGCCGTTCTCCTCCATAACCGTCCCTTGTCCTAGAGGGCCGGCGCGTAACCAGCTGCCAACCTCCGTCGGTCTCTGCATTCACACACCCCCCCGACGCAGTTTTTCGGTACGCGGCTCTCTGCTCGTGAGTTGTCTTACGAGTTTGCGGGGTGGCAGGCTCGCGGGTCTGCCGCCGCGTCGACCCGCGGGATTGCGAGGTCGGCGATGCGTGAGCCGGCGATGCGTGAGCCGGCGATGAGTGAGCCGACAATGCGTGAGCCGGCGTGGCGCGAGCCGACGAGACGTGGGTCGGCAGAGACTTGCGAACTGGCGATGCGTGAGCCGGCGATGCGTGAGCCAGCAGAGACTTGCGAACTGGCGATGCGTGAGCCGGCGATGCGTGAGCCAGCAGAGACTTGCGAATTGGCAGTTGCAGCGCCTTGTTTTTGTCTTGGGACAAACGCGTGCGTGGGAGGGGCGCGGGTTCGCGGCGCCCTTTTTTGCCGGTCCGTTTGGGGGAAAAGGGCGGGGGAACATACAGGCGCGGCGCCTTGCCCTTGTTGTAGTCGCGGACGTACCGGAACGCGGCACGACCCATAGGCATGAGGTCGCGGCCGGCCGGCCCACAGACCCGTCGCATGTCGGCGAGCCCCATCCACGCAATATCCGAGACCTCGGAGGTTTGTTCGATGTTCGACAGCCGGATATACTTCGAGGGGTCTCCAAACGGCGCGTCCACCACCGCGAGGTAAAACGTGTTGATGTACAACACGTTCATGTGGACGTACTTCTCCACCCGGTCGAAACCCGGCAGGATGCGAATGTTCTCGAACGGAATTTGGGTCTCCTCCCGGAACTCGCGAATCGCGCAGCTGAGGTCAGACTCTGAACGATCCAGCCGTTTCCCCTTGGGGTACTCCCACCGACCCTGCCCTACGCCGGTCGTCTCGTCCAGGAGACTCTTTAGCAGCTGGTTGGACTTCTGGTCCACGAGCCACGCCGCATGGAACTTTTCCCGCCGGTGGACGTAGAGGGTGTCCCGCTGGAGGTCGACCGGGGGCCACCCGTCCCGCAGAATGCGCAGCTTGTGCGCGTGGGACATGCCGCCTGCTCGCCAGCTGAACGACTGCATGTGCTTCCTCGCCCACATACGGCTCCAGATTTCCTCGAAATTTAACGTCGCGATCGTCAGGCGTTCCTCGATTGTCATGTTCCGGACGAGCTGCCGCACCGTGTCGAGCTTGTTCCGGTCGTACTTCCCGTGCACGAACTCACAAAACGCGTAACTGAGACGCCCCTTGACGAGGATTGCTTGGTACTCGCTGCGGCCTCCGCTTCTGTCGTTGGCCGCCTGCGTTTGCTCGGGGGTTCGCACCAGGATGATGCCGGACGCGATCTTTTCCCGGACAAACCCCATCGAGGTTCCGTGGATCAACTGACACGCTTTGCCTCGAGCCTCCCGCCGGTGATCGTCCAGCTTTCCGCCCCGCTGCGAACTGCCCAGATCCTGCATCTCCTGCCAACCCAGGTGCCTTTTCTCGTAGTAACGCCCCCCGAAATTGATCCTCCTGTTATCGTCGCTCGGCCCGGCCGAGCTGGAGCATTCTCCGGTCAGCGACGCCATCCTTCGTTGTTATGAAACCCCCTTTCTTGAAATTGCGCCGGGCAACTAATCGCGTATTATACTCGTCCGTTGCTTGCCTAAGCCCAAACCGTTGCAAGCAACTGCCATGGCGACGCCTCGCCAACCGGTCTCGTTCCGCGAACGCATCCTTTTCCAGTTCCGCACGTCGGACAATCTGCGGTACCTGGATGCCAGCTTTCGAAGAACGCTGCCGCCTGACGACCCCCGCCTTAAGTTCATTCTCGGTACCTTGGCCGACACTGTGGACGAATTCGGCTCTACCTACGGCCAGGGGGGCGCCCTTATCGACACTGACCCTCTGGCTCAACGGGGCAGCGCCTTCCGGAGCGGAAACGTCGTCGAGGAGCTTCAACATCTCAACCGCGCGTTATACCACGAACGCCTTCGCACGTCCTCCCAACTGCTGAACACTCGTCCTCTCCCTGGGGGTCACGGCGAGTTTGACGTTGGCAGCCGGGAGCCTCTGTTTTACCAGATGTTCGTCGCGGACTCCCTGCGACCCCCTGGACTGGAAAATCTCAACGGGCCTGGACCGCTTCACGCACTTCACGAAGACCAATCGTTCAGCTCCCTGTTCCGCGCCCCCGACCAGGTGGGGTTCTCTGACAACTACAACCCCAGCATTGGCGTTGAGGACATGCCTTGGTCGGCCGGCCTGGCCAGCCGGTCCGCCGAGACGGCCATCTCCGAATACTATGGCGACGAAAGTCCCTTTGACACCCACCTCGCCCACGCGTCTCAGAACGGCGACGAGTTCTATGCCGACGTCCACCTGCGCGACCACGGCGACGACGGGTTTACTTCGTCGCCCTTCTCCGTTCTCGAGGCCGCCTCGCGGGCCGCCGTTGTTCCCCGCCAGTTGCCGGACGGCCGACAGAGGGCTCCAATGCCGATCACCCAGATGGAGATGGCGGAGCTTTCCGCCCGAGGTGGCCGCAAACAGTCGGTCAGCGGGTTTGAGAACTACTTCTACTCCAGACGGACGCCCGTGCCGGTCGCAGACCCCTCCATGGTGTCTGGCGCGGCTGGGCGGTTCGAACGCCGCGAAGGAATTCCCTTCTGGCAAAAAACCGGACATCGGCCCGAACTGTACACTGGTCGGTGGCAGTCAGCCACTGAACAGTCCGCCTTCGGGCCTGTGGACGGGGACGCTGGTGACGTTGAGGAGACTCTGGGCACCGGGTCGTCCGAATTCGGGGGCGAACGTCTGGGACACGTCCGCCGGTGGGACATGAGCCGTCTGCGCAACCCCCAAGCCAACCAGCACCGCTTGTTTGGCCCCACCTCATATTGAGATTGTCCGCACGCTTCGAGACTCAGCAGCGCAAAAAACGCAACAGCCCACTCGTGCTGGTGGGAGCTTACTCTGGGAGGTGCTCGTACTGGTGGGAGCTTACTCTGGGAGGTGCTCGTACTGGTGGGAGCTTACTCTGGGAGGTGCTCGTGCTGGTGGGAGCTTACTCTGGGAGGTGCTCGTA
>Ga0105055_10011713_pt1 | contig 10789 bp, 13 predicted proteins | sample BON03_FD_78090 | JGI IMG/M metagenome (GOLD analysis project Ga0105055, IMG submission 78090) | Freshwater microbial communities from Lake Bonney liftoff mats and glacier meltwater in Antarctica - BON-03 | ecosystem: Environmental > Aquatic > Freshwater > Ice > Glacier meltwater | place: Lake... | reverse complement strand
TATCTACATCTGTATATGTGTATACATCTATATACCTATATCTATCTATCTATCTATCCATCTATCTATCTATCTATCTATACATATGTATATATCTACATCTGTATATGTGTATACATCTATATACCTATATCTATCTATCTATCTATCTATCTATCTATCTATCTATCTATCTATCTATGTATACATATATATATATGTATAGATAAATTTGTGTGTATATGTAGATAAATATGTGTGTATATGTATATATATATATATACACACGATGTGTGTATGTGTATATATATATATATATACACACGCGCATAGATATATTTGTACCCGCTGAACAGTGATCAAACACGATTCGAAGATCCATGCACATTGCCAAACACACACACAAACGCACAAACACACACACGCACACACACACACACATATGTATGTATACATATATATAAATATATATATATATATATATTTATTCATATATATATATATATATAAACATATATATATATATATATATATATATATATATATATATATATATATATATATATATATATATAACATATATATATATACACAAGAGCGCTGGTACACCCCCCGCGTGACCTCGGCTTTGACCCAAATGGTGCGAATGGGTGTGCAGGGGCTCGGCTCACCTGCGCGCTTGTCAATCGTCGATATATATACATATATATATATATATATACACAAGAGCGCTGGTACACCCCCCGCGTGACCTCGGGTTTGACCCAAATGGTGCGAATGGGTGTGCAGGGGCTCGGCTCACCTGCGCGCTTGTCAATCGTCGATCGCGCAAATCGCTTCTTCGTGCGCAGCCCGTCGTCCACGCAGTCGCCTATTTCAAAGTTAACCCTGTGCTTTTGTGGTGTGGGTGTACAATGGCTGTGTGAGGGGGGTGGGGGGGGGGGTGGTGCGGCGCATGTTGGTATTTGAGGCGTGGCCTGGGTGACGAGTGCTGGTGCTGGTCTTGGTCTTCTTCTTCCTCTTCCGTGTTTTTGTCTATATATTCTTATTATATATATTTTTATATGTGAATTATTATGAACAGCAGCAGCAGTTCAAACTCAAACACGGGGCACACGGTGTCTATTTATAGTTTTATATACGTACTCTATAACTAAAACTATAGGAATAACGAAACAATATTTATATTATTATATTATATGCATATCTCACACATGTTAATGGTATATTAGATGTCAAAATTCAAGTCTTGTATGCTTGGTGTGTCGACAATATATACATATATGATAATATAAAAGTAAAAGGTACGCTGCTATATATTGCATCTAGGTTTTATAGTTTGGTGCGTGTGACGTGTGATTGTAATTATTATAGCAGTATTAAAAACAAGTTTATATTCTAGATTATTAGAGTTAAAGGGACAGGGACAAACGCCTCCCTTTACCTTTACCTTTTTCCTACACACACACAAATATACCCGCCGGTATGCCAAAGGCCGCTCTTCGGCATGCATCATTCTACAAATGACATACACTTCTCTCTCGCACACATTGCGGAAGACCGACGGCGTGCACATTTCTTTCGCACACATTGCGGAAGCCCGCCCTTGTGTGTTTTGTGTTCTGTGGCGAGATTCACTACGGAGATTTCTCCTCCGGTGAATCTCGAGTGTGCGTTTAGCCTCAAAGGCAAACCTTCGCAAGAAAGTCTCTTACAATCCAGAATCAGACGAATGCTCGGTGCTGTCATCCGACGTTTTTTACAGCTCCTAGGGAGGGTGGGTCAGGGTGCCTGCCGGAAAAGAAGCTGCCGATGCGCGGGTTAAGCGTTAAGCCGATTTATCGCAGCGGTGGTGACGATTTACCGCAGAGCGGGGGACGATTGACCGCTGCGCTTCCCGCTGCGGAAGAAACGGTTCACCGCAGCGCTTCCAATGGGCTGCGGCGCAGACATCGGCAGCTTCTTTTCCAGCAGGTACCCTGACCCACCCTCCCTATACGCTTGTTAGCGTCACCATCGTCTCCGCGATGGCCGACTTACTCGACCGTGCCGCGGAGCGCTCCGTATCCAAAGCCGTGACCGCGATCAAGTGGAACATCCTGTGCTTGATGCCAAGCGCCAAGCACTCCGTCGACGGAACCGCCCAATCCTTCATCGAACTCCTTATGCACATCTGCGCAGTGTGCAAGCTGGACCCCGTGCTCTCCGCCTTATTTGCGTTGGAGGGCACGATGACGTCCGGCGTCACCATGTATGCCAGTTCGACCAAAGATGCGCTCACCGACGACGCAATGCGCAACCTACGGACACCGATCAAGCATGTGGTGGGCCGGATCATCTTCCTGCCCAGCCTCATCCGCGAGCACAGGGCCGCAGTCCATGCGACTGCCGGCTCCGTCACGCTTCCCGCCCGCCAGACACCGGCGGTGCTGACCGGGAGCTCTTCGCCTATGTCCAGTGCACCATCCTACTCGACCGCCGAACTCCACGCCGACGCCTCTGGCCGCGATTTCGACGAAGCCGACACCGCGCCCCTCGTCGGCGACGGGTCCGCACGCTGCCCTTTGGCGGTATCCGACCTTCCCCAGAGCTCCCCGTACAGGATTGTCGCCTGGATCCTCCTACGCATCCAATTTGACCTTGTGGCCACTCTCTACATGCCCTCATCCTCGACCAATCCCTCGGCGACAAGCTCTACGCGACGGCTCGCGGCAACGGCATGGCCATGCTCATCCTTATCGAGGCTCACATCCGCAACAACATGCACGGCACCCAAGCCACTCTCACCTGCAACTTCGCTCGTTTTCAATTTATCGGGAAGCCATTCCTGGTCGCATCTCCCAACAGCGCTCACATCTTCTAGGAGTGGCTCCGCAACTTCAAGGAGATTGCCACCCTGGTTCCCCGCGCCACCGACTCCGCCGACCTCCACCACATGCTCACCGGCTTCGTGTCGCGTTTCCCGGACAAGCACAAGTCCGACATCATGCAGCAACTGAAGATCTTCTACAAGTTGAACCGCAAGTCTCGCCCACGCGCAGGCGACAGCGATTCCAGCTCCGATGACAAGGACGCCTCCTGCTCCGCCAAGCAGCTCCTCGACCACTTCTGCCACGACATCCACAGCGCCCTGCGCGTCAAGGACAAGGCCGCGCGCGAGGCCACCACCACGGAGGCCCTCCGTCTCTCCTCGGCGAACCCCGAGAAGAAAGCCGCCCCCACGGAGATGGACAAGTTGGTCAAGCAGATCGCGTCGCTCAAGGCCCAGCTCCAAGCCCCCACGACCAAAGCTCCAGCGGGCACGCCGGTGTGCGAGCCCTCGCTGCGGCTCCTGAGCAGCCTGCACCGCCGCGCTACGCTGCCAAGGCCCGCCCCAAGGCCACCCACGCCAACTACAGGGACATTGTCCTTACGCCTGCCATGCGCAACTGCTCTAACTGCAACGAGCGCAATCTCGACCGCGACTGCCCCAACCAGCCGCCGACCGAGCCTCTACGCGCTCCAGCCACAGCAGCCGGCGCCGGCACCGCGAACCCCCCCAAGCAGAGCGCGTCGCGGCCGGCCGCCGTCGCCTCGCGATCGACCGCCCCCGAGCACACCGCCACCGCCACCTGCCCCAGCGCCGGTAAGCAAGAAACCCACCCCAGTGCTCACCGCCCGGCGCTTCGCATCCGCGCACATCCCCGCACCGACACCGGCACTCTCCGCTCTCCGTTTAGGCATCAAACACACCGACATCGGCTGGACGTCGCCACACGAGGCCGGAGGCACAGACACTCCTGACGGCCTTTAGGCCCCAGGAGCAGAATACAGCAGGCCTGCTTTATCCGCGAGGAGGGCTTCCGGCAAACTCTCCGGCCCCTCCTAATCTTTGTTCGCCGAGAGGAACATCGCCCAGGCCTCACCAAAGGGGCGTCATTCGCCTCCGCCATATTCGCTGGCGAGCCTGGCGGCGCTGTGGCGTCCCTTGCCATGCGTATTCTCAGCCTCATCATCATCATGCCTGCCGCCTCTCCGGAGCCACTGCCGCAAGACCAGCCCGACACGCACCCGCCGACCGATGTGGAGACACCGCCGACTGATGTGGAGACACCGCCGCCCCGAGATGCCCTGCCCGCGCCGCCCGAGCCGTCGTCCACCCCGCCACCCACCTCTCGTCCCCGCGAGGCTCAACCCGTCCCAACGGAGACCCCATTACCGCCAGAGCCCGACTCACCATCAGAGCACACACGCTCACCACTCGACGAGGCTCTCTGCGACGCACCGCCCGCCCCGCCGGAACACGCTCAGTCACCAGTCACCAGGTGTACCGCCGCCTCCTCCCTGCTCCAGCGAGGCTCCGCTCGCACCAATTGGGCAAGCACCGCCATCGCGCCCACCCCCTCCTGCATCCGCACCGCCAGAGCCCGCCCTGCCGCCATCCCCCACTCCATCCCCACCCGCTTCGCCGATGGGTGTTCGACCAACCGACCTCCGCGTCCCCGTCACCGCCTCCGTCACCTCCGCTGCCACGTCGTCTCTGTGCCATCTCGTCGTGCGGCAAGCCCGTCTACAAGGACAAACGCCCTGGCTTCGCGAGGCCTTCTGCTGCAACCAACGCCACCAGCTCCCGCACACTGCACCACAGTGCACGCCCCATGTGCGCCATTACCGAATGCACGCTGCCGGTCTACATCGACGAGCACTCTGCCATCGTTCACGAGTGCTGCGGCCTCACACATGCGCGACTGGCAGCCACGCGGGGGGGAACGACGATTCTTGCTTGACCGCCCCGCCGCTGCCGTGGGTGCAGTAGTATGCGCCTTTGCCAGCTGTGACCGAGAACCAACCAACTGCAGCCTGTTCTGCAGTCGCGCGCACGCCTACGCCCACAACACGGCTGCTCCGCTGGCACTACCGGTGGCCGTTCTGCCGGTCCCGCCGCCGGAGTCCCTCAGGTGTGCTCTCCCTTCGTGCAACGCGCTAGTCTACGTCGATGATCGACCTGGCTACACGGCGACCTGTTGCAGTGTCCGCCATCATCAGCTCCATCTGGCTCTGCTCCGTATGTCGCAATCCCCACCGGCTCCAAGGCAGCCAGGTACGCACGCTGCCGCCTATGCCTCAACATCAGCGCCAGCGAGGCGTATCTGCGCCATTCAGTCGTGCCAGGAGTTCGCCTTTGTCGACGTTCGCCCTGGCTTACAAGTGCTCTGCTGCAGCAACCGCCACCACCTCCTACACGTCGCCCTGCTGAACACGCCGCAATGCAGCCTCGCCGAATGCACCACGCCAGTCCTCATCGTCGCCGACACCAGCACCGTTCACGAGGACTGCGGCTACGAGCACGCGCTGCTAGCTAGAGACCGCGGCGAAGTCTGCTTCTCGCAGGACCGCCCCATCGCCCCCGTGGCCCGCGGGAACCAATGCCTGCGTCTACCCCGGCTGCTAAGGATGTAAGAATATAACAAACATAACAAATCGTTATTTAGCGGCGCCGTAGGCGCCGCTCAACACATCAACATAATGACGTTATTTAGCGGTGTGTGCACCGTTATCCGTCATCTCATCTAGCGGCGCCTCGGCGGTTAACCCGAATTTTTTTATACGACACACGAATAAATGTTCCCACCAGGGCACTAGAGTCATTATTATACGAGTACTCGTGCTCGTAGCACACCTTAGCACACCTAACACACTAACACTAGGAAAAGGCGCCCCAACACGTATAATGTTTGACTACAACCACGGGTTAAGCCTGAGCTAAGCGCTAAGCACGAAAATAGCCTATGAATAAGATATGTGATTGTAATATCGATATATCGATTTTTATTTTCATTTTTGTGTGTGACGGAATCGTTATATGTGTCATTATTTAGCGGGAGAGGTCATCGTCATTCGTTATCAACATATAGCGGGGTGCCAATTGTTATATTCGTACATCCTTACCGGCTGCATCCGACGGCCTGTTGACTTCAGCATCTTCTGTGGACACACCCACGCCTACGCCCACAGGCGGGCCGCCCAAAACCTGCCTCCGCCAACCCCTCCCCCGTCGCCCCCGCACCCCACACTCTCCTCGTCCACCAACGTCGGACCGGGCGAACATGCGCCCGGCATACCTGCAGCCCATCACGGTCACCGCTTGCTTCGTCTCGGACATCTGGCACATGTCCCACGCTGCCTGGAACAAGCTGCAACACGCCCTGCACGGCAACGGCGCCCCTCGTTCATCCGCGCGGCAAAGCACGGTGGGCCACACTGCGGGGGGTCAGAGTCCGAATTATTTTGACCCAAAACAAATTTCGCTGCGTCCGACGCAAAATGAGCGCATGATGCGGCGGCCAATGGAAGGCTGTGAGCGCATGATGCAGCGGCCAATGGAAGGCTGCGAACGTCTTCCCGCGAGTCCATCGATGAGCGCCGTGGCTCCAGGCCAAGCTGGCCGAGATAAAGGTCGCTGAGCTCGACGCCGAGCTTGGGGTTGTTGGGGCGGCTCTACGGTGCCGCAACGCACGTCCAGGCTGGTCCAGGCAGCTGAGAAGATACTGGCAGAAATGTCGAGGCCCGCGAAGGCCACGAAGAGGGCGTGGCAGTGTTCCCACGGCAAGTGCCCTTCGCGGAGCGCAGACACCCTCGCCACGCGAAGCAGCTGGCCGCATATCTTGAGCGCAGGATTCGCAACAAAAGGCGATCAGCGAGACGTGCGCGCTGCTCCCCCTGGTGTGCATCATCGCCAAGGGAGAGTCAAAGCTCTTTCGCCCGCGCCTCACAAGGGCCGTGATCTCGGGTTGGAGTTGGGGACCACAGGGCGCCGCCAGCGAGTGGCGGCCGCGCACGCAGCACAAGTTTAGGTGTATATAGATATAGGCACAGCACGACCACATACCACATAACACACAATCCCGAGATAATATATATAGCTGGGCGGCGCGAATACATATACAGCATCTGCTTCTCTGCCGCAACATGGCTAGTAGATATAGATGCATACAACAGACAACAGGGGAAATAAAACAGGAGGCGACAAGTGGGTTGGGGGTTGGGTTAGGTGTGTCGCCGCAACAAATAATCATATATACACATACACATACACACACCCACACGCACGTGGCACACCAACACGCACGCCCGCACGCACACACACACCCCCCCACACACACACCCACACACACCCACACCCACACACATGCACTACCACTGCAGTGTGTGCAATATTCCAACAAGAAGGGAGCAAACAGAAACGAGTATAGCTATGGGAGTGTAGGCGTGCGGCATTCGGTTGCTTTGGCCCGCGACCTTGCTCGGCCAACTTGGACGCCAATCGAACAAGTCGCGCGCGCGTGCAGCGGCGGCAGGGTTCACGGCAGCCGCGGCGCTGGCGCAGCGGCGCTGGGTTAACCCAACTGCTGTTTCTGCGATGCAGCAGTGGTCGACGAGTGCTCACTCTGCGCGGCAGTGCCGACCGGCGTGTGCCCGTCAACTTCTCCATTAGTTTGGGAGTCGGCGTGAGAGCTGAGAAAGGCAACCCGGGTAATTGGAGCGTTCCGGACGCATTGGACGCTTGTTCCCAGTCGCGGACGTCCATCAGTTTTATACACGCCACTAAAATATAAAAGGCGTGCTAAACAAACGAGTTTTGCAGACTAGTGCTGTCGCGACTCGTTCATAGCCCCTGTCCAAGATAGATGTACCTACTACCGTATTTGCCTGCAGTTATTAGTACCCCCTGCAGTATCCCGGAGGATGCCCGCCGACATTCCTAAGTACGCTCTTCGGCCACATTCCTTCGAACGACTTGCACATCCTGTTCAATATATTGCAGGCGCCCGCCGGGCGCCCGCCCTTTTGTATGTTGTGTTTCCTGTGCCGAGATTCATTGCGAGGACAGTCCTTGATGAGTCTCAATTGGTGTTTCGTCATTGTTTGGCCTCAGAGGCAAACATTCGTAAGACTTCTCTTACAACTCCAGAATCGGAGTCTGCTTCGAGCAGACGTCCGACGGCCCCCCAAGCCTGCATCACTTTGTGATGCAGGGTGTGCCCCCCCTGTGGTGGTGCTGGGATGTGGCTTCTCCTCGGCCCGTGTGTGGCTGTGTAAGGACCTTTGATTGATTGATTGAGTCATCGGAATGGACCCTTCGCACCTCCTGTGGAACAGCGGAAATTGGCACCATCAGTGCAGCGGACGAGGCGCGCGGGAAGTGGCCCTGCGCGGGGACGCGTGAGGCCGTGGGGTCGGTCGGGCGCGATTGGACGTCTCAGATCGGTTGCCAGCAGAGAGCGCTGCCGTGGGCGGCGGCACGGCGGCGCTTGGTGGCGGGCGCGCCATGGACGGGGCGACCGACACAGAGAGCGCTGCCGAGGGCGGCGGCGCGGCGGCGCGAGCGAGCCGTTGGCGGCGGTGGGCAGGCGGCCCCCGCCCGGACAGCAGCCACCTCGGCTTTGAGTTTGGCGTTGTCCACCTCCAGCCTTGAACTGGGTGGGGCGAGCCGGGCGATGAGAGCATCCTGCTCCTTGTTCTGCGCCGTAGCACGGTCCTCCTTGTCCAGCGCCAACAGCACCCGAAAGATGTCCGTTTCGTACTCGTCCGCCTGCTGCTCCATCGGGATGTGATTGCGGCACCCAACAAGGCAGAGCGAAACATCTGGCATCTGGTGGATCTTGATCGAGTCCTTGTGCCTGGGCTACATCCTCGAAACAAAATCGCGCAAAACATCGTGGCGTGCATCTCCGTTGCACGCCGCAGGCGCCCACCTTGCGATCTCTTTGTAACGGAGACGACGTTTCTCAAAGGCGTGGGCCGCGTTACCCGGCAAAGGTGCAAACTTAGGGAACAGGATTTGCTCCTTAGCTTGGAGGAAAATGATGTTTGCCCTCTGTCCTCTGTCCGTTCACCTTTGACCGAGCGTGCGCCTCCAGGCCCAGCAGCATTTTGAAGCCGTCGTCGTTGGCGTCGTTATTGTAGAGGCATTTGGCGAGGTCGGCGTTCTGGATAGCTTGGAGTAGGAACACCGCGAGGTTGGGGTTAATCGTGGAGATCACCCAAGAGGCGATTTTGTTAGAGGCAGTGTCTGAGGCGACTGCGCCGGCAGCGGCGGCGGTCGCGGTAGCAGAGAGGGCGGCGGCAGTAAGAGAAGCGGTGCCCACGGGGGCGGCGGCTGCGGCGGCGGTGGCTTCGTTGGCGGTAGCAGTGGCAGCGAATGCCTCGGCTGCGAAGGTCGCTGCGACTAGCTCGGCGGCGTTGGTGGTGTGCGGAGAAGGGTGGCTGGTAGGAGCGGGCGTGACGGCGGGCGTCACGGTGTGGACAGACGCGCCTGACGAAGACAACAAGGCGCCGGCGGGTCATGCAACGGGGAGACTGTGGCGGGCGGCGGGCGGCAGAGCGCGGATGGCATCGATCGTCTCGGAAGGGATGAAGGCCAGCCGTTCCACCCCGGGCGCAGTCGTAGCCGAGCGCATGTATATCATTGCCATGTGAATGTAGGCGGGTTCTGTGGTGTCAGTCAGTGTACTGAAAGTTGGCGGACGGCACGCCATGGGCGCCGGAGAGAAGGAAGGTGGCGAGCGTTCCGTTGGATCTGGAGAGCTCGGCGGTCTTCATGAAGAAATTGACGATTGAAGAGGCATCACCAGAGATGCGATACTCTGTGCCATAGATATCTGTCCACCGCAAGGCTTTGGCGGCCTTGGCGGCGGCGAATTGTTTGCGGGTGGTCAACATGGTCGTGTAGAGGACGACTGCCAAGCTCCGCAGGAGCAAAAAAGGAATGAAACGTTGCACAGCAACAGAGAGCGGCTGCGGCTTATGCTCAAACGTAACAAAGTAGCTACGCATTGATTGCCTCTAACTCTCGCAACACTCTACACACAGCGAGATAGCTATCAACCAGGAGAACTTCTTAGAAGATTCTCACGGCTGATGAATACGTTGATGTGTTCTGACTAACTGATCCTTTAGATGCTGATCATAAGGTGAGGGAATACGGGCGAAGACCGGGCGATACCAAAGGGGCGACATATGGGACACCGTGGGGGAGAGCAACTTCCAATAGTAATAGGCAATATGTGCAGTTGGCGTCTCTCTTGGACAGTATTCACATCCATCGTTGGGTGTATATTCTCAGAATGAGCATTGCATCACGTATCACAGCACGAACCAGCAAAAACGTCGGATACATTCTACGTAGTATCTGTATCATGGACATCGAGCTATACCTGCACCATATCCGGTTTTGAAAACTTTGAAAATCCATATCCGTAATTTATTTGTGTAACCACAATTCTGTATCAGGACAAAAACAGCGTTCTACGTTCTATGTAACACACTGTTGTTTCGACGAAAATACGGCATAGATAAGCACTGAGATACAAAAAAGAAAAAAAGAAAAAAAGAAAAAAAGTGACGAATACAAAAGAGATGTGCTACGTGATACTGATACATAACAACCAGATATGGGTATGGCGATGCCTGTGTGGGTCGTCGTGTATGTATGTGTATAGGGGTATATGCGTACGCGCGTAGTTTATACGGGTTTCCAGCACGCGCTATACTAGCGCCACTGCGCTACCCCGAAGCTGCCGAAAGGCTGATTTTTTTTTCAAACGAAGACTGCGATGCATGACAGCATATGTACGATATATATTCTATTGATTTTAGCAGAACATAAACAACATAACATAAACATATAAACAAAAACAAAATCACACACGTACACAAAGTACACACGAAATCCTCATTGGGGGGGGGGGGGGGGGCCGCGGCCCCCGCCCCCGGCCCCCACCCCCCCACCCCCCCACCCCCCCCCCCGCCCCCCCCCCCCCCCGCGCCG
>Ga0105055_10011712_pt1 | contig 10790 bp, 8 predicted proteins | sample BON03_FD_78090 | JGI IMG/M metagenome (GOLD analysis project Ga0105055, IMG submission 78090) | Freshwater microbial communities from Lake Bonney liftoff mats and glacier meltwater in Antarctica - BON-03 | ecosystem: Environmental > Aquatic > Freshwater > Ice > Glacier meltwater | place: Lake... | reverse complement strand
TCGTCCAACACACCTGTGTTGAAAAAAAGGGAAACAAAGACGGAAAACAGAAGTCTCGTCTGTGCTTACTCTCACACATGTAAAAAGAAGTCTCGTCCAACACACCTGTGTTGAAAAAAAGGGGGAAAAGACGAAAAACAGAAGACTCGTCTGTGCTCACTCTCACACATGTAAAAGGAAGTCTCGTCCAAAGGAGTCTCGTCCGACACACCTGTGACGTGACTCACTCTCACACATGTAAAAAGAAGTCTCCTCGAGGGTACCGGGACTCCCTATTAGAGACTGCGCAGGAGGCTGCAACAATCGCGGCTACACGCGGCTACAGCTGAGCGCAATAGAAATAACAGCAAACGCATTCTTTGAGCGTTTGTATTTGGTTCTAGGACCGAGCCCATTTGAGCTCCGAATCAACTGTCCGTGTGCTCCCACACCCCCACCGCTCGCTCGACAGCTATTTCTCGATTCCCGTGCAATTTTGTTCCCAAGTAGCCCCTCATTTTTTGTCAGCACACGATTCACCAAAGTAATTTGGCCGAGTCCCGGTACCCTCGTCTCGTCCAACACACCGGTGTTGGACGAAAAAAAGAAGTCTCGTTCGTGCTCACTCTCACACATGTAAAAAGAAGTCTCGTCCAACACAGCTGTGACGTGACTCACTCTCACGCATGTGAGCCAGTGTGATATGAGACACACGCACACTTTTGAGTCTCTCTGCGACATGCCTCACGCTTACACATAGAGCACCTTCGCGGTACTGGCCCTTGCTGTTGACAGAAAACTTGATCTCTCTCGGGTACTTGGGCACATGCGGGTCGAATTTTGGCTTGTTCTCGTTTTTAAAATATGCTGAATTTGGGTCAAATTTTCCTACACCGCACCTTCCATGTCTGAGAAGGCCCCATGCAAATAGATGGCCCATGTCCGTCAGTGCCATATGGTGGTACGTGCCGGCAAAGATTTCGGTAACATGCACCGCCTGAAAAGAATTCATTTCGATCGGAAACGGTACATAGGTGTCAAGCTCATCCTCAGGATCCTCCAGCAGCAGATAAACCTCCTCTTTCTGACGAGGACGTGTGATTTTTACCCGGTGGAAATGCGGATGTCCTCTATCTTCCTCGAGAAAAGTTGTTACGCCATGCTTCTCGACTTGTGTCCTTTTGCATCTGTCGCAGTCCTGCGGGCCCACGTCGGGGTCCCACCGGTCCTTTATGCAGCATGTCGCCGGGAAATCACCAATACCCAGCATACCGTACCGAGAAAGACCCCACGTGTAAACTGTGCTGGGAACGCCAGCTGTAATGGCGAAACTATTATACGCACCAGCAACGACGTTGCCGATTTGTATACCGTGTAGCCCTGGGACCACCATAGGCTCATTCTGGTGGTGCGAACATTGGTCAACAAATCCATTTTCGTCGGGCGGCTCAAGGGGCAGTTCGCTAAAATTTCCGATTCCAAGGCGGCCATACCGTGCCAGACCCCAAACATAAGTGTCTCCGCGATCATCGCAGGCAATTGTGTGCTTATGGCCACACGACACGCGGGTGACACGGCTGCCAGGAAAGTCAACGCGTTGCGGCTTAGGAGCGTAAATGTCGTTGCCGTCTTCTAGCGAAGTCTGCACCCGTGCATCCTTGCCCAACCCAAGCCGGCCATGGCGCGCCATGCCCCAAACAAAGATCTTGCCATCCTCTGTGGCGCAGGCGGCGTGCTGTTGTCCGCACGACACCATCTTTGGTCTGCCCGATTTGAGCCACTTCGGCTTGCTCAAAAATCGTGCCGTCTCATCCTTGATGATGATGCCGCCTGGCAAAGTCACCGTCTCAAAGGGCAGGCGCGAAAAGTCTGGCGCGAACGGGTTGCTCTCCGCCTTGTCATACCCTTTGACACCTATGCCTTTTTTCTCCCTGTTCTGTGCGCTCTTCTTTTTGCGCCAGTCCGTCAATGTCTTGCGCCGGCGCGCGGTTCCGATCCCGAGTCTACCCAAGGTCGCGAGCCCGTGCGAAAGCACCTTGCCCCCCTTTTCCTCGACGTAGTCAGTGACAACGCACACGCTGCTCTCGCCCGCAGATATCCCGACGCCAAAATCGCCGCGGTAGCCCAGGAGGATGCGCATTTCGTCGCTGTATACTTCAAAGACGTCGCCGCCCTCGGTTGGTAGTACATCCTTCTCGGCCGGCCCGAGGAGGCCGTAGCGCGCGCTGCCGAAGCCAAAGATCGGGAGCTGGATGCCGACTATCACCTCCTCATCCTCGCCTTTGCTGCTCGCCGCCGACGACTTGCTCATGCGCGAGCCGCGCGAACCTCTCGACCCCCCCGAGCCATCTGACCCAGCCGAGCGCGAGGTTTTTGGGGCATCGTCGCCGCCCCGCGATGTCAGTTTCTTGAAGCTTGTCCCCAGCGATTTAAGGCTCCCTGTAGACACATGTGTGCAGATGCATATGCATGTGCATGTGGGTGTGACACACAGCACACACACACACACACACACAATTACACATACACATGCACATTCATACCTGTCATGGAGCGTGGCGAGGCTCGCGAGGCTCCGCTTTTCGGGCCCATCACGCGCAGTCGTCCACGTATGTTACTTTGCTCTTGGCCATTTTGAGATTTCGTTTTTTTGGCGCGAGATCTAGAGATTTCTTTGTTTTCAAGAGGCAAAAAACAATGAAGCTGCCCGAGGGGGATAGCACACGGAGCTGAGACTGTGAGAGTGACACCTCGAAGCAGTGCTGTTGCAGGCACTGCCGCGGTACGGCAGTTTCTGGGCCCAAAAGGAGTGACACCGCCTGTTGTCTGCATCAGGAGCGGCGAGCCTGCTGTGGTCGCACACCACATTCTGGAAGGACAGAGCGCTGTAGAAATACCTGTGGTGTCGCCGTGCTGACGTGGTAGCGGTCATCAGTTACAAAGATGTCGGACGAGGAAGAGACACACCCGTTGGGCTCCTCGGTCGATGTGGGCTGGCAGGATGGCAGGCCGCGCTACATTGGCAACGATGCAAAGAACATTTTGGTGGGCAAGGGAAGCCGCGTCACCGAGTCCAAGATCTCGGGTCGCATGCCGCGCCCCCGCAGCAAAAATCCACCTAAGCCTGCGCTCACCGTCAACTATGGCGATGTGCCGCGGAACCAAATGGATAATATCAACATGGAGGAAGTGAGTTGCCCGGCCCAGATCTGCAACACCCCGTTCATGCTGCCTCGTTTGAGCCTCCCTTGTACGGTGTTGTAAGGCATGGTGCTATCCTGACAAATTTGCGTGTGCGTGCTGTGCACGTATCTGTGTTTTTTGGCAGTCGCCGCTGGAAGACCTGGTGTTGGCCAACGCCGAGGCGATGAAGCAGTTCGAATACCTCGAAAAGTCTCTCGTGTCCTTCAAGGAGATTGTGAGCGAGCAGGCCGCCGAATTGCGCCAGGTATGTCCCGTGGCATCCTGAACACATCACACGCACACGCGCCATGTACACTTCAAATATAACACAGCAACATCTTCCACATCCTCGGTTTGAATATAACACAAAGTAACACACCGATATGCAAGTGCGTGTGACATTTTCCTGTGTCTCGAACAATATAAGGGACCTATGCGCTGTCGATATCACTCACTGAGGGCGTGTCACTTACTGTGTGCATTTTCGTGTGTGAGCACAGCCCAGCAAGGTCTCCGACAGGTCTGGGCTTGCAGACCTGATAGACGGCCGGGAACAAGATGAAAACAACAACATTTCACAGCCCGTCACCAAGGGCAAGAAGAAGAATTCGTCTGCTCTGTACAAAGAGTTTGAAACCCTGCAGGGCGCACCTATGCTATACCCTGACGAAGTACTGGTGATTAGACTGTTTTTGCACCTTTAACTGTTTACCTTCGTGCAATGTGAGGAAAGTGTGTTACAAAAAATCAAGGCCCTTTTGTATGAGGATTGAAAAGGAACTGTGCTTGGCAGGGCCGTTCGGATGCGATGAATGCGCTGCCCAATATTTACGCCGAAGGCGATCCTGATTATGAGGACCAACACCTTCAACCCCTTGATCCCATAATTGTTGAGGGTGAGGGGTATCTTTATGGCATCCGCAGTGTCCAGATAGTAGCCCTCAAAGAGTCTGTACGAGGCAACGATTTCATTGCTACATACAGCGGCCCCAATCATTCTGCAGGCATTACTGCTGCTGGGCAGGTATTCACTTGGGGTGCCAACGATATGAGACAACTTGGCTACCCTGGGGCAGAGGAGGGCATTCTTGGGATCGACATGGACCCGCGCCCAGTCAGTGAAATGCAGGGCTCCGTAGTGGTTGCCGCATCGTGTGGAAAGCATCACACCGTGGTCATCACTGAAGATGGTCAAGTATTTGCGTGGGGTGCGTTTGGCAATGGGCAGCTCGGCATCGGAGAAGTTTCGCGAGACAAATTTCCATACGGATATGTCGACGGACCCACGAAGGTGCATGCTCTTGATACAGCGGCGCCGAGGAGTGTTGCGTGCGGCTTTTTCCACACAGTCATTGTCGATGGTCTGGGTGATATTTGGACTTGCGGCACTGGTGACCACGGGGTTCACGGCCACGAACACCATTTTGATCAGCCCGTCCCGTTGATTCTCCAATCCATCCACGGCCACGATTTCCGGCAGGTGTCTTGTGGGTCGTCGCATACTATTGCGCTCACAGCCCAAGGGCACATTTATGTTTGGGGCATGAACGAGCAGGGTCAACTGGGTCTCGGCGATAACATTAACCGCCGCGTCCCTGTCCTCAACGGCCAATGCAACGGCAAAAACATCCGCAAAATCGCCTGTGGAGAAGCGCACACGGCTTTCCTATCAGACAGGGACGTTTTTACGTTTGGCGATGGCTCGCACGGTGCCCTGGGCCACGGGAACTCCAAGTCGCAGCTGACACCTAAGCCGGTTATCAAGCTGAATGATGAGTGCCGCCTCCGAGATTTGGAGTGCGGGCCCCAATTTACAGTGGCCCTCTCGGACCTTGGGCAAATGTATTTTTGGGGCAATATGCGCTCGACATCTGGGCGCGGAACCAAAAATGTCTTCAATATGCCCCGCCGATTCAAGGGGCTGGAAGCGATCTATGGTGTTTCTTGCGGTGAGCATGAGGTGACAGCCCTCGTACGGATTCCAATTGCGCCCCCGCTCGAACACAAGTTCAAAGCAGGTATTTTCCTCGAGGAGGCTGGTTCTGGACTCATTGAGGGCTATATTGGCCGTGTATGTACGTGGGGCAAAGCCTCGGATGGGAAACTTGGGCATGGAGTCGGATCTTCCACGCAGGCTGATCTCAAGACCCCTTTTGCCATTTACGGCCCTCTGTATCACTATTCGATCACAGTCGTTGGGTGTGGTGACGACCATTCAGTGTGTATTACCGATGATGGGCGTTTGTTTACGTGGGGATCCAACAAGGAAGGGCAGCTGGGTCTGAGAGACTTCAAAACACGCCTGCAACCGACAATGATCGAATGCTGCCACGATCCTGACGTGCCGCGCTTGAAAAACACTAAAAATAAGATTTTCACCGACGTTATTGTCGGCAATTGGCATTGTCTGGCCATTACTTCGAAGAAGAAGGTGTATGCCTGGGGCAAAAACAAGTATGGGCAATTGGGACTTGGTCACACGAATAACCTTCCGCTGCCTACCAGCATTTTGCCGCTGTCGGACCCGCTCAACCCAAAGAACGTGCGGTGCATGGCAGCAGGCAAGGGGCACAGTGCTGTGATTGCTGAGGATGGCGATGTCTACACATGGGGTCGTGGGTGGGATGGCCAATTGGGCCACGATGTCGTGACGGAGATTGAGCTGGAGCCGCGCATAGTGCCGCACATGGAAAATCGTGCCTCGGCTGCAGTTTCATGCGGGTCTGCTCACACTGTTGTTGTCACCGACAACGGAAATGTGTGGGCGTGGGGAGACAACAAGTCGGGGCAGCTAGGAACGGGCACCCTGATTTCGACGTCAACGCCGGCATTCCTGTCGACAATGGAGGAACAAGAAGTGACGCACGTTGCGTGCGGCATGGAGCACACCATCGTCGTCACTATCGCCAACGAAGTCTATGGATTTGGCAACGGCGTCTACGACCAGCTCGGGCTGGGCACGCTCGGCATTTTTCCCAAGCCCCAACGCATCCCAGGGCTGACGGCCGTGCCGCGCATCCAAAGTGTGGCCTGCGGCCGAAATAGCACCGCAGTCATCGGCGGCGATGATACTGCCTACATGCTGGGCACGTGGGATGGACTCACACTACACGTGCAGTCGAAACTCTCCAAATATGCCACTGTAAGGCGATCCACCAAGGGCACTATGCCCGATTTGCTGGAGCCGCCGCTCGGCATCGATGAGGTTAAGGCAATCTGTATGAGCGGCCATCACGGTATGATTATTGGCCTGGAGGAAGACCGGCAGCGCCTTATTCAGCGCCGTCTTGATCACGAGAGGCAAGAACTTGTCAAGGCCATACAGCTCGATACAGACGACCAGATGACTTTTACTCTTCATCGCGATGAGGGTCAGCGACGGCTTGTGCAGCCCTATGTCACGTATGGCCACGGAGGCGATCCTTTTCCGGACGAGCTCGACAACCCCGACCTGGTTTCGAAAGTGGTGGCTGCGAGCAACAACATCGACATTCATAGTGAGTTTGATGATGATGAGGGCACTGAAAACGGAGATGCATACAGCGAAAGTGGGGTGAGTAAGAAGAGCGGCCGCAGTGCATGGACTGCCATGACTGGAACCTCCATGGGCTCTACTGCTGGCGAGGCGCGAGCAGCAGACGCGATCGAATCTCGCGAAATGTCGGTGGGCGCGCGGGGTGTCGTGATTGGGTGGGGCAGCAACACTCACGGGCAGCTGGGATTGGCACAATATAAAAGCGACGCGCATGGCAACGCGGGCAGCATTGCGTTTGCGATGAAAAAATGGGTGAAAGACAAGATCCAGTCGAGTGCCTCAAGGACGCCTATGGCGCCTCCCAAGGATAAAATTGCCATTTCTCCCACGCCACTCTACCAAGCTGCGACTGCAATCAATGTGCCGAGCGTACTGTCAGTGGCGTGTGGGGAGTTCCACACCATCGTCATCTGCACTGAAGGCACGCTATACTCTTGGGGCAAAAATGACATGGGCCAGCTGGGACATGGCGACAAGAAATCCAGGCATTTCCCCGCGCAAGTTATGGCACTGGCCAAGAAAATCTGCATCAAAGCTGCGTGCGGTGGACAGCACTCGCTCGTGCTTACCGACGCCAACAAACTCTACGGGTGGGGGAGTAACGTGTATGGGCAGCTTGGGATGAATGTGGCGGATAAGCTGATGCTCACGCCAGATATTGTGCCCTCGCTAAGGCGCAGTGGCTCTTGTCATGTGGTGTGTGGGTACAGTCACACTGTAGCGCTCTTGAAAAACGAGCAGCTCTACGTGTGGGGCCGCAACGATTGCGGGCAGTTGGGACTCGGGCACTACACGCACTCGCCCATCCCCGAGCATGTCACAGCGCTCAAACGATACCAGGTGCAGCAAGTCGACTGCGGCTATGACCATTGCATTGCCTTCGTCGCCGAGGATAAGGGTGCTGACACGCCGCCGATAGAGCGTGTGTATTCATGGGGCCGCGGCGAAGAGGGGCAGTTGGGCCACTCAGATGTCTTTTCACGATGCGTGCCGCGCTCGGTGCGCACGTTGGAGGCGAGAGGCATCCGCGCGGTGCATGCAGGAGGGTTTTCGAGCGCGGCTATCGACGAGGCAAAGCAGGTGTACACGTGGGGGGATTCGCGCGAGGGGCAGCTGGGGCATGCGGATGAGACTGCGCTCAACTGCCCTGCGATTGTGAAAGAGCCGTTTAATGAAGATAAGCCCAAAGGCGATTTCCAGGGCACCTTCAGGGCAAGGACGCTGTTTGTGGGGCCGCACTATATGGTGGCAATGGGCCTCGACGCCGAGAAAGAAAAAAAGCAGGATCCGTTGAACGATAAGATAGACCTGGATAAATTTTCGTGGGGCTGTAATAGCCACGGGCAGCTCGGCATGCCGTTTTTGAATTTGAAAGGCCGCAAGACTGGGCACACAAAAAGCGCGCCAGAACGTATTCCCTTCATGAAAAAGTGGAATTTCAAAGAAATGGCATGCGGTCTGCACCATGTGATTGCGCTGGTGGACGTGTCGGAGTCTTCGAATCAGAATGTCCAGCGAGACGATGACGTTGAAAAGCTCATCAAGGATCTGACGTATCTCGCGAGTGGCGATCTCGAAGAGGATGTGAACCAGCACAGCGACGACGAGATGCAATTTGCCGACAATCTGTCGGACGAAGAAGACGACCTTGGCTATGCCGTGCCAAAAGGAGGCATGGGTGCAGACGATGACGACGATGACTTCGATGAGGAGGATGAGCTTGAAAAGCTTCACTACCCCAAACAGATTTTCACGCGAGATCACTCTGTGAGCCCTCTCATTCGCCGAATCGGGTTGTCGAAATACGCGGGGTATTTTGACGACCAAAATATCACATTTGAAGCCTTCCTCGACTTGAATGAGGATCACCTCATGGATATGGGGATCACGACGTTTGGCGCGAAAAGGCGCATTCTGCGCGCTGTCTTTGAGCTGCAGCACGCCCTGCGCGCAGACGACGACGAGGACTTTGTGCCGCCTGAGTATGAGGGCCCCAACTTAGAGCTGGAGAGAGGTTTCCACAAACACGAAGCCGATTATCTCAATGTTATGAACGGCATCGCGGTATGTGTGACAATATATGTATATATATATGTGTAATCGTATATATATAACTATATATATTTACATGTGTATGTTGATATAGATACATACGTATGTAAATACATGTGTATATGTATATATATTTACATATATATATACATATATAAATACATATATATATATATATATATTGTATATACATATATATATGTGTGTGTATGTATATGTATATATACATATATATATACATACATATGTGTAAATATGTATACATATACATATACATATATACATATACATATACATATGCATGTACATGTACATGTACATATACATATACCTATACATATACATATACATATACATATACATACATATGTATGTATATATGTATGTACATATATATATATATACATATATATATATATATATATATATATATATATATATATATATATATATATATATACACAATGTATATATCACGTGTGCCTCTGACATTGCACATAAGCTAAGTTCGACTGAGAGTCAACCCAATAATCTCTCAAAATCTCAAACAGAATCCCAGAGAACGTTTGTTCAGGGGTTTTCCAGACACCATGGAAACCTATGGGGTGGCAATACTAAGGAGGCTCCTCTAATTCTTAGATCTCATCGCTTCATAGATTCCTAGGTCTCTTCCACACACAAAAAGCCATATTTTTAAAGGCCTTCTTGGCAAAGTAGACCAACAAATTGAGGTTGCCTACTCCCTACACCAAATCGAGAATCTTGTATGCCTGGATTGTACAACATAGCCATGATTGACACACTGCAACACACTGCAACACACTGCAACACGCTGCAACACACTGCAACACACTGCAACACACTGTAACAACATAGCCATGATTGACACTTGTCTGCACAAAGAACTCACTATTCAAAGGCATCACACTGCAACACACTGCAACACACTGCAACACACTGCAACACACTGCACTACACTGTAACACCATAGCCATGATTGGCACACGTCTGCACAAAGAACTCACTATTCAAAGGCATCTCTTCACAAATCACGCACCATACAAACTCATCACCAACACCTCTAGGCGAGGAAAGACCAAAAAGATATCTCGTCGCTACCACCAGCCGCATTCTTACACGTAAAGTATAAACGCACACAAGTGTATACACCTCAGCCTGCATTACACCGGTAGCAATGCTTGCTGAGCACAGGTAAAGCCTGTCGTATTTGACGTGTCGTTCAATCTCATTCTCCACTCTCAATCTCGTGGGTCTCTTTTCAATGAAACTTGGCAAAAGAGACCTAGAGAACGAGATCAACAGTTGAGATTTGAGAATGAAGAAATGAGACTCCAAATGCAACAGGCTGTACCATCCCGGAAAAACTGGGAGGCTCCCTCAATTGGTATGTCTCTTTTTTCCAAAGGAGGCCCACAAACATGTGGGCCTCAAAAGAGGCCCAGAAACATTCAAAAGAGGCGTACAAACATATGGGCTTCAATAGAGGCCCACTAGCATTCAAAAGAGGCCCACAAACAGCAAAATATGCCTCAGAAGAGGCTTTCAAACATCAAAAGATGCCCACACATATTTGCAACACAGGCCCACGAACACTCTTTGGCGGAAGAGATCTACGAATTGAGGGAGCCTACTTGCTGGGTACTGATAACATCACAGGAAAACTGTCATAAACACAAAAAAGGGGAAGACAAATTGCAAAAGAGGGAAACAAATATTTGCAAAAGAGGCCCACAGACACTCTTTTGTGGAAGATACAGAATTTTGGGTAGCCTGCTTACTGATAACATCACGCAAAAACTGTCATAAACACAGAATAGACTCGTTGAATAGTGGGAGACTGACTTGTGTGTGTGTTTGAATTTGGCCTCATGTATATGTATTTATAAATATATAAATACGTGTAAGTATACATATGTATATATGTATATATACATGTGTATATATGTGTATATAAATATATATATATATATATATATTCATATGTATATATATAAAAATACATATATATGAACATATGAAT
>Ga0105055_10011711_pt1 | contig 10790 bp, 15 predicted proteins | sample BON03_FD_78090 | JGI IMG/M metagenome (GOLD analysis project Ga0105055, IMG submission 78090) | Freshwater microbial communities from Lake Bonney liftoff mats and glacier meltwater in Antarctica - BON-03 | ecosystem: Environmental > Aquatic > Freshwater > Ice > Glacier meltwater | place: Lake... | reverse complement strand
AGCGCTGATTGTAACTATTCGGAAGGAGACAAAACGAACAGAAGAGTTGGAGGAAGCTGGATACAGATCACCAACGTGGGCAGTATTATGAGCACTGCAGCAGATCAATATTGCCGCAAGAATTGAAGGAGAGGCAGTGATATGTCTGCCCCTCCTTTCTTTCAGTCGGCGGTATGAGGAGATCTACTCTTCTGGGGGGGGGAAGCAGGACCATGGTAGTAATCTGGTAGAGCCTATCAGAACAAGAAAAGGAGAGTTGGCTGGAAGAGGCAAGCACGATGCATGACTGGGGCCTGTGGTGCAAGTCAAAAAAAGGGGCGGAGGAAATCCGCTCATTTGAGCTCAGCGGAAAAGAAATCTTCTCTAACTATGATGAAACGAAATCGAAAGAGAACAAGAACAAAAGAAGAAGAGGGTCCAGAAGGATTTTCGGTGATTCATCCGTCACCTTAGCTCAATGGTGAAGAGCGCGGGACTCAAAATTTTTAGTTATCTGCATATCCCCGGTTCGATTCCGGCCGAAAACACGACAACTCAGATTCACGTGGATTTGAGCAAATAGACCCTCAAGCAAGGGTTCTAAACTACTGTTTCCAGTAATAAAAGCAGACTAAACCAACGGGAGCAAAAAGATGGCACATCGCGGGTAGAGCATACAATACAGGTCATAGAGGAAGCAAGGCAACATCAAAATGACAAAGAGTGAGGATCACACTGCATGCTGAGTTCACAAAAATCTCACTGTCACGACAAAACAAATTCAGGCTTTGTTGACAGCAGCGAGGGCGTCGGGCGAGAAGGAAGAATGTTAAGCACGACTGACAGGTATCCAGCAGGAATACTGGATGGGAACAGAGATCAGCAGATTAGGTGGTTACGGCTTCCGAGGCACAGTCACAGCGGGTGGTGGATCTAAGAGGGAGGAAAATGGGAGCAGGTCATGTGAACCTGCGGGAAAAAAGGAAAAGGCAGCAAAGGAAAGTGGAACGCGAAGAGGAAGGATCCAGCTCGAACCGTCTGGAACTAGCGGCCTTTGTCTTGACATTACGCGGCACCCCTGTAACAAACCCCATGCTATATTTGTGCAACAACCAAGCGCTGCTGAAAGCTGTAAAAATATGTGTAGGTGAAGGCGGGAAAGCGACGTTAGTAGGAGCACCAGACACAGGCATTTTACTGGAAGCAATCGAAGAGCTCCGAAAAAGAACAGCAGCAGGAGCAGCGACGTTTCTGGTCAAGGTGAAAGCGCATCGAGGACAACCTGACACAACGCATCGAGGACAACCTGACACAACAAATAAAGAAGCCGACATCTAAGCAGACAAGGCTATTTCAGGCAAAGACGTTCCCACGGAATGGCACGGCAGGACAAACTAAGCAGTCTTCACGTGGCAAGAGCCTTGCTGAAAAGGAAGTATGGTGAGCTATGAAGATCAAAAGTCAACGTGGAACAGCAGGGTGCGGACGGTGATTAAAGGAGGATTAGCAGAAAAGGAGGTGCGCAAGCACCGGGATCGTGTGACAGGAGCTTGGAAACAAATCAGCAAACAAAGACGACGAGTCGATGTAAGCTCTGATCCAAGTATGGTAATGGCTGTACAGCATGGTACATGGATGGAAGAGGAGGGTTTCAAAAAGACTTGCATCAGGGAGAAGGGAAAAATGGGAGACACCCACCATCCTCTTTATGGTACATGGCTAGCGGACCTCATGCTGAGACAGGATGCAGGAAGGTTCAAGCTGGGAAAATATTTGAGTGACTAAAAAATCCGATTGAAGCAAAGAAATCGATTGGGGATGGCAGTGGCAGGAAATACGGCAACAGCCAGTTTTCTCACCAAAATAGGCAAGATACATCCAGCAGGGTGTCGGCTGTGCAGAATAGCGCGAGAGGCCTGAGGTGAGAGCACTGATGGTCTGGCGGCTGAAACACATGGTCACATCTACAGTGCAGGCTGCGAAGGAATGGCAACGAGAGTTAAGGCTGCCCACCACTCCATCTGGAGGCACCTGTATGACAGCATGCATGCTGCACAAAAGCCACAAAGAAAGCTCAAGTTTGTCACGCTTGACAAAGAAAGTAACATGAGCACGCTGGGGCGACGAGAAAAGTTTCTAAGAATCTATAGCAAGGAAGAGCTGGCGGAGAAGGCATAGGATATAGAGGTGACAATACCAGTCAAAGAAAGACAAGAGGCACGGTACAACCCCGATCAAGGATCTCTGTTCGCAAACTATTTCTGGGGCAGGCGACTGGATGGGGTCGCACTCCATGAGAATCTGCAGATCGTATATATTTCAAGTTCAAAACGGCTGACTTAGTAGAATTTAAACGGTTGACAGACAGGGACAAGGAGTTCCTAGAGATGAAAGAAGCAGAAGCAAATGAGCAGCACAAAAGCATCATTGGTACGCTCAAAGCTGCTGCTCCGAAGTTGGAATTTGAGCAGATTAACCTTGATGTGGGTGACTGCTGATCGGTTGTTAAAAGCAACTTCTACACCAAGCTCAAAAAGCTTGATGTACAAGAAGGGGGAAAAAAGATAATCTTCGCCGATCATATGACACAGGTATGCGAAGCGCACAATCTGAGGATTGTGTCCTTCCTCCAGCAGGCGAAAGGAGGTGCGAGGCCGACTACAGAGGGATCGAGGGAGAACATTGGGCACAATGTGCACGTATGAGGAGTTAAAGAGAGGAACACATGCTCATAGAGCGTCAAAGCTGGTGCCCGTCGAACGATAGTGGACTTAGGACGGTACGCTGGGAATCACAATTCAAAACCCCCCCTAGAGTCCAGAAGACGGACAAATTTATTATATTCTACTTATTCGTATTGCCCGTCACGTGTATACGAATTTGCTACTTCAATGCTTGTTTTACGTCACTATGAACACCTCTTTCTGTTTCTATGTTAATACTGCACGTGACGTCGTCACAGTTTTGCTTATATTTGTTAAATATTTATCACTTTACCTACATATTTTCGCATGCACATACAGAGGCACACACACACAAGCACACATGTATGGTCAGCACACAAGAGGAATGGCGACAACAAGGCACAGGAGCCTGGTTGGAAGGGGCGGAAAAAAGGCTTTTGTTAGAGACAAAGGCCTTGCACACACGCAAAAAAGGAAAAAGGGAAAAGAAAAGAAAAAGTTCAGAAAAAAACGATATTCACGAATCTAAACAAAAAAGATTCGAGCACATGGAGCTTCTAGCAAAGCTAATAGACTATTTCTTACAAAGCAATAAAATCAACATCAATCAAAATTTGCGGCGCCGCGGCTGAACACAAAGTTTTGAAAACGTGATATCAGCAGCACGTTGGAGAGAGCAATTCTGAATTTTTTGGCGATTTTTTTTGGTTACTGAACCCCTTCCAAAAGAGGTGCTTTAGTACACAAGAATTCATTCGCTTCTCGTCAACCGTATCGTCACAGTGTCGAGCCACCAAAATAGAGACAAGTCTAATAAGTGTGATATTCATGTTACGTGTGTTAACGTACGTTGTTTCTTATAAACTGTTTTGGAATTGAATTGATGTTGTGCAATACATATTTCACGAGGTTTGATTTGACACTGGCAAAGGGTTGTTATTTGTTATTTTCTTGATTACTGTTTGGTATACATCGTGTCCTTGTAATCACTGAGTTCAAATTCTCATGAATTTGAACTTCATAGACCCTCCAACAAGGGTACTAAACTACTTTTGAAAGTAATAAAAGCAATCATCATCATCATTGGAGTTTGAATCGTTTACACCACCCATGCATTAGTAGACAGAACAAGAAACTTGAAGTCAAATGCACTACAGAATGATTGAGAAGAAGACTTTTCTTAGAAAAATGCGATTTTTGTATGAAAAATAATGCGCCACAGGCAAGACTTATTCGCCGCTGGCCAGCTTTTTTGACTGAAGTCTGATGGGTAGTCTGTCCAGTCAGACATAGTATTTAATTTTTTTTTACAAATCACAGCTCAGAATCTTTTGTTTGATTAATTAATGAATTAATTCATTATTAAGTGATAGATTGAAAATCACGGAGACGAGAAAAATCTCACGATTCGTCGGAATCACATGCTCGGAAACGGAGCACCCATGCGGAGGAAGAACTGGGCAATCGCAGCGCCTTTCTACATTGACAGAGCTGTCGAGCGCTTCAAGATGCAAGGTGCGCATCCCATTAAGTCTCCAATGGAGGTGGGCTTTATCGACGGACTCGATGAGCATGACGGATATGTCGAAGATCCGAAGCGTACGAATCAGTATCGATCTCTGATCATGTTGCCAGTGTTGTAGAAATGATACACGCCCTTGTTGTTCGTGACGAGAGTGACTTCGACATCGCAGTTTTCGTGGACTTCATTGCTTTTTTGAACATGGTTGGCATTCGTTTGTGTACGGCCGTGTGTCGTCTTTTCAATGACATAATGAGACCTGTTGGTCGACGAGCACGTCCCATGATTTCACGTTGTCGTCAATAATCATTCTTCTGCCCTTATATAGAGCTGCACAATTGGGTTCTGTTTTGGGCATTTCAATCATACATGACAATCCAACCTTGTCGTGTCGTTGCTGGCGCAATTTGCTGGTTTTGAAAGTCGAGCCCCTCCGGGGCCCCTGTGGAATTGACTAGATCATAAACAAGCGACGCTGACGACCACATGTGCGTGAAATGGCAGTTTTCTGTATTATACTGTACGATATTGAGATTTTATGTGCATGTGTCCGCAGTTTGCAAGTGTCAAAATAGGTAGATTATCGAAAACTGTTCCTGTCCTGATGCATCTTTTCTGCTATATAAACAACACGATACAGCGTACTTGTAGTGGTGCTGTGTATGCTATCAACCCCCAACGCAACTCATGGTTATTCTCATCTCATCTTGCGCAAACCATCTCGACAACATTGTCATTAATCACAGCACAAGGTGACCCAGTCGCCTTCATGGACTCGCGCAGCACGTGCACTGACTATGCGTGTTATATTGGACCATTTGGTTCCACATTAATCATGTACATGTGCGCAACACTCCTTCACATCCTGTGCCTTTATTACAAACAGGTGCTGTTGTATTGGTGCGCACTTTTGATCTGCACACTTGTCTGTATGTGGTGCTGTCGGTGTTCCGTTGCAGCTCTGTCGCTACGAGTGATGCTGGGGATTTTTATTTATGTTTATTGGTTCAATTTTTTTGGGATCTGGAATTCTCGTGTGCACTACCATCACTCCAACACGTGGCCGTGGAACCCCACATTGTGATGAGTTGCAAAAAAATCACAATGTGGGGTTCTATGTGTCAGATTTCTTGCGTTTGCTGACTGTCCCTACTTTGGTGTTGGAGATGCGGTTGCATACTATCTCTCGTTTGCGCTGGATGTTAAACTACATCGACATCTGTGTCATTGTCATGCTGGCCTCATTGGCAATATGCACTCGTTCGCTGAACCCTGGCTTGTCGTTTTGCACAAAAAATTTGTTCAGGATGAAGGTTTGTCCTTCAGCGTGTTGTGTCCTCAATAGTGGCGCTCTCTGCACGAGAAGCGGAAGTTTGATGGACGGAACAAATGGACCGAGTGCATCATATCGACATATCGCCAAATTGCGTGTCATTGTCCACTGATGATGTCATATGGTATGCAGTGCACCGTCTTCCGAGTCCCAATATTAGCAATTGCTCCTATTTTTGAATCGACGCAACTGGACGTTGACATTGCGCTCCACCCACACTGCCAGCACGCGCATATGATTTCGCACACTCACCTGCAAAGCCACCGTGCGCGCACACGTTCACAACACTGCGGATATTCAGTAAAACTGTCTTTAATACAAGCACAGGACAGACTGGCATATCTACACTATCAAGCCAGCATGGTTTTGGCTTCAGAATCTGATGACATACAGACACTCTATACCCTTGCCGACGCATACAACTTGCGAACAATCAGCCTGCGTGTTCTTGCTGAATAGCATTTCTCTATCAATTGTTTTGTATTAACTACACAACATTCATGTACGACGATACCACCAGTGCGTTTCGAGCATTGAGCTTGTTTTATATATTTTTTGAGGCAGAATCCCGCTTAAACCCAAATAAATGGTATCAAACCGTGTTTCACGAGCAGATAAATTGGATCATATTTCCCTGGCGGTGACAGCATATTTCCAGCGCTGTACCAGTTTCCATTCCAGCCCGTCAACTTTTTCCCAAAATGTTTGGCAGATCACCAAGCGAGTCTGACTATTGCCATCAATCTAAAGAAAATAGATGCACATATAATGCCCGAGAACGTCATATATAGACGATACAAGTGCGTTTCGAGCATTGAGCGTGTTGTATGCGTGGGTGTATTTCGAGACACAATACCGTTTAAAACCTTATGAGATGACAATCAAGCGTGTTTCACGAGCAGATAATTTGCTTTGTATTTCCCTGGTGGTGACAGCATATTTCCAGCGCTGTATCAGTTTTCATTGCAGCCCGTCAACTTTTCCCCAAAATGTTTGGCAGATCCCAAGCGAGTCTGACCATTGCCATCCATCTACAGAAAACAGATATACATATATATCGGCTGAGAATGTTGTACATGGACGATACCAGTGCGTTTCGAGCATTGTGCGTGTGCATATGTGGGTGCATTTGAGACAAAATGCCGCTTTAATCATGAGGAAATGACATTAAAGCGTGTTGCACGAGCAGATCATTTGCTTCATATTTCCCTGGTGGTGACAGCATATTTCCAGTGCTGTACCAATTCTCATTCCAGCCCGTGATCTTTTTCCCAAAACATTTGGCAGATCACTAAGCGATTCCGACCATTTTTTCTACAGAAAACAGATGTATATACATCGCCTGAGAATGTCCTACATGAACAATACCAGTGCGTTTCGATCATTGTGTGTGTTGTATATTTTTGTGTTTTTTGGGACACAATGCCGTTTTAATCATGAGGAAAAGAGATTAAAGAGTGTTTCAAGAGCAGATAATCTGCATCATATTTCCCTGGTGGTGAAAGCATATTTCCTGTGTTGTATCCACCCGCAACGCGAACCCACCGCTACCAGCAACGCGAACCCACCGCTACCAGCAACGCGAACCCACCGCTACCAGCAACGCGAACCCATCACTACCCACAACGTGAACCCATCACTACCAGCAACGCGAACCCATCACTACCAGCAACACGAACCCATCACTACCCGCAACGCGAACCCATCACTACCCGCAACGCGAAACAATCGTCCTGTTGTGCAAACCCTCCCCTCGCTACGCACACCCAGCAAAAAGCAGGCAAATTTGACCAAAATTGCATGACGTATTTCGCTAATTCAAAATACCTGTGGCGGTGTGTAACACATGACGCTTTTACAGCTGTTGAAAAAAACTACCTCTCCTGATTGGGTAACCTCGATCTTCGGATTGCGGCAGCCGACGTTCACATGCAAGACGCTATGACTCAGCGTGTATTCGCCGTCTTTTTCATCTATAGTCCACATAGCCCAACTTCCTTGGTAGGCACCATCACTTTTTTGTGCATAACACAACATATCGTTGCACACTGAAACATCACTCACTCTCTTATCTGTTTGGACACTCTGGAAGGAACGTGTATGCTGACTGGTGGAGAGAGACCATGTATGAATCCAACCCTTCAAAGAACCAGTGACAATGGTATCTTTGTGTACTGCCATTGAGTATGCAACTTGGTTTCTTTCAGGATTGCTAGATGTACTGAGCGTAAAAATGGGATCATCGAGGTACACCTCGAAAATGCGCGGAAGGCAGTAGTCTCCTGAAATGATCACACGCATATTTGCAATATTATGCTTGTCCATATTCTCGCTGTTCTGTATCTTTGCAATTGCAATGGACATGATTCTTTGCCTGTTTTCTGTGTCAGATTGATGTTCCCACTGCATGATTTGCGTTTTAGTGTGCAGAGACCAGAGCTCAGTGGAATTGCGGTTTGTTGTAAACGCCAGCAAGCTGTCTTTCATTGTTAGTGCAACTACTGATTGAACATGAATGGTCAGCAATGACATACCGTTCGTGATGTCCCATAATTGTATGTGTGATCCTGACGATGCTGCGAGCACGGTGCCTTCAACAAAAAACCGAGTCCAACTAATTTCTGACTCTGTTTCCAGTTCACAGATCAGCAGATTGGTCTGAACACAGTACACACGAATTGGCCGGGCGCTATTCGATCTAAAAGTCCAGTCACCAACGGGAATCTGCACAACATATAAATTCTTGTTCAAGACCACGGCGTGTTTTTTGATATCATCCGTGTGAACAAATGGCGCAAGTGTGTTCAATTCCCATTGTAATGATACTTCTTTTTTCTCGAGGATTTGCAATACATTTCGTATTGGCAGGTGATGTTCGAGTCCCAACCGGCGTGAGCGATCTCTAGCACATTCCCAACTCTTTTCCTTCCACTTTGGTGACACACGCGACGCAGCTACCAACCCTGCGGTCTGATTGATAAAACTTTCTCAAACACATCGCCATCTTGGTTGAAATTCATAATATCGGCTCAGACTTGTTGCGTGCGGTTCAATAATTTAATTATATAGTATTCTTCCCCGAAACTAAAAAATCTATTTGGGATCGTTCAGCGCGCGAATTCGATTCTAATTCTTTACAAGTGTTCCTGTTGAACCAAGCATGAAATCGTGTCTTTCATTGCGATGGAAGTCACGAAGAGTGGTGTGGATTTACCGGGAATTCGGCCACCAGACACCTTCTACCACGGCACGTCGATTGAATGTGCCATGCAAATCCAGGCGTTTGCATTTGATGTCTCGCGTTCCGGCACGAGTTCGGGTCATTTGCTCGGTCGGGGTGTGTACTGTACCACAGTGCTTGACGAAGCGAACGATTATGCAAAGGGGAAGCCATATGGTGGTGTTGTCCTACAGTTACGATGCAATCTCAGTGTTTGTAAAAAAATAGTGGTCAACGACCCTATGATGACAACCTGGCAACTCCATGGCTTTGACTCGGCGTGGCTACCCAAAGGAGCTAATCGACGCAACATGTCGGAAAATTGCATCAAGGATCCAGCGCACATCAGCATCGTCCAAATCATGGTTGGCGACACAAGCCACTTGCCATGTCTTGGCATGATAGTGCGTGAAATAGACGGACGGATTGCGATGGTGGGTGACGGTGGTATGAAGAGAAAACGATGCACAGATGACATCGACGCTGCGTTTTTACACCTTTTGCTGTCCTGGAATTTAGAAGAAGATTAAGCCGCTGACGCCTCATTTGCGTTTTGCCCAATTACGAGGCGAAGCCACCAAGGCAGATTAATCTTCATGAATACAGGCCCGATCCATTACAACAGCTCACTGCATCAGATCGTTAAGCACTGCTGAATCCGAACTTTACGGATTGGTAAAGCTGGCTGCGGCACTACTATGTCTGAGGACGATTATGTTTGAAATTGGATACAATCAGAGCCCATGGATCATTTTGGAAGACAACACTGCATCAATCCTTATCAGTGAAGGTAAGGTCTCGTCTGCAGGTCGTACAGCACGTTGCCATCAAGTTTCATTGGCTGAGGATGGCCATTAAAGAGAAACACTTCCTTATACGCTACGTGCCTTCTACTCTTAATTACTCAGACGGACTAACGAAGAGCCTGACAGCGTCAGGATTCCAGCAGTTCGTGAGGATGTGCCTTGAGAAGAAGATCATTGGCAACGAGACGATTGGAGGTCGGACGTTTGTCACAATCAACGAGGGTGACAAAGATGACGCATTATCACATCGCCATGGAGTGACAGATAGAAGCGACGGGGCCGACTGGCGATCAGGCTGAAAACAAGGGGTCTAGCTCTGGCAGACCCGACTTGCTGGTAAGTGTTTCTCCTGCTGCTTGCCGCGCGCGACCGAGTGCCATAGCAACGAAAAACGCACATTTCGCATTTCTCGCCATTTTTGACTTATAAGCAAAGCTGCGGGGCTGAATGGCGATCGGGCTGAAAGCAAGAGGGCTAGCTCTGGCAGACTTGACTCGCTGTAGAGTGTTCTCCTGTTGCTTGCGGCGCGCGACTGAGTACCATACCAACGAAAGACGCACACTTCGCAGTTCACGCCATTTTTGCACCTCGTCACGCATTTTGTCGTGTCACGAACTCTGCTTCCTTGCTCCTGTTGCCTGCTTGCTGCCACCTGCTGTCGTCGCCTCCTACATCTGCTGCTGCTGCTTGCCTTGCGAAAACCAGGCCCGAGGTCTCTCGGGTTTGGAGGTCATGCTGGGGAGGGTTCTGAGCAATAACCTTGGCCAGTTTGGTCGCTCTTTGGAGCAAGAATCCGCCTCGTTTACACATGGCAAAAATCCCAATTGGTGTAGCGACCAATGGGTGCGATGAGTGGGGTGACGCTCACGCTTGCTGTACGCTCTGGCCTTTCGTTTCTTGATTCTTTACAATTTCCAACCTCGGTTGAACCCTTCACCCCTGTACTGAGAGACACACCCTCGCCGCGACCTCCAGCATATGCGACGACAATGCTGGCCCCCACCGTCATGCAGGAGTCAACCCTCTCCCACAATGAATTTGCGCTGTGCCTGCCCTGGGCCATCGCTTCTGCGTCCATCCTCGGCCCTGTTTGCATGTGAATTTGCCATATGTATGCGAGCGCTAACTCCCTCACCTGTTCCCGCGTGCCTGCCTTCGCTTCCGCGACCCTCCTTGGCCCTGTCTCCAAGTGAATTCGAATCATTATACATGCGAGCGCTAACTCCCACCCATGTTCCTGCAGGCT
>Ga0105055_10011710_pt1 | contig 10790 bp, 7 predicted proteins | sample BON03_FD_78090 | JGI IMG/M metagenome (GOLD analysis project Ga0105055, IMG submission 78090) | Freshwater microbial communities from Lake Bonney liftoff mats and glacier meltwater in Antarctica - BON-03 | ecosystem: Environmental > Aquatic > Freshwater > Ice > Glacier meltwater | place: Lake... | reverse complement strand
TTTTTTTATGTGTATATATATATATATATATATATATATATATATATATATATATATATATATATATATATATATATATATATACATTAATTATTGTTATGTGCTTGGATTGAACAGTCTGTTTTTTGTTTTTGTTTTTTTGTTTGTTCGTTGTTATAAAACCCGATCATCTTTACTTCGCCTCTTTCTTTTTTGTTTTTTTGTTGTTATAAAACCCAAAAATCTTTACTTCGCCTCCCGCTCTGAGTTCGAAGTAAACTGCCTGGGAGTATGTCCACTCAGGCCGCGTAGGTCTTCTTGCGGTCCTACCAAAGGTACCCCCCCACCCAGAGACACTCTACGCGCCAACTGAGATGAACACTCTACGAGTTGACGGGTTGGCGTGCATCCCTGGACTCTTTTTTTTTTCAAAATCTGGGTTCAGCCGGCTGGACCCAATTTTTTGCCGGCTGAACCCAAAAATTTTCGCCCACCAAAATAGCCCAATTTTTTTCACTTTTTGGTTTGAGTTCTGCCGGCTGAACCCAATTTTTTTTTTGGATAAGCTGAAGTAAAAAATCCCAATTTTTTTGAACCCTGGATGAACTCAAAAAATGACCCAAAATTTGGGGCAAAACGGTCTCTATGGACTCTGGCTGCCTGCGAGTGGCGCGCGGTGGTTCCGGGACCCTTGCCGCGCGCCCCGCAAGCCCCATACAAGTCGCATCCTCAGCCACCGAATGGCATCCTGAGATCCCCCACGACTGACCCCCCTAAGCGCTAGCACTCAAGGCAGTCTCGTGTCTCAAGCACCAACACTTCGTGACAATTTTTTTTGTTTCAAAAAAAAATTGTTGGTTGTTGTTATTCCGCCAAACAGTTAGACCTCCAAGCGGCACAAGTACAGCAGGAACGCACACAGGTGGTGTGCAGTAATAGGGAAGCCCGAGAGTGCCCGACCCGAGGGTACTCCCGCAATGGACCTTGGACTTGAAGGCTTACGCACACACATGTAGACAAATATAAGATAATTCGAACAAAAGACACATCCACAGACACGCAACATGAATGAACAACACCCACCCGAAATAGCAATTAAATTGTGTATTTAATCTTGTTTATTTAATTGTTTCTTTACATATTTCATCATTTATTTGATATATTGGACTAATTATTATATCGAATATTCATTTATGTTATTTGCATTGTTTGGATTTGATTTATTTAAGCTTAACAAACATCAGTCTAGTCACGGTTTTGATTGTTTTTTATTGTTTTGTTTTATTTATGTGTCTACATCTATAGGTATACATGTATATATATGAATATGTATATATGTATACATGGTTTATTGTTTGTTTTGTTTGTTTGTTCATTGGAATAAAACCCGAAAAATAATACTCCACCTCCTGTTTTGGAAGCAAAGTAATAGTCTACAAAAATAAATAAATTAGATTTTTTTTTGCAAGAAGATTATACAAAGAATTTTTGGCGGCTTACCTTTTCTTTTTCCAAGAAAAAACTAGAAAAGACCGTGACAGACGCATTGGGGATGACGAATTTCAAAGTCTTCTTGTAAACGTATTGCAGAACCCATCAGGACCCACTTACCTAGGTGTGTGTTGCTGTGTTTTATTAAACCGATATTGGGGAATCAATGTAAGGTCCCGGGGTTTCTTCACGAGCGAGCCAAAGGAGAACGTACCCACAATTGAAAATCGCCGACGCACCACCTCACCCTGACCTCCCTTAGACAACCTGGGGTGGCCGGATCCTCAACCTGCACTTTAACTACGTCGCTGTTTATACCGATCCCCTCTTCATCCTCTTCGAACGGACCCAGCTACTAACTCCATTGACACTGGGGGCAAGCCTTGGCGGCTCCGTGTCTGGGCAGGTCCAAAGTTCGTTCGGCCTCATTGGTGAATGTATACGTCAAATCAATACTATGATGAATAGGTCTGAGGTCCATTGCGGGAGTGCCTTTGAGCCAGGCGGCTCCGGCCTACCTCATTACTGATCACCACCTGTGTGCGTTCCTGCTGTACTTGGCGAGCTAGATGTGTGGCAGTGTGGCACCTTTCAGAAAAAGCCAAAAAAATTGGTGAGGGTCATGAATGATGATATGATATCTGGGTCTTGGGTACCTTGTTTTTTCAAAAAAGAAGAAGGAAAAACCCCGAAGGAGAAAGTACCCGCGTTCACACTAGGGAGACTCACGCGTCCCAGGGAGTACACTCCCCGACCCTATGAATCATGTAAAAATGTTTAAGGGCTGGCCCCGCTGAGATGCCTCTTGGGAATGGTACCCCCGCTGGTACAAATAAATTCCATCAAACACATTTGTGTCGGGTGGAAATGAATAAGCCAACGAAGTTGTGTAATATAAGCAGTACCGCGTGATCTTGTGCGGAGAATCAGATTTTGGGGTATAAGATCCTTGGAACAGGATTTTGAATATTTGTATTGGACGATAAGTAAAATAATTTTTTGGAATCTGTTTACCAGCACCGCCCGAGAAGCTTCTTGGAGACGTGTTTTCGACCCCTATGCCCCTCTTTTGTTTAATTTGTACCATTATCTCGAACAAAACCTGCATTTTGGATTAGTACCGGAAAACCAATTTTGAGTGAGCCGGGGTCGATACTAGTGGACGGGTTCGACACCCGCCTTATTCCAAGAAGCTTTTCGTGCGGAAGGGAATATAAATCATTCATTGGGTCGGATGGAATCAAACAATACCAAACCCAAAAGTGTTTATCTCATCCCCTGTAGCCTGCCCGCCCCTATGAATCATGTACAAATATTTAAGGGCTGGCCCCCCCCGAGATGCCCCTTCGAAACTGGTACAACTGTGGTACAAAACATTTCCATCTGACCAGCGTTGTCACATTGAAATGAAAACCCCAACTACATTGAGTAATAAAAGCAGTACCGTATGATCTTGTGCGGCGGATCAGATTCTGGTGGATAAAAATCTTGGGAACATGATTTTAAATATTTGTACTGAACGATAAGTAAAATACTTTTTTGAAATCCATTTACCTGTAAGGGGATATAGAGAGATAATGTTGTTTATTGGAAAACCAATGGAAAGATCAATAATGATCTCCAAATCCATTTACCTGTAAGGAAATATACATGATTGATTGTGTCACGGTTGGGCGGACTCACCGGTGACTAATTGCTATTGGATCCTGGAAGTGACAAAACCGGTGTAGACATCTACACATGAACACGTGTTAGGTGGATGTAATAGATTTGAAGAAAGACGTGGTCAAGTAACGCACATATTGCAGGGGGCAGGTATACAATAAAATTACACTTCTTTGATATGACAATCAGTTTGAAGGGGGAGTTTATTATGGTGTTGCGCATTTCAATGCCTCTTTTGCTTTCTTCGACTTTTTTTTCCGGTTTGTCTCTTTTTTTTGACACTTTCAAGTTTACAAACAAGTTTTTGGCGGCTTACCTTTTCTTTTTCCAAAGAAAAACTTAAAAAAGACTTAAAATAAATAAGATTGAACTGAACTGAACTGGGACTCCAAAGACGCATTGGGATGACGACGAATATCAAATTCTTCTTGTAAACGTATTGCAGAACCCATCAGGCCCACTTGCCTAGGAGTACACTATTGGGCGGATCTTGGGCAACTCACGCGTTCCGGGGAGTACAAATCAAACCATACCAAAAAGGTGTTTATCTCATCCCCTGCAGCACCCACTGGTGGATCTGTTCGCTATTGGATCCTGGAATTGACAGACTGACAGGGGTTCGTCTTTGCGCACTTGCCGTCGGAAACTAACCAAGACAGTGACAAATAGATATGCTGGCCACCGTGGAGGCACGCATGACGACCGCAGAACAGATCACCGCACAGGAAACAGAGACTGCGTTGAACCCAGCACTTGACACATCAAAGGCACGTGAGACTACGGTAAACACAGCACTGGCCGCCTCGGAGGCATGCGTGACTGCGTTGAATGCAAACCTGAAGACTTCGGTGACGAAATTCCATATTCTGGAAACCGCTGCCAGTGAGGCACAGCAGAATTTGCAGATTGCGCAGGACTACTTGCTGCCTCGGACTGCACAAGACCCTGCTGAGGACCTCTTGACGAGCGTGTGGGCGACAAAGCGCAAAGTGCCTGCTGATGTCGTGTCTGCTGAACAATTTACCGATTTAAAACCTGGTGATGAGCTCATCTGTGATGTCTCTGTCTGGTGGGGAATTGATGGTGTGTCCCTGTCACCAGGTATCTTTAAGTGTTGGAAATCACTGAGCGCCAAATCGTTGTTCTGGAGTACGAAGATGCGGAGACGCAGTCAAGAAACCGTTTTTTTACAATCTTCGCGAGTGGTCCAGAGAAATCTGACAGCGGAAGGATTCTAGAATCCTACATGCCTCAACACATTGCATACACGCGCGCTCTCTTTCTCTCTCGCGCGCTCTCTTTCTATCTCGCGCGCTCTCTTTCTTTCTCGCACGCGCTCTCTTTCTCTCTGTTGGGTGCTTTCTTTCTCTCTCTTGTACCTGTTCTCTCTCTGTCTCTTTTTCGGTCTTTCTCTCTCTCCCTCTCTTGCTTTGTCTTGTCCCCCTCTTATTCATGCACGCCGACTCTCTCTCTCTCTCTCTCTCTTTCTCTCTGGCTTTCGCTTTGGGTCTCGCTCGTCTCATCCCGCTCTTTCTTGGACTTTCTCACTCGCCTTTTCTTGGGCTCGCTGACTCGGTTATGTCACGGTGTCGAGGCATGTGTCGAGGCATGTGTCTGATGCAATGTGTCAAGACATTTGTCTCATGCAATTTGCCGAGGCATGTATGAAATGTGTTGAGGCATGTTTGCAATGTGTCGAGGCATGTGTGCAATGTGTCGAGGCATGTATGCAATGCGTTGAGGCATGTATGTAATGTGTCGTGATGATCAAAAATGGGATGGTCAAGTTGGTGTACACAGAATTTTGCGAAGAGAGGGCGCTTGATTTCTCATGTCGCAGCACTGCAGACTAGGCAGCAAATTGGACTGCCGTCCGGCTTTGTCGAAGGATGATCTCGAGTCTTCAGAATGCCCCCCCCACCAGGACGTGGCCCTTCCGCAGATGTGGTTCAAACGCATATTTGGCCCCAACGCAGATTTGGCGCGCGCGCCAACGGAAGAGAACCGTTGGCGCGCCGCCCAAATTTGCGCCAGTGACCACATCTGCGTTCGTGCCAAATCTGCGTGCTGGTTGAATCTGCGTGCCTGCCAAATCTGCGTTCTTGTCAAATCTGCATTCTTGTCAAATCTGCGCGCCTGCCACATCTGCCGCGGTGCTTGCCAAATCTGCGTTCTTGCCAAATCTGCGTGCTGGTCAAGTCTGCGTGCCTGCCACATCTGCGTTCTTGTCAAGTCTGCGTTCTGTCCAAATCTGCGTTCCCGCCGAATCTGCGTGCCTGCCAAATCTGCATTCTTGCAAAATCTGCTTGCTGGTCAAGTCTGCGTGCCTGCCACATCTGCGTGCTGGTCAAGTCTGCGTTCTGACCAAATCTGTGTGCCCGCCAAATCTGCGTGCTGCCAAATCTGCGCCGTATCACTCTCCAGGCCACGTACGTGGTACGAGTCCTATCCTCTCCAAGGTTAATACGCTTCCAACACCAATCCCAATCAATCTAGTCCTCGCCGGAAAACAAGCAATAGGACTGGACTACAAGGGCATGAAAGGTCTTGGTTATGCGCCTAGAGATGAAAATGATGACGATGAGTACGATCATTTTGGTGATGATCGTACCAAACGGTGGGGCCAACTGAACAACGATGCGGCGCAGCGAGCTATTGAAAAATTGTTGGAAGGGTGGAAGTGGCCGCGGCGAGATGTCAAGAATGGACTGGGTTGTATCTCACCATCACACATGTCGTTGTTCGAAATATCTTCCTTGGCGGAATCTGAAATGATGGATGGTAGTGAAAATTGCATTAATGGCATCCTGGCCCGTCCAGGGTGTGTCCCGAAACGAAGCCCAGGATTTCCTCTCCCGTGGATCAGACCATGAAGCGTTACTGTAGACAGTCCTTGCAACATTATCAAGGCGTATACACGTGCATGCAAACGCGGAGACGCAGCGTTTGATCTGGCGTATCAGCGTGTCTGGGTTGCCATGTGGCACTTGCCGTGCCTTGGAGGTGGCAATCAAGTCCAACTTCCCAACAGAACTCACAAACTTGTCCAGGAGATGAAAGTGGGAGACATGGTGATTGTCAAGGGAGGAGCCTCAGCAGAGGTGCTTGCTACATGGCGTTCGGAAGTGGAGCGATTGACTCGAGTCCCGATGGTGTGTCTGAATGGAGTTCTCGCTACCCCAGACCACCCTGTGTATTACAATGGAAAATGGCAATTACCTAGTGCAATTCACACGACAAGCAACCAGTGGGTCGACTCCGTCTTCAACTTTCACTTGTAGGGTTCACCTTCTCTTCTCTTGCGCGGAGGAGAAAAGATAGTTCTCTGAGAAGATGGAATATGTCGAGTGCCGCACTCTAGTCCAGCACGTACCTGGGCACGCAGATCCTTTGTGGGGTTCTCCTCAGATATTCAATGCAATGCGATCCCTCCCTGGCTATCCTGCCCTTGTAACTGTCCACTGCGTGTTTTTCATCATGTGTACGTTAGCATTTTTGTGAGCAACGGTGTCTTCGTGTGCGTGTGTGTGTGCATGTGCGTGTCTCACAGTGTGTGTATGTGTGCCTGACCACCCAACCCTTACTGCGCCCTTAGTCCTTTGCAACATCCCAGTCCACCCAAATTTCTCTTGTTGACAACCCGCCATAGCTTTTCAAAGCCATGCATGTAGTCACGTCTGTTGACCAGGACCAGGAAAAAAAATCTTGTTAGTGTGATTGTGTCGCAGTGGGAGATAGGGAGAGAGAGGTAGAGAGAGAAAGAGAGAATATATGTATGTACATGAAAGTGCGTGTGTGCGTCTGCGAGAGAGAGAGAATTGTATTCAAGACAAGTAGTGACACGCCGCTGTCACAAGTCACGTGTCACTACTCGTCTCGAATACATTTCGCTCACTCTCACAGACGCACCCGTAGGGGAAAATTCTCAACAAATTTGATTCCTTCCGGGAGAATCTGACAGGTACAGAACACGACAAGTTGTCATAAAACTGGTACAATGAATTCAAATTCAATTAGAATTAGTACGGTGCGTGGCCACGCACCGTACAAATACCCTCTCCGCAGTACCATTCAAAAGAGACCAGGAAAAAATTCAAACCCGCTCCGAATTTCTTGGAGCGACACTTCCTTTTCCCCTACGGACGCACATTCATGTCTGTGAGAGTGAGAGAATTGTATTCAAGACGAGTAGTGGCACAAGTCACGTGTCACACAAGTGGCTTTGATTAGTAGGCTCCTTAAAATTATAGGTCTCTTTTGCAAAAGAGCCCTATAAAAGAGACTATATTCTGCAAACGTGGCACAAGTCAGTGCTATGGGGTGAGGAATACACTCACCCCATAGCAATACACCCCCATAGCAATACACCCAATAGCAATACACTCACCCCATAGCAATACACCCGAGTAGTGACACGTGACTTGTGACAGCGGTGTGTCACTACTTGTCTTGAATACAATTTTGTCTTTCTCGCAGACGCAAACACGCACATTCATGTTTGCGAGAGTGAATTTTTTTCAAGACGAGTAGTGACACGAGACTTATCACGGTAGAGACACACCGCTCATCGATGTATCGCTAGGTGTATTGCTATGGGGTGGCTTTGATTAGTAGGCTTCTTAAAATGATAGGTCTCTATTGCAAAAGAGCCCTATAAAAGAGACTATATTCTGCAAAAGAGACTTATGATTTTGTGGAGCCTACTAATGGTAGTCACCCCATAGTTGTCTTGAAAGACAATTCTTTAGGTGTATCGCTGTAATTTGAGTTTAGGGTTTAGGGTTTAGGGTGTAGGGTTTAGGGTTCAGGGTTCAGGGTTTAGTCTTGAAGACAATTCTTTAGGTGTATCGCTGTAATTTGATCCATGACTGTAATTTGATCCATGTGATACACCTAGCGATACACCACTCATTGATGTGTCATCAACCACTGAGTCATGAGACACGACAGAGAGAGAGAGAGATAGAGAGAATATATGTATGTACATGAATGTGCGTGTGTGCGTCTGCGAGAAGGAGAAAGAGAATTGTATTCAAGACAACTATGGGGTGGCTTATGTTAGTAGGATCAATAAAATTATACGTCTCTTTTGCAAAAGAGCCCCATAAAAGAGACGCTATTCTGAATGTGCGTGTGTGCGTCTGCGAGAAGGAGAAAGAGTAAGATCGATAAAATTATTGTATTCAAGACGACTAGCGATACACCGCTCATCATTTATAGGTCTCTTTTGCAAAAGAGCCCTGTAAAAGAGACGCTAATCTGCAAAAGAGACCTATAATTTTATGATCCTACTAATCGTAGTCACCCCATAGCGATACACCACTCATCGGCCACTGAGTCATGGGACAAGACAGACAAGTCACTCAGTCAGTAGGTCTCTTTTGCCAAAAAGCCCAAGAAAAGAGACGCTATTCTGCAAAAGAGACCTACGATTTGATCGTATTCAAGACAACTAGCGATACACCACTCATCTGCCACTCAGTCACGAGACAAGACAGACATGATAAAATTGTAGGTCTCTTTGGCAGAATAGCGTCTCTTTTATGGGACTCTTTTGCAAAAGAGACATATAAACGATGAGTATCATTTTATCTGTCTTGTCTCGTGACTGAGTGGCAGATGAGTGGTGTATCGCTAGTCCGCCCGACCCAATCAATCATGTATGTTCCCTTACAGGTAAACAGATTCAGAAAAATCATTTTACTTATCATCCAGTACAAATATTTAAAATCCTGTTCCCGGAGATTTTATTGTCCGAATCTGATTCTCCGCACAAGATTATGCGGTACGATGTTTATTACTCAACCCAGTTGTCTTTTTTATTTCCACCTGACAGAATGTGTCAGGTGGAAATGATTTGTATTGGCGGTGTACCAGTTTTGAAAAGGCATTTTGGCGGGGCCGGCCCTTAAACATTTTACATGATTCATAGGGGCGGGCGGATCGCTAGTTGTGACAGCGATTGACTGTCTTTTCTCGTCTTGTCTCGTGACTTTCACAAGTGCAATGAGGTGTCTACCTCTCCCTCTTTCCCACGTGTTCATTTGACTGAGCACATCTATAACACACCAGGCGTGCACAATGTCACACACACTGTACAGTCCACTTCAACACTCCTCTCAACAGAAATCTCTCTTGACCTCTTCTTCCGATTCCACCACCGATTCGGAGAAACTGGAGTTGAGTCCAATCACTGACTGGGTCTCCTCTTCTCTCTTTCTCTGTCCCTCGCTCCCTCGCTCCCTCGCTCCCTCGCTCCCTCGCCCTCTCGCTCCCTCGCTCCCTCGCTTCCTCGGCCCCATCCTGGATCCAACATCTGAGTGGATCCAATATCTATCATGATTATGTTTCGAATATGTATATATAGTGAAATTGTGTAATTTTATTTTTCTTGAGATCTACGATTTCACCTTGTCTGCACATATACTTTTGATTGATTCCCCCCCCCAGCAGAGCAGGCGTCCGGCACAGTGTCTGCCAGAAAGCGAAACATAAGACTCAACGGCGGTTTCTTCAAAAACGCAACAATTCACGGGTAGTTGTGTCCGTGACTGGTAGTCACATGAGATGTTAGTAGGCTCCTTAAAATAATAGGTCTCTTTTGCAGAATATCGTCTCTTTAATAGGGCTCTTTTGCAGGATAGACCTATCATTTTAAGGTGCCTATTAGTCGTAGCCACCCCATAGTCACATGAGATGTATACACACATATAATATACTTGATCAAAATCCTTTACTATTATATTTCAAGTATACATATTCATCAACATCGTGTGATGCAAGTAGGTACTGTAGTTGATGTGGATTTCCGGAATTTTCATGATCGGAATGTAATTTTTCGTTGTCTGTGTCGTTGTCTCTGTCTGTGTCGTGCATCTCCACGTCATGTGTTGCAGATATGTATGGACATTTGGGGAGCTTAACAGCTGCGAACTGGGTGTCTTTCAATTTTAATGTTTCTTACTCCTCTTGCTGAGGTTAATCCTTAATCAACACTCTTAAATTAAAAAAAGATACTGCTTGCTTCTGTGTGCGTGTGCGTGCGCGTGTATGGGTGTGTATGTGTATGTGTATGTGTATGTGTATGTATATGTATATGTATATGAGCATGTGTGTGTGTTTGCGTATGTGTGTGTGTGTGTATGCGTATGTGCACGCGCGCGCGTGTGTGTGCGTGTGTGTGTGTGTGTACGTTTGTGTATGTGCGCGCACGCGTATGGGTATGTATGTATGTATGTACACGATGTATGTACGTATGCATGAACGCACGTGCGCGCCAGTCATACGTGCATGTATCCAGAAAATTTATACATGCACACACAAACACACACACACACACACATGCATACAACATTCATACAGACCAGCAAGAGAACACAGTTTCTACTTGTATTGTTTTTGGTAAAGAAAACAAAAAAACTTGTTAGTGTGTAGTTCTATTTCTTGATATCAACCCTTTGAATCGCGCTGTCTTCAAATTCATCTTCAAATCTTATCTTTTGATGAATCAAGTGGGGGGCTCCCACTGAGTGACTTTGGTGACGTGGTTGGAGTAGTAGGCTTTCGCAGGCGTCTGTTTGGTGTCATATCTCTCTTCCCAGTCGTCGGGTAATTGCGCTGTGTATGTTTGCGATTGTGTGTGTGTGTGTGTGTGT
>Ga0105055_10011707_pt1 | contig 10790 bp, 7 predicted proteins | sample BON03_FD_78090 | JGI IMG/M metagenome (GOLD analysis project Ga0105055, IMG submission 78090) | Freshwater microbial communities from Lake Bonney liftoff mats and glacier meltwater in Antarctica - BON-03 | ecosystem: Environmental > Aquatic > Freshwater > Ice > Glacier meltwater | place: Lake... | reverse complement strand
CCCCACCATCGCCTCAATCCCTCTCGCCAGCACCTCCTTATCCAACCCCCCCCCGCCGCCCCCTCCCTCCCTCCCTCCCTCCCCCCCTTCCTCCTCCGTCTCGACCGTGAACCGATCCAAGACCATCACACACCCCTCCGAGGAAGGGGGGGAGGACGAGGGCGGGAGGGAGGAAGAGGTTGAGGTCATGGCATCCGCGTCGACGATCCTCGCTACATGCTTACTAAGAGTTCTTGTAAAAGCATCAAGTAGCCCAGGTCTATCTCTACTACTAATGGTCACCACCCCCTTCTTACACCCTTTCCCGGTCCTCCTCCTCCTCCCTCCCTCCCTCCCTGCCTCGCCCTCGTGCTCCTCCTTCACCTCCGCAGATCAGGACAGGGAGGAAGTGAGGGAAGGAGGGAGGGCTACTTGACCGTGCACTGCACAGTGGTTGGTTCGTGTTGCTTCTGCTATCAGAGACATATGGATTAATACGTCTCTGGCTTCTACAGATAGGTAATAACGGGGGGGGGAACGAAAGAGGTGCGCGTGGACCTGGGCAGCGGCCAGGGAGAGGGCACCTTCTTGTTCAGGCTTGGAGAGGAGGAGGTAGGGGGCGAGGGAGGGGGGGAGGGAGGGGGAGGGGGAGGAGAGGAGGCGGCGGGCGGTGGAGTGGCAGAGCTCGTTGGCGAGGGAGGCTTTGTGGAGCTCTCGCTTGCGGGTGCTGCTGCTGCTGCTGGTGGTGGTGGTGGTGCTACTGCTACTGCTGGTGCTACTGCTGGTGCTGCTGGAGGTGGTGGTGGTGGTGGTGGTGGAAGGAGGAGGAGGAGGAGGAGGGGTGGTAAGATTTGCAGCGGAGAGGAGGGAGGGACGGCTGGCTCGCCTTTCTCCTGCTCCTGCTGCTCCTCCTCCTTCAGATTTGTGTGGATAAGCCTTTTTGCTGCTGGTAGTAGCAGCAGCAGCAGCAGCAGCAGCAGCAGCAGCAGCAGCAACAGCAGACCGCAGTGTGGAGGCGAGGGCAGTGGGTATGATTAGGTGGGCTATGTCTCCACAACTGGAAGATTTATGCGCGCGGGAGGAAGTTAAAGTCCAGCGTCGTTGTGCTGGGAGTAGTGAAGGAGGAGGGGGAGGGAAGGAGGCGGTGGTGCTTTTGCCTAGGCTAGGTTGAGGCTGCTGCTGCTCCCGGTGCTGCTGCCGCCCTTGTTGTTGCTGTCCTTGCTGCTGATTTTCTTGCTGCTGTTGTTCGTGTTGATGCTGGTACTCAGGTTGGGAGCTTGGTGGTGGCAGCGGGCCCCCTCCTCCTACTCCCGCAGCGGCCGCGTGATTTGCCTGGCCTTGGTGTGGTGGTTTTCCAGCTGGCTGCTGCCCTGATACATTCCTTCCAGTAGGCGGGCCACGCACTCGAGGCCGCCATGGGTGTCTGCGGTGGTGGCTCGGGGCGTGCGCGGGGATGACGCCATCGAGGAGGACGGCGGGGCCGATAAGGAGGAGGAGGAGAGGATGTTGGTGGACAGAGGCAGGGCCTGGTCTTCCACGCCGAGGTTGGTCATGCTTGTCTTGTGTGCTGTGGGCGTGCTGCTCGTCCTTGGGGTAGTCAGTGGCTCGAGCGAAGCCGGCGGTATTCTGAGGTGAGCGTGTCACCCCCGTTCTCGCCTTGACGCCTTTTTATTAGAGACCAGGACTAGCTACTGCCAGGAAAGGCTGAAAGGGGCCAAAAGGAGCATGTAAACGACCTGTGTAAATGATTGTGTGCGTGTGCAGAGTGGGAAGCGAATTGAGTGCGCTAGCAGGGGAGCGAAATGCGAGGAAAATTGATCCATGGGGGTGTCAACGTCAAGGAAAAAAACGGCCGGCACGATTTTGCTTGGACATGTGCCTTGGGTAGAAATTAAAAACAACCGCGCCACCCTCTTCCTCCCTTGCACCACCAGGTCATCGCTTTGACATAGACAAGCAGGAGCCGAGGTGGGCGGCACAATTGTGGTCTTGCTGCGTTCTGTTCTGAGAGGTGACATGGACCCTTTGCCCCAATTTACGCAAAAAGTTGGAGGGCAGAAGGATTAGCAGGGGGTTGAAGCTGTGACGCGTGCCGCTTTTGGGAATGCAAAAAAAAGGGCCAAGCAAGTGATTTCGGGCAGAGGAAAGGCACGTGTTACGAGTATCAACAAGTCTTGTGCGGGTTTTGGTCCTAGGGATGTGGTTTTATGAGGCGCCGACGGGGAGCACTCTGCAAGACAGGAAAAACGAACCTCTCCCCACCAGGACATCATCAACGAGGTGTCTTCTTCTTCGCTGCTCATGTGCATTTAAATGAAGGATTCACGGACCACAAACAGCACAAGATGCACAAGCATTTGTGCCACAGCGCTGGCTTTATCTTTGCACGCCTCCTCACACTTCTCACGCCCCTGTCTATGAGGTTGACACTACGATGGGCCGTGGGCGGCATCACTTGCTTCATTCCAAGTTCTTTCATCATTCCCTCACCGTCCCACCCACTTCCTTTATACCACACCACATAACAGATGTACCTGCGTGCCTTGCGCAGCGGCGGAGGCCGGCGGCGGCTGCCTGGGACCACGCTCCTTTCGTCCTCCTCGTCTTGTCTCCCGCCTGCATCAACATCATCATGCCTCCATCATCTCGCCTCCTCCTTCCCGTCCCCTCACCCGCACCTTCGCCGCTCCTTCCTCACCTCGACTGCTACCACCCCCCGCATGTACCAGTACAAGCACCACCGCCTCCTCGTCTCGCGCCTCTTCTCCTCCGCCACCTCCTCCTCCCCCTCCTCCTCACCCCCCGACCCCCGCACCATCGGCATCGTCCGCGAGGCCTTTGGGAAATGGGAACGCCGCACCCCCCTCGCTCCTTCTCACGTCCAAACCCTGACGCAACAAGGGATCAAGGTATTGGTGCAACCTTCCTTTCGAAGGGTTTTCCCCAATGATGCTTATACTGCAAGTGGCGCGATAGTCCAAGAAGACTTGAGCCCAGCCTCGGTTATTCTGGGGGTGAAGCAGGTGCCGATCGCTGCGTTGTTCCCTAGGAGGACCTATTTGATGTTTGCCCATGTCTTGAAAGGACAGTCGGAGAACATGCCATTGCTGGACGCGATTCGCTCGCAGAGGATTCGTCTGGTAGATTACGAGTGTATTACTGAGACGGGGGAGAGGGGGGGGCCACGCTTGGTTTATTTTGGAAGGTTCGCAGGGGTGGCGGGGATGGTTGATATCTTGCAAGGACTGGGACAGAATTTGCTGGCAAGGGGGTATAATACGCCTTTTTTGTGGTCGCCGTTTACGTATATGTATAGGGACCTGGAAGGAGCGAAGGAGGGAGTGAGGAGGTTGGGGGAGGCCATTGCTAGTGAAGGGTTGCCTAAGGAGGTGTGTCCGTTAGTGGTGGCTTTTACGGGCAGGGGAAAGGTAGCCAAGGGGGCGCAGGAGATGTTTGAATTGTTGCCGCATGAATGGGTGGAGGTGGAGGACCTCCCCAAGCTGGTGGCTTCGTTTCGGGGGGAGGGAGGGAGGGAGGGAGGGGAGGGAGGAGCAATTGCGGCGCAACGGAAGGTGTATGGTGTGCGGGTGAAGGAAGAGGACATGGTGGCGCGGGTGTGGGCTGGAGAGGATGACGACCATCACGGTACCACCACCTCCTCCTCCTCCTCCTCTTCCTCCTCATCTTCCTCCTCCTCTTCCTCTCACCCAACCTACAACCGAGCCGAGTACCGGAGCCACCCTGAGAGGTACCGCCCCATCTTCCACGAGCGCGTTGCCCCTTACATTTCTGTGCTGATTAATGGTATGTACTGGGATGGCAACTTCCCTCGTTTGCTGTCCAAGGCACAGGTGAAGGGATTGTGGGGAAAGGAAGGAGGGTGGGAGGGAGGGAAGGAGGGAGGGAAAGGTCGCTTGTTGGCGGTGGCGGATGTGTCGTGTGATGTGGAAGGGTCTTGTGAGTTTTTGACGAGGACGACGGAGATTGAACGGCCTTTTTTCAATTATTGTCCCGAGACCGGGGAGAGCCTTGAGAAGATCGATGGGCGGGGGATAGTAGTTGGAGGAGTGGACATCCTCCCTGCGGAACTACCGCGAGAAGCCTCTTTGGCGTTCGGTGATGCGTTGATGCCGTTACTCCCGCATTTGTTGCAGGGACAGGGAGGGGAGGGAGGGAGGGAGGGGCAGTTGCCCCCGCCGTTGGAGGGGGCGATGATTACGACGTGGGAGGGGGAGTTGAGCGAGGCCTTTAAGTACATTGATTTCCTGCGGGTGGAGCACGCCCGTGCCGAGCAGCTGTTTGAACGCATCCATGGTCCACGCCGTACGGCGAAGCAGCCGTCCTCCCTGTTACCTAGCCAGCAGCGGGAGGGGGAGGTGGACTTGCCGCATGTGACCCTCTCGCTTCGCGGGCACATGTTTGATACAGGGTTGATCAATCAGATTCTGGATGTGGTGGAAGCGCGAGGCGGGGCTTTTGTGATTGCCCAGTGTGAGGTGCGACCCAACAAGGGGAAGGGGGAGGGGATGGAGAAGCACTTCTCGACGGTGCTCTTGGAGGTGGAGGCACCGACGGAGGAAGGGCTCCGGGACATAGTGAAGCGCGTGCAGAAGCTGGCGGAGCTGGTGGAGGCTGCGGAAGCGAGCGTGACGGAGATGAGCTACGAGCCCCCATCCTCTTTTATCAACGCCGCCTCCTCCTCCTCCTCCTCGACCACCACCCCTCCCTCCCTCCCTTCCTCTGCGGGCACAGCGACGGTGCACTCCCCCCAGCGAGTCTTGGTGCTGGGCGCCGGACGAGTGAGCGGTCCTGCGATTGACTACCTGAGCCGGCGGCACGAGGTGGTAGTGGTGGGAGCGACGGCCGAGGAGATCACCCGCTTAAGCCAGCGTGGCAAGAGCAGCAGCAGCAGCAGCAGCAGCAGCCATCGAGGAGTCGTCCTGGACGTTCAAAACGAAAGCGCAGCCCTCCGGAAGCTCATGGGCAAGAGCGACATCGTCCTCTCCCTCTTACCCGCTCCTATGCATCCCCTGATTGCGCGCGATTGCCTCTCACTCGACAAACCCCTCGTTACCACCTCCTACATCTCCGACGATCTGCGTAAAATGCACAAAGCCGCCACCGCGCAAGGACTCGTGTTCTTGAACGAAGTCGGCCTCGACCCTGGAATGGACCATGCGAGCTCCATGCGAATCATCAATCAAGCCAAAGCGGACGGAGGCAGAATTGTCTCTTTCCGCTCCGTCTGTGGTGGGCTCCCGTCGCCCGACGCCGCAGGGAAGACGCCCTTCCTCTATAAGTTTTCCTGGAGCCCTCGCGCCGTGCTGTCAGCAGCGGAGAACACCGCGACTTACCTAGAAGGAGGAAAGGTGGTGCGCGTGGAGGGGGACGAGCTTCTCCGACATGCCCAGCCTTGTCCTCCCCAGGCTTTTCCTACTATGCGACTGGAGGTGCTCCCGAACCGGAACGCGTTGCACTATCAGGAGCTGTACGGGATCCAGGAAGCTGAGACCTGTTTTAGGGGGACGTTGAGGTATGAAGGGTGGAGTGAGATCATGTATGGTTGCAAGGTCCTCGGCCTGTTCTCTCACGAGAACGTGCTTGCAGGCTGTGGGTCCTGGCAGGAGTATATGGCGCATGTCTTGGTGGGAGCAGGAGGAGAGGGAGGGAGCGAGGAAGAGGCGTGGCACCGGTTGGTGGTGGCGGGGGTGCAGGACCCGGCGCGAGTGTTAGGGGCGCTGGCGTGGTTGGGCGTGGGGGAGGGGGGAGGGGCGTCGTTGCTAATGTCGGTGGGAGGAGGAGGAGGAGGAGGAGGTGTGAGTGTGATTGATGCATTTTCGGCTTTGTTGGAGGAGAAGTTGAAGTACGGGCCGGGGGAAGTGGACATGGTGGCGATGCAGCATGACATTATTGTTGCCCATGGAGGAGGGGTGGGGGAGGAGGAGCGTCACCATCATCATACCTCGAGCTTGCTTGTGTATGGGAATGAGCGGGACAGCGCCATGGCCTTGACGGTCGGGAAGACGGCAGCGGTGGCGACTGACCTCGTCTTGCAGGGGGAGCTACAGAAGGCCAAGATTCTGGGAGTCCTTGCACCTACCCTCCCGGCTATCTACTCGCCGATGCTTGATCGCTTGGCGGAGGAGGGGTTGGTGTTTGAGGAGCACTGCCAGGTGGTGGTGCCCGAGAAGAAGGAGAAGCAGAAGGACGAAGGACGGGAGGATGTCTTTCTGGAGTAAAAGAGGTGTTGGTAGGCGGTAGGTGTGTAGATTTGTTAAATTTCTTTATCGTAGAGAAGTAGTGTCAATTCAAATACAAACCTAGAAAGAGATAGCACAAAAGAAAGGTCGGTTACAAATCGAGAGCGGAAAAAAGTGTCTTTGATAAGAGTCATGCAATGCCAAAGTGTAGGTAGAGTGGCAAATGGAACAGCATTACTAGTGTGCAGATATGCAACCTCTTGTGGTGTAATAGCAGATACATTAGTGAGAACGTGATAAAAACGAGGAAGAAAGAGAACGTGCCTTGTTGCACAGTGAAGCTGGGGTGAGGATTAGTTTGTGTTGCTTCTCCAGTTTGTTTTGAATCTGTTCTCCTATTTTTGAACGAAGCGGCATCAAGCTACGCAGGTGAAGCTCCATGACATAATATAGGGCTGCTTGGCCTGCAAATTGGCCCGTCCAAGGCAAAAATCATCTCGAAGACATTTCTAACCTCCCCACCCTGCTCCACGAAAACTATTGAAAGTGAGCAAGAAATGTCACTACCATACATGACATCTGTAAAATAAAATTCTGGGTACATAAAAGTAGGTTAATGAACGAGAAGGGGTGCTTGGTAATGGTGTGTAGCATGAGAAAAGGACCCCTCAGCAGCGAAAAGGAACGTGCCGAAATAAGACACATGCGTTGCCGTTGCTGCCCTCTTCTTCGCCAACGCCTCCCGCCCTCCCTCCCCCTCACGAAAAGCCTGCACAGCAGGACGCTCGCCCTTTGACACCCTATCACTGGCGGAGGTAGTGGTGCCACCATGCCCCAACGCACAGGCAACGCACAGGGCGCGCAGCATGCGCCTGTTTAGAGGAACTCCCTGCCCTTGTTTCGAATGTGATGATGTGCTTCTCCTTCCTTCTTCCGTCGACGCACCCCATCTCAGCTCACGGCTCTCTCTCCTCTACCCCTTGACACACACACAGGCAAGCCATGATGAAACGACGACGGCACCGGACAGATGACGCACCGTCACCTGGTGCGGGAGTGCCAACCTCGGACGCCTCCAGCCTCCCCACCCTCCTGCCGCCTACTGCCCTACAACAGACCAAGACCCCTTCCTCCTCTCCCTCTTCCTCCTCCTCCTCCTCTTCCTCCTCCTCCCCCTTCGCCTCCTGGGCAAGTAAACAGACCATTTTCTTCCGACGCCGGTGGAGGAACTTTAAGCAACGCCAGGCAGAGGATGCAGCTGAGGCGGGTTCCACGCGTACGCCCGAAGGAGAGGAGGACGAGGACGAGGAGGAGGAGGAAGACGACACGGACATTGGCCTGCCTCCACCCGTCCCGAGGCCACGGTCTCTCATCTCCACACCACGACAACCACCACCAACACCAAGAACTGCTGCTGCCACTGCTGCGGATGCAGAGGCTGCGGCACTGGCAGCAGCAGCCGCCGCAGCCGCGCGTCAAGCCAAGGAGCAAGAGGAAGAGGCGGTGCGGAGACAGCAATTGTGGAAATTAAAGGGCTTCTTAGGGGTGTACACCACGCTGTTGGTGGTGAGCTTTGCGTTTTCTGTGTGGGCGGATTTGACATGGTTAGTTCCACAGTTACTCAAGGTGTCATTAGCACTACAAGTGACCTCTGCCGTCTTCTTCTGCTTGGTCGTGCCCTTGACTCACTTCTCTGGGACCTTCTTCTTCCGTCAATGGAAGTTCTGGCAGCCCTTTCAGGGGGGGACGAGATTTATTGTTTTTCAAGCGATAAGTTGGACGTTTTATGCTTTGTGCTTGGTTCTTGCTGTGTGCTGTTTGTTGTTTTGGTCGAGTCTAGTCAAGTATACGTTTGGGTTGATGACGTCCTTTGGGGTGTTTGGAGTGCTTTCTCAAGTGTTTATGGTGACGAGCTTGGTGGTGTATGAACGACGGCAGCAACAGAAGCAGCAGCAGCAACAGCAGAAGCAGCAGCAGCAGCAGCAGCAGCAGCAGTTGTTGCGGAGGGAGGAGGAGGAGGAGGTGGAAAGGAAGAAGAAGGAGCTGCCGCCCTTGCCGATGCTGCCTGCAAGACCATCAGCAGCAGAAGTAGCAGCAGCAGCAGCAGCAGAGAAGGACGAGGATGAGGAAGAGAAGAATAGCAACGGCCAGCACCACGACGTGCAGCAGCAGCAGCAGCAGGAGCGGGGACAACAGCAGCAGGCTGGAGGAGGGTTGATTCCTCTGCTTGAAGGTTTGTACAAGGAAATTTTCTTTCAGCATCATCTGGCCTTGGCAATAGTAGCTGTTGGTCTCGCCATTCTGGCGGAATGTCTCTGGACAATGGAGGAGGGCGGGAGGGAAGGCGGGAGGGAGGGAGGGGGGTGGGGTGGGATGGTTGGGGGTCATCAGAAGGATTTTGCAAGGGCGGCGGGGCTGCTGTCGGTGCTGTTGTTTGCTGCCGTTGTATTTAGTACGTACGGAGTAGGAGGGCAAGTAGCTGGTGGGAATGGTGAAAATGGAGGGAGGGAGGGAGGGCGGGATGGAGGGAGGGAGGGAGGGAGGGAACACCAGAAGGCCGTACGGAAGCAGTGGCGGTTTTGGCAGCCTTTCTTGGGAGGGGCCAAGTTTATGTTGCTTCAAGGGTTGAGCTGGTCGTTTTTTACTGCGTCGATAGTGGTGGAGATTTTGTTCGTGATTTCGACGTTTGCGGTGGGGTTTGAGCTTTTTGTGGGCGCGGCGGTGGTGGCGGGCGGGTTCTTTTTGGTCTCGGAAGTGTTGATGATTGTGAGCTTGCACTTTTATATGCCCACGACGACAACGACCACCACCACGGGGTTGGCGGTGGTGGTGGATGAAGAGGAAATGGTGATGATTAAGGAGGGAGTGGTGGAGGTGGACGTGAGGACAGCGGCGACGACGACGATGGCGCGCTTGAGGACCAAAAAGCAGGTGCTGGTAAAAGAGACTGCGACTATTACTACTACTACAACGACGACGAAGAGGAGGAGCAGCAGCAAGACTACTACCTCCTTCATGCCCGTCCGCGTCGACGAAGCCTCCCTCGAGCAATTCCGTCGACTCACCGTCATCACCGTTCTGTCCAACATGCAGTACCTCCCCTTCCTCCTCCCCATCCTCCCCTTCCTCCTCTCCGGCCTCCCCCTCCCCCTCGCATCCTTCCACTGGTTCGGCGCTTTTTGTTGTCTGACGTCAGCGGTCGTTGTAAATGCGTATGTCAAAACCATGTTAGCCAAAGCTGGGCATCGTCTCTCCTCCTTCCATCGCTCCATCCTTCACGCCCTCCCTTTGCTCGTGTACGCCGCGCCGGGCGTTTGTAGCTTTTGGGCATGGAAACAACAATTTGAGTATCAGAACAACGAAAGCGGGAGGGAGGAAGGGACGGAGGGCGCCGTGTCCGCGTTCCCCGCTTGGGCGGCGCTGACGGCGATTCTTTATTCGTATATCTTTCTTACTTTTCGCGGGAAACCAGAAGTGACAGGAGAGAGGTATCTTGGCGAGAAGTTAGAGTTGTGGAAAGGCGGTTGGTCGTTATATTGGTTTTTGGAAGGGATCGATCAGTATTTTCAGGCGAAATTTATTTTTATGGACCCGGAGCTTGATTTGAAGGGGAAACCGCATGTGTTCGCCTTTCACCCTCATGGGGTTCAGCCGTTTACGACGTGTTGGATCCAGCTTTCGCGGGCCTGGAGGGAGGGAGTGGGGAAGGGGCAGAGGTTTTGTGTGATGACTGCAAGTGTTATGCATTATGTGCCATTGATGCGCGATATTTTGCAATGGCTCGGTGGGCGGGAAGTGAGCAAGGAGGCTATTTCCTTCGCGCTCAGTCGACAGGAATCAGTCTTGCTCGTTCCGGGCGGACAGCAGGAGATGATGGAGTCCCAGTCGCAGATGGGCGAGATTCGCATCATTACCAAACACGTCGGCTTCATCCGATTAGCGCTCCAGACAGGCGCGCCGCTCGTGCCCGTCCTCTCGTTCGGCGAAGTCGAAATCATGGACTTTGTGCGGTATCCGCGGTTGCAACGTTTCTTTATCACGCGTATTGGGATTCCTGTTCCGTTTTTTCCGTATGGGTTGTTTGGGTTTCCGATCCCGAGGCCCGTGCCTGTGACTGTTGTGTTTGGTCGTCCTATTTTAGTGGAAAGGGTCGAGGAGCCGACTCAGGAAGAGGTGCGGAAGTTGTCGAAAAAGTACTTTGAGAGTATCCAGGAGGTGTTTGATAAGAATAAGGCAGGGGCGCTGGGACATGAGAATCATCGGTTGGTCCTCTTGTGAGGGAAGGAGGCAGGGAAGGAGGGAGGGTGGGCGATGAATGAAACTGATTGGAGGGGTTGGGCTTGCTGAGAGAGTAAGAACGGGGGGAAATACAAAATAAAGTGTTAAAAAGAATTTGAGCAAGAGGAACCAAGTATTGAACAATAAGAAGGAAAGGAAAAGTGAGAGAGGAAGGAGAAAACTGAACTAAATTGTAATGAATGACGGTGTCCCAGACAACATAAAAAGCGACCAGAAACCAGATCGATTGAGTGTGTAAAAAAGCATATGGCTCTCGCTTCTCTAAGTTACACGTTTTTTTATTGATTCGTTTCCCCTTCTCTTCTTAGTCTT
>Ga0105055_10011704_pt1 | contig 10794 bp, 8 predicted proteins | sample BON03_FD_78090 | JGI IMG/M metagenome (GOLD analysis project Ga0105055, IMG submission 78090) | Freshwater microbial communities from Lake Bonney liftoff mats and glacier meltwater in Antarctica - BON-03 | ecosystem: Environmental > Aquatic > Freshwater > Ice > Glacier meltwater | place: Lake... | reverse complement strand
TTGGGGCAGAAAAAGCTGACACTGAACAGTGGCGATGAATATGTACGCGTCAGCGGGATTGTCCGGCGCAGTGACATCAGCTCAGCGAATATAGTCAGCTCCAACCGGCTTGCCAATGCAGAGATCACCTATACCGGCGCGGGTGATATCGCCGACACGGCCAAACGCGGGCTGTTGTCGCGCGCCATGTCCAGTTTGAACCTGCTCTAGGGGGCCGTGATGCACCGTATGCGATTAATTGCGATCGGTCTGTTGGCGGCAACGATCACCATGTTGTCGGGCGTCGCACATGCGGACAGGGTCAAGGATATCGCCGCACTGGCAGGTGTGCGGTCCAACCAGTTGGTCGGGTACGGTCTGGTCGTCGGTTTGTCCGGTACCGGTGATGGTAACCTTGGGATCACGCTGCAATCGGTGCAATCCATGGTGGCGCGCTTCGGCATGGTGACAGAGCTAGAAGGTCTGAATGGGTCAAATGCAGCCGCGGTGATGGTTACAGCAGACCTGCCGGCCTTTATCAAGCCGGGGCAGACGCTGGATGTGACGGTATCGACCTTGGGTCCTTCGGAATCGTTGCGTGGTGGCACCCTTTTGCTGACACCTTTGTTGGGTGTCGATGGCGAGACTTACGCGCTTGCCCAAGGAAATCTGGTCGTGGGCGGCTTGGGTGTCACAGGCGAGGACGGTTCCTCCCTGACGGTGAATGTGCCAACTGTCGGGCGTGTGCCGCAAGGTGCGACGGTCGAACGATTGGTCGAGAATGAGTTCATCACAAATGAATACATGGTTCTCAACCTGCACCGCCCTGATTTTTCAACCGCGAGCAATGTCGCCGAGGCCATTAATGTGGTCTTTGGCGTTGGCACTGCTGTGCCGATTGATGCGTCTTCAATCCGCGTGCAGGCGCCTTCTGATCCTGAACAAAAGGTGTTCTTTGCAAGCCTGATCGAACAGGTCGAGGCCCAGCCCGGAGCGCCGCCCGCACAGGTCATCGTCAATTCTCGTACGGGAACGGTCGTGATCGGGGGCAATGTGAAAGTCACACCTGCCGTGATCACCCATGGCAGCCTGACCGTGCGCATCCGCGAAGACCCCCAAGCCGTGCCGCAAAGCGAGACGATCATTGTCGATGGTGTTGTGATCAACACCCCGGCCGCGCCGTTTGAAACCCCAGACAGCGAGATCATTGTGGACGAACAGGAGGCGCGCGCGTTTCTTTTCGATCCGGGGGTCAGCCTGAGCGATGTCGTCGATGCGATAAACGCGATCGGCGCCACGCCGTCCGATCTCGTGGCGATCCTAGAGGCGCTGCGAGTGTCGGGCGCTTTGCGCGCGCAGCTTATCATTATCTGATCCAATATTTTTGGCGCAGGAAAACGAGGCTATGTCATGAATTCAATCAGTCCTTCCGCGTTCAATCTGGCTATGGATGCCACGTCTCAGGGCGGGCACTCCAAGTCCTTGACACGTGATTCAATGCTGGAAACACCGGAACAGCTTGCGGCCGTTGCCGAACAATTCGAGGCTATTTTCGTCAAAGCGATTTTATCTTCGGCGCGCTCTGCAGAATTGTCTGATCCTTTGCTAAATAGTGAAGGACAAAAGACGTTTACTCAGATGTTGGATGCCGAATATGCGGGCGCATTGGCCCAGCGAGAATCGCTTGGCATCGCGAATGCGATCGTGCGGCAGTTTCAAAGTAGAGTCCGGACTGGAGACGCAGATTAAATGGCCAGTTTGCTCGACATAGGCCGCAGTGGAATCATTGCGCAACGCGAGGCGTTGAACGTTACCGGACAGAATATCGTCAACGCTAATACTGAGGGGTACCGCCGCAGAGATGCGTCTCTTACAGAAGTGTATGGCGTTCAAAGTGAGCTGACGGCCCTGTCCTCGCAAACAGGGCTGGGCGTCAAGGTTGGCGAAATCCGCAGGGCCTATGACGTATTCCTGACGGAAAGCAAACGAAGCGCAACGGCGCGGTTCGAAGCCTCTGATGCCTTTGTAGGCAAGCTAGAGCAGCTGGAAAACCTGATCCTGCCCAATGATGGCGATTTGGCCGTCGTGATGACCGCGTTTTTTGATAACCTGACCCAGGTGGCCGCCAGCCCTAGCGATCTTGCGCCCCGTGAAGCCGCATTGGAGATGGGAAAAACTGTCGCAAATGCCTTTAATACAACGGCGAGCCTGCTGACAAATTTGATGGCCGGTACAGCTCAAGAGATTGGTGTCGAACTGGTTGAAGTGAACCGCACGCTTGGCGCGCTTGGCGTCATCAATGGCCAGTTGCGATCTTCGAACCTGGGCGGCACGCCGCCAAACAGCCTTTTGGATGAACGGGATCGCCTGCTGGATTCGCTTGCGCAGAAAATCCCCGTAAACATCAAGATCGGAGAACGGCTGACTGCCGAACTGCGGTTGGGGGCATCCGATGCGGGGCCGCTGATCCTGACAGGTGAAGATTCCAAAACGCTGTCCGTGGTTGATGGCGAATCCGGAAGCATAATGTTCCGTGTTGGTGCAGGGCAGATCGTCTCTCAACTGGAAACGGGCGCATTGCGTGGGTTGGTTGATGCGCATGGTGCTAACCGCCGCGCGTTGGGTGAGCTTGACGCCTTGGCGCGCGACTTCAGCCAGAAACTGAACGATCAGCACGCGCAGGGGATCGATCTGGACGGACAGCCTGGACGAGAGCTTTTTGCCGTATCCGATTTTTCTGTCACCCCCCGTGCGTCCAATAAAGGGGAAGCGCAAGCGACCATCCGTTTGGTTCCCGGCCTGTCCGACCGGCTGGGCGCGTTGCAAATGACCTTTGACGGGGGGCGTGGGCAATGGCAACTGACCGATGATACGGTTGTAACGCTGGGTGTGGGGCGCGCGAGCATCGAAATCGACGGAGCCGTCATCCTCATCGATGGAACCCCCAAAGACGGCGATTCCTTCAGTTTCAAACCGATATCGGGCGAGGCATCGCGGATGTCCTTTCTGCTGACGCGGGGCGAGGAAATTGCTGCGGCTTCGACGATTGCGATCTATCCTGCCACCACCAACAAAGGCTCTGCAGCACTGACATCGACACAGGAAACCTTGCCCAGCTCGGGGGTGCCTGCGCTGTCGTCGGTTTTGACCAATAACATTTCCCCTGTCGCTGCCAAAGATTTTCTGCGCGGCGGTGTCGTCGGAAGTATCCCGCGCGGTACCGTGTGGATCACGCTGGCAAGCCTGGCCACACAAACAACGGCCACAGTGTCAGCGCAGAATGATGCGGATATCGGGAGCCTGACACTGACCTTTAAGGGTGTCGATGACGATGACGATTTGGTATATAGTTTTTCGCTGGACCCTGAAACAGTTGGAACCGATGCATGGGTGTCAGGCAAGGAAATCGCCAAGTACCTGTCTGCGGGCGTTCTCCGTTCAACTACGACCGACGTAACGATTGCAGAGCTTGGCCTTTCTGTCACGGGATCGGCAACAGGGTTTACCTTTGCCTCGGATGGCGCGCTTGAGTTGAGAGCAATCAGCGCCGTTTCTGCCGAGGGCAACACGTTGCTGACCAATATCACAAGCGGCAAACCAGCAAGTGATATCCGGATTTTTACCCGCGAGGGGCGGCAGGTTTCTGGGACGCCTCTTGCTGCGGCTGAAGTGGCGCAGCTGCTGACGACAGAGAACGGCTTTAACGCATCCGCGGAATACCGACCCGACTATAACGCCGTCAGTGGTTCAGCAAGTTATCGCGGCATGTCGGTGACGCAGCGCAGTTCCGGAGCCGACCCACTGGAAAGCGGTCTGCAATCCAAAATGGTGTCCTTGGCCGGATTAAGCGGGACTGCGGTTGGCACGATTTCATCCAATCCTGCGGCCAATAGCACGACGGCACAAACGATCAGCCTACGGATGGACACGGCAACAACAGGATCACTGGCAATTCCCGCGGGGGTTGATGCGGCCTATGTTGCACAAGAGGCGAACAAGGCATTCGCCCCGGTCGGGGTCAGTGCTGTTGCGCGCACTGCGGTGCGTTTGTTGTTGGACGATGCGCAAAGCGGGGCAATCCAATTCGATCTGACAGGTGTGAACGCAATCCCACTGCTGATCACGGCACAGGTCAACGACGGCGATCTATCAGCACTTGTGCAGGCCGTTAATCGTCGATCCGATGAAACCGGCATTACAGCCGAGCTTTCATTGTCGGGCAAGGCTGTCACTTTGGTGCAGCGGGATGGCTTTGATGTTGTCACGACGAATATTTCTTCTGGCGTGGAATTGCGCGCCAGCGCCCTTGATCAAATGTACAATCCTCTCGCGCTTGACGACACAAACGACCCGTCGGTGTCGGTGTCCTTCGATACTGATCTGCGGTTCAGCGGCACTGTCGCGTTCAAAAGCCGGTCTGGCTTTACCCTGACAACAAGCGGTGTGGGGCGGTCTGATGTATCATTGGTGTCTGCCGCTGATCCCATGAAGGGTGGCTTGGTCACGCAAGAGCATTCAAACGGTGGTACGCTTGCCGCGCTGAGCTATGCTGTGGATAGTCGTATCGACGGGTTGTCGCAAAATGTCGATGGCACGCGCGTTCACGCGCCTTCGGCGCGCTTTGAAACTGTTTTGATGATGGCAGACGGCACGCTGTTCGCGGCGGAAGTATCCGCAAACGAGCTGAGTTTGGGCGGTATGACCGGGGCAAGTGTCGCGCAGTTGACCGCAGAAAAGCTGCGCGCGCAGGCCCCGGTTCCGACGCTGCAAGGCGCCGTGTTCGGATCGGATGCGATTCCCCCGATTGGCGCCTCTGCAAAGTTTGTTCTGTCGGGTGCGGAATATACTTTGACTCGCGTGGATGATGGCAGTCCGGATAGGCTGACGGCGCTGGACTTCGTGATTTCCGGACCTGAATCTGGGCGGATTACGCCCCGTGTTACTGAAACAGACGAAGGATTTTCGATTTCGCTGATTGTGGCGGATGGGCAGCTTGCCGGTGCGGGACCACGGCCAGTGGCCGGTTCTGGCGCAGCGGTTTTCGGGTTGTCGGACAGTCAGGTCACACAAAGCCTGCAAGGACGTAGTTTTGTTGCGCCCAATATCATTGGTACGTACGAGATAAATGTCGCCGTCGGTGATGAAGTTGAAACTGTGACATTTGAAGTGAATAGCGGGGGGTTTGACGTGCAACCCACGAGCGATAGGCTGTCGGTTGTCATCACCCCGAGCGATGATGGATTGACCAGCATCACGCTTACCTCTTTGGTGGGTTCGGCTGTGATGGCAGTCACCTCATCCAATATCGCGACCGACCTTGGTTTCAAGCTTGCCAATGCCGAATTGAGTGTCGAAAATGGCAAGCTTTTGGTGCGCAGTACCGACGAAACTGTGGTCGACATCAAGGCTGGTGGCACCAGTGCCGCAGGGATTTACCTGCATCTTAGCGATCTGCCTGACGAAGAGCTGATCGTTGTGATGGGGTCGGATGGTGCCAGACGCGTGAGCGCGGAATTCGAAATCGGTGTGCCCCTCACTGCCAAAACCCGTGGACCCGAGCGGTTTCGCATCGAGATGATGGATGATGCGTCAGGCCGGGTCGAGCTTTTTGATGTGGCATCAGGGGCATCGATCGCTACCCGCATGTCCAGTGGATTGGCGCAGTTCAATGTTGCAGGGCAAACACTGGAACTCGCGGGATTTGCGGATACGGGTGACAGCTTTGAATTTGCCTCCGGGCAACGATCTGCGGGCGATTCACGCAACCTCGACCAGCTGATCAAATTCGGTGAGCAAGGCAATGGCAGGCGAAGCTTTCAAGACAGCTTTCGGTCCATTGCCGCGGGCATTGGCTCCAGACTCGAAGCTGGGCGTCTGACGCGCGCGTCGAATGAGGCGGTCCGCGATGCGGCGGTTGCGTCGGAAAGCGCATTGAGTGGGGTCAATCTTGATGAAGAGGCTGCAAAGCTGATGGCCCAACAACAAGCCTATCAGGCCGCAGCACGCATTCTGCAAACCGCACGAGAAATGTTCGACACCCTGATCCGGATCTCATGAGGTAGAAGATGTCAATATCCACCAAGTTGTACTCTGATCAGATGTTGACGCGGCTCTCGCAGATCAACAAGGAAATCGAACTGCGCCAGACGAAAATCTCGACGGGACGCGAAATTACCCAAGCTTCTGAAAAGCCGATCGAGGCTGTGAAGTTGTCTGCTTTGGAAGAAAGCTTGACACAGCTCAAGGGGTTTCAACGAAACACAACGACCGCGCAACAGCGTCTGTCATTGGGCGATACCGTGCTGGCCAGTGTTGACGGTATCATGGCGCAGTTGCGGGAACGCGCAATTGCTGCCAATACAGCGACAATCAGTCCGGCGGATTTGGCCGCATTTCGGGTTGAGGTGGCGCAAAGCCGCGAGGCATTGTTTGAACTGGCAAATAGCCGGACTTCCGACGGTCAGATGCTGTTCGGCGGATATGCTACCGATGTTGAACCGTTTTCCCCAGATGCGAATGGCCGCATCCAGTATCGCGGTGATGGCGGTCAGCATACTTTGGCCGCCTCTGAAACGACGCGCCTGCCGACATCGGTGAATGGGGCCGAGGTTTTCATGCAGGTTGACACCCGTGATGGCATCGCGAGCATTTTCGATATTGTCGACAGTTTCGAGGCAGCTTTGTCGACTGAGGGTGCATTCGCCAGCACCCTTTCGGCGGATGCAAATGAAGGGCTGTCGCTTCATTTCAACGGGGATCGTGTTCCGCGTGATGTGTCATTCGATTTGAAAGGCCCGTCTAGCACCGTGTCTATCACGGCAAAAGATGTTGTCGGCGGGTCGCATGATCAATTGATCAGCGCGATCAACGAGCAGTCGACAAGAACCGGGGTAACCGCGACCAGCGTTGGCGGACGATTGTTGCTTTCGGCGGCCAGTGGATCTATCGCTCTGTCGGCGCTCAAGATCGAGAGTGTGGAACTTGCATCGCGCGAGCCGCGTTTCACGATCACGACTGATGGTACGCCGCCAATAACGATGGTGCCGACTGTGCAAACGCTTGATGCTCAATTGGAAAAGCTTGTGCAGGCAGGACAGGACATCGCCGTTTCACGTACCAAGATCGGTGCGCGGCTAAAGCGTGCCGAGGATCAGGAGACCAATTTACAAGCGCGTGCCTTAGCCTTGGAAACTGACGTGAACGAACTTGGCTCTGCTGATCTGGGCAAGGTCGTGACCGAGCTTCAGGCGCTTTTGGTTTCGCGGGACGCGGCGCTACAGGCCTATTCGCGCATTGTCCAGAGCAGCTTATTTGATTTTCTCAAGTGACGGTGTCTTGGCACGCTTTTTGCTAAATTTAATTATACAAAGCTGAGGAGCTGCATATGTTCGGCACGATCAAGTCTGGAATGGCCACGTCATTGTTTGAAATCGCAGTGGTTTCGAACAATGTCGCGAATGCCGGCACAACAGCTTTTCGAAAGAGCAACACCAGCTTTTTGGATCTTTATAGCGGTGCATCGTCTGAATCGGTAGCGCGCCTGTCAAAAGGTGTTGGCAGCCTTGTCGAAGGCACCAAGCAAAGCACCGAACAGGGCGGCTTGTTGAACCGTGAAGGTGTTCTCAACCTGGCTTTGATCGGAAAAGGCATGTTCGTGTCGGCGGCACCCGCGGCTGACGGGGTGCCGTCACAAGCACTCACATTCAGCCGCGACGGCGAATTTGCGCTGGACAAGGATGGCATCTTGCGGACCTCCACAAATGACTTCGTGCTTGGCTACGATGGCGTTGGAGGTACCAATCTTAAAAGCTTGGCGGTTCCATATAAAAACGACGATGACGCCCAGCTGACAGCATTGGAGATCAATGCCGAGGGCAAGATCCTGGGCACATATGGTGGTGCACCCGCAGTGGTGCTGGGCCAGATTGCGATCGGCTCCTTTCCTAACGAAACAGCGCTGCGCCAGTTGGGCATGAACCGTTTTCAGTCCACGGACGGGGCCGGTAAATTGATACTGGGTGTCGGGGGCCAAGATGGGTTTGCCATGATCCAGGCTGGCGTTCTGGAGACCTCAAATGTCGACCTGACAACCGAACTGACGAATATGATCCGCGCACAGCAGCAATTTTCAGGATCATCGCGTATTCTGCAGACCTATTCCGATATGATCGATAAACTCAGCCGCTAGGCATTTTTTTATGTCATTCTTGGCAACCCTCTGATGTGCGGCGCGGTCACGTTCTCTCGCAGAACTGTTATTTCCGGTCTTCTATGCGTACCCATAAGCGTAAGCGCTGCACCCCTCGTCGATCTTGAGAAGGGCGGCGGTCTTTTTTCCCATAAACCGGTATCTGCTAAACAGAATGCCGAGCGCGGCATGCTGCAGCTTTATTCGCAAAAAGCGTCGGCTGAGCCGGCGGCACGTGACGAACCACGCCCGCGCATCGCCACTGATCGCCCATCCTTTGCTTTCGTTATGCGTATGCAAAATGCAAATACCGGTGAAGGGCTTTTGTTGGATGTCTCGGCTTCATTGGAATTGGGATGGATTCAGCGCCGTCAATTGAACCATTTCATGCGCGATTGGCGTGCAGACCAGGTCAAAAGAATTGATCCTTTGGTCGTTCAGGACTTTCTAGAAATATGCAGAGCGTTTACGACACCCGGCAATCCGACCGATGTGAGGATCAATTCAGGCTATCGGTCCCAAAGGACAAATGAGATGCTGCGGCAAAGAAGGCGTAATGTCGCCGTCAACTCGCTTCATGTCGAAGGCAGGGCTATTGATTTCGCGCTGCCCGGGGTGTCACAGCGACAACTTGGTTCTGTCGCAAATGACATTTGTCGCGGCGGTGTCGGGACCTATAATACTTTCGTTCATATTGATAGCGGTAGCAATCGCCGCTGGGGAGCCTGATTTTTGAGCATTTTATGTGTTTGCTGATAAATTGTTAAATTTGGACTTGTTTTTGCACATGCAGAGGAAAGGGGACGGTGTCATGCCTACGATTATATCTGTTGCGAGTGGAAAAGGCGGTGTCGGTAAATCATCTTTGGCCGTAAACATGTCAATACGGTTGCAGGATGGTTGCGGACCCACGCTTCTTGTCGATTCCGATCTGTTGATGGCAAATTCTCATGTTTTGCTAAACACACGGCCGACGGCCGATCTGATAGATGTTCTTGAAGGCCGGTGTGATTGGCGCGCTGCTGTCCATAAATTGCCAAATGGTCTGTCATTGCTGCCCGGTCGCACCGCGGCAAATGTCTTGGTGGAAAGTGACGCAGAGCCACTCAAGGATTTGTTGCACACGCTCAAAGCCACTGCGCATGAATTCGAGTATATCATCGTGGATGTGCCGGCTGGGGCGGGAACCGGTGTCATGAACACCGTATCGGTTGCTGACCACACCATGGTGGTCCTGTTGGGCCAAGCGACCAGTTTTGTCGATGCCTACGCTCTGATCAAGAACGCTTATTTTGAAAAGAATGTAACGTCTTTTTCCGCAGTAGTGAACATGGCAAAATCAGCCGAACAGGGCAAGATGATTTTTGACAATTTTGAGCGGACGGTATCACGCTTTCTTCCTGTCAAGTTGTTTTATACTGGTTATCTTCCAAAGATGAGTGAGATAAACTCAAGCTCTGTCCACGGAAGATCAATTGATCACGATGTCATGAAGACACGTGTTTCCCCCAGGATCGATGCCATTCTGAGCGCCCTGTTTGAAAAGGTCCCGCCTTACACCGAGCCCTGCCCAGCCACGTTTCATAGCCCCTTGCCATAGGTAGCAGCGGCGAATGCAGGATTATCCATCGACCAAGTTGAATGTCGAGAAACTTGTCAGAGAACACGAGGCTTTGGTTCGACGCGTGTCGCACCATATTTATTCCCGCGTGCGTTCGATTGTCGAGTTTGATGATCTTTTGCAGGTTGGCTTGATTGGCTTGATAGAGGCAGCGCAGCGTTATACCCGGCGTGAGGGCGTGTCGTTCGAAAATTATGCCGTGTTGCGCGTGCGAGGCGCGATATATGACTATCTTCGGAAGAATTCCAATCTTGGGCGCAAGACGATTGCGACAACAAAGGTCGTGAAATTTGCGCAGGCAGAGCTGTCTCAGAAACTGGGTCGGGCCCCGACGCGGGTGGAATTGGCCGAAGCCGTGTCCATGACCGTGAGCGAGTTAAGTTCTTGGGAGCAAAGCCTGAACAGCAGTTATCAGAACTCGCTCCAGGATGAATATGACGAATATTCGATGTGGTTTTCTACTGAAGAGCCACCAGTAGAACAGCTTTTGGACCGTGGTAGGCTGAAAGAGGCATTGTTGATCGCGCTCAAAGCCTTGCCTCAGCGAGAAGCCCTGGTTCTGCAACTCTATTATGTCGAAGAGCTGAATATTTATGAAATTGCGGCTATACTTGAGGTGACCCCTGGCCGCATTTCGCAACTTAAATCAATGGCATTTAAGAAAATGCAACCCATGCTTCAGGGTTTTGTCGACGGGATGGGGGTTTCTTGATATGTGCAGAAATGTTTAGAACCCATGAAAGAGACGATCAAAGTCATCCAGGTTTCTGTTCAATCCGCCGAGGTCGCTCTGGTCGGTAAAGACGCTGTTCTTGATCTTGTGATCAACTGCAGCCTGTAGAACGTCAACCACCTTGTCCGCGCGCGACAACCATCTTGGCCGGATTTCAGGCCGCTGAGGTTGGTGAGAACGGCAGTGCAAAAGTTTGCCACGGAAGTGGCGGGATAATCCTGCTGCGGGCAGAGTAAAACTTTGCCACTTTGGCCCTTTCTGGTGACAGGGAGG
>Ga0105055_10011702_pt1 | contig 10795 bp, 10 predicted proteins | sample BON03_FD_78090 | JGI IMG/M metagenome (GOLD analysis project Ga0105055, IMG submission 78090) | Freshwater microbial communities from Lake Bonney liftoff mats and glacier meltwater in Antarctica - BON-03 | ecosystem: Environmental > Aquatic > Freshwater > Ice > Glacier meltwater | place: Lake... | reverse complement strand
CTTGGCGCTCAGTCCAGGTGCGTGCAGAGCTACGCAACCGTAGTGCCATACACGCCAGAATAGTCGCCTAAGTTGTTGATTTCGTTGGGTAACGTAGTGCCAAGTGACAAACTTGGGTTAGCGCCGCTTGAACATTGAGCCACCGGGGGTGCGGCATAAAACTTGGACTGATTTATGTCGCAAGCCCGAGGCCGCCTCAATATCCAATCGGCGCCGACATCAAGGTGTACTTTGCGCACCCGTAAAGCCCGTGGCAGCGGTGCATCAACAAGAACACCAACGGCGTGCTGCGCCGCACGCTGCCCAAGGGCACGAACCTGAGCGTGCACACCCAGGCAGATCTGGTCGCCATCGCCTTGCACCGCAATGCCAAGTCGCGCAAATTTCTGGGCTGGAAGTCGCCTGCCAAGCTGTGCCTGCCCCCGGGATCGTTGGACTTTCAAGTCTTTCGGGCAACCACCATCAACCCCACTGAACTTGAAATGTGAACGCGCCAACGACCTGTTCCCGCAATCAGCATCGAGAAACAAGGCGCCGATGCAAACCATGAAAAATTCGTACGCCACACACCCACATCTCTTTCACAAGCGTCCTTATGGTCGTCAGGGATGCGACACGTAGGCGTACCAAACCTGCAGCGCTGGATTCATGCGAGATGTTCCGCGCAGAGCTGTCCTTGCTGAGCACAGAGTGCCGGTGGAGGGTTTTGCCCAGCGGTCGCGCAAAATGGCACGGTGCATTTGGTGGACAGGTGGGATCCTGGATTCAGGGAAGCGCGAGGTGCCACAAAATCGGCTCGTAAGAGGGCTGATCCACATGAAGTCGTTTCTTATTCACGCAGTAATACCATACGCGCATGAACATGCGATTTGTGGAAACCTTCGTCTGGCTGGCCAAACTTCGCAACTTTCGTTTGACAGCGGAAAAGCTGCACACCACCCAGGCAGCCGTGTCCAGCCGTATCGCCACCTTGGAACAAGAGTTGGGGGTTCGCCTGTTTGACCGCGGCGACCGCGGAGTCACGCTGACGCTGGAGGGCGGCAAGGCGCTGGTCTACGCCGACCGGCTGGTGCGCACCATGCACGAGATGTTAGACGCCATGAAAGATCGCGCGCTGGTGGGCGGCGTGGTGAGAATTGGTGTGATCGAGTCAATCATCCACGCTTGGTTTCCTGAGTTGATGGCGCGAATCCACCGAAGCTACCCGCGCCTTGAGATCGAGCTGGCCGGCGACACCACGATCCGGTTGATCGACCAGTTCAGCAAGGGACATCTCGATCTGATCCTGCAAACGGACACCGTGCTCGGGGCAGATGTGCAGAATATTCCTCTGTGCGACTTTCCCATGCAATGGGTGGGTTCCACCTCGCTCAACCTGCAAGGCGAGATACTGTCGCTGGCTGACATCGCCGCCTTCCCCGTACTTAGTTTTTCGCGCAATTCCGGACCACACCGTTTTCTGGAAAAGCTCTTCGACGGCCGCGCCGGGCGGGCGGTGCACATCAACTGCATGACCTCGGTCTCGGCCATGGTCCGGCTTGTCACCGACGGCTTTGGGGTCGCCATGATTCCCCCTGCCATCATTCAGCGCGAACTGGCCCTTGGGGACGTGACGCTGCTGAAGGTGGACACCGAAATGCCCGACATGGGGCTGGTCTGCTCATACCGCGCCGGGCCTGAATCACCACTCATCCAGCAGATCGCTGTCCTCGCGCAGCAAACCGCTCAAGACTTTGCGCGCTCGCTGCCATCAGACGTGGCGCGCCAACCCGGTGCCACTGCCATGGCCGATCCATGGTCTCTGGACAGCCGTTCCGATTGACGGGTTTTTCATGTCCATCAATTTTTCTTGATGGCTGAGCAGCACTTTTTCTTGTTGGACGTGAAAGCTCAGCTGGGCAACACTGTGTCTCATTGAAACGAAGCACTCAATGACACTCACCGGACCCGCCATGACCATTGAAACCCCGCGAGGCCTGCTCTGTATCTGGACCGACATCGACCCCGCACAAGAAGCGGACTTCAATCGGTGGTACGACTGTGAGCACATGCAGGAGCGCGTCGCCATTCCTGGGTTTCAAAGTGCGCGCCGCTTCGTGGCCAGCAAGCCGTGTCCTCGTCCATATCTGGCCCTCTACTACACCGACACCCTTGATACATTCCGCTCAGAGCCCTATGCGCTTGCATTCGCCAATCAGACGCCTTGGTCTGTGAATAATTTCAAGTGCATGCGTGGCACGCAGCGGCGTGTTGGTCAACTCAGCGTCGAGACCGGTGCAGGCGAAGGCGGCGCACTGGCTATGTTCACCGTGCCTGCGCCTCTTCTTGCACAAGCCGGCAGGTCTGCCCAGTTCGCTGCCGCTCTGAGGGCACTGGCAAAAGAAGACGATGTTGTCAGCGCCACCATGCTTGCTACCGATGCGGCACTGTCCACACCAGTTACCGCTGATGCGGTACCAGCACCTGCCGATGCCCTGATCATGGTGGAAGCGACGCGCGAAGACGCAGCGTTTCGTCATGCGGCCACCCTGTCCACGTCCATGGGCTTGCCCGAGGATGCGGTCTACAGCTTCCAGATGCTTTGGCGTCTGGCATCTACGAACCTGTTTCGCAAGGAAAACTGAATGACTTTTCACCGCCGACATTTACTCAGCCTGTCCGTCGCCTTTGCCGCTGGCATGGGTTTGCATTCTGCTCATGCTGCAGAGCGCTGGAACATGTCCGTCGAGCAACCCGATGGCAACTACATCTCGGGCGTCGCGCGCGACTTCGCGGCCGACGTGGCACGCCTGAGCAATGGCGAACTCGAGATCAAGACGCATTCGAACTCGGTGCTGTTCAAACGCCCCGAACTCAAGCGCGCCGTGCAAACCGGTCAGGTTCAAGTTGGCGATGTTTTGATCTCGGTGCTGGGCAACGAAGATGCGCTGTACGAAGTGGACGCCGTGCCGCTGTTGGCGCGCGATTTCGACAGTGCATGGAAACTCTGGCAGGCCAGCCGGGCAGGCATCGAGATGCGCCTGGCCAAGCAGGGCATCAAGCTGCTGTACAGCGTGCCATGGCCGCCGCAGGGCATCTACACCAAGACGCCAGTTACCACAATGGCCGACTTCAAAGGGCTGAAGTTCCGCGCCTACAACGCCGCCACGTCCCGCATGGTGGAGCTGATGGGCGCCTCACCAACGACCGTGAACTCTGGCGATGTTCCGCAGGCCTTCGGTACCGGTTTGATCGAAGCCATGATTACCAGCCCGGCGACCGGCGTTGATTCGCAGGCCTGGGACTTCGTGAAGTACTACTACGACGTCCAGGCGTTTATTCCGAAGAACGTGACGATGGTCAATGCACGGGCCTTTAACAGCCTGCCGCCCGCCGTTCAAAAGGCGGTGACGGAGGCTGCTGCGGCAGCCGAAAAGCGCGGCTGGGACACCGCCCGCGCACAGACCAGCACCCTGACCAAAACGCTGGCTGACAAGGGTATGACAGTTGGCAAGACGCCTGCAGCGATCGAGACCGATCTGGCCAAGATAGGTGTCACCATGGCTGACGATTGGCTGAAGAAAGCGGGCGCCGAAGGGAAGGCCGTTCTCGACGCAGCGCGCCGCTGACCTGCCCAACACGGACGAAGCACCTCCAATGCCGTTTTTGCATCAGCTGTACCGTATCTCGGGGTTGCTGTCGGCCGTTTCGCTGGCACTCATCTGCGGGCTGATTCTGGCCCAGGTGGTGGCACGAAATCTGGGCACCACGGTGCGCGATGCCGAGGAATTTGCTGCCTGGGCCATGGCCGCAGCGGGTTTCTTCGGCCTTCCCTATGCCTTGCACCAGGGTGCTCACATCCGTGTGGCCGTGGTGACTCGGTTTGTGCCGAAGGCGCTTCACCATTCCATGGAATTGATCAGCAGCGCCGTGGGGTTGGCGCTGGCTTGCTACTTCGCTTGGTACTGCAGCAGCTTTGTGCTCGAGAGTTGGCGCTTCAACGAGGTCTCGCAGGGACTGGTGCCGGTGCGGATGTGGATTCCCCAACTGCCCATGGTTTTCGGGACAGTTTTGTTGGCTGTGGCGTTCGCGGAGCGACTGGTATACGTTGTCCAACACCGGCCGTTTGAGGTGGTCAGCGGCGACGACGTCGCTGGACAAGCCAAATAAAAGGATCACAGGATGGAACTCGGTTGGGTAGCAGCGATCCTCATCGTCACGCTTTTGGTGCTGCTGGCCCTGGGCGTCTGGGTCGCGCCAGCGCTTATCGCTGTGGGTCTTGTCGGCATGTTGTTTGCCGATGCACCAGGTGGCGCTATCTTGGCGACCACCTCATGGGCTGCCAGTGCGAGCTGGACGATGACGGCCTTGCCACTGTTCATCTGGATGGGCGAAATCCTGTTTAGAACCCGGCTGTCGGACGATATGTTTGCCGGCCTCGCACCATGGGTCGAGCGCCTGCCCGGCCGGCTGTTGCATGTCAACGTGTTTGGTTGCGGCATCTTCGCTGCGGTCAGTGGCAGCTCCGCCGCTACCGCCGCCACCATCGGCCGTATTTCGTTGCCTGAGCTGAAGTCCCGTGGTTATCCAGAGAGCCTGTCGCTGGGCTCGCTGGCCGGTTCTGGCACGCTGGGTTTGTTGATTCCGCCGTCCATCATCATGATTGTCTACGGCGTGGCAGCGCAGATTTCGGTGGCCCGGATGTTCATCGCTGGCGTGCTGCCCGGATTGATGCTGGTCACGCTGTTTTCGGGCTATATCGTTGTGTGGTCGCTGCTCAACAAGGACCGCATTCCGGCTGCTGGTGCCACCACAACCTTCGGTGCCAAGCTCTGGGGCACACGTCGGCTGTTGCCGGTGGTGCTGCTCATCGGGGCCGTGATCGGTTCTATCTATGCCGGTTTTGCCACCGCCACCGAGGCCGCTGCCGTGGGCGTGTTGGGCGCGCTGGTCATTGCCGCCACCTCAGGCATGTTGAGCCGGCGCACGCTGGTTGACAGCCTGCTCGGGGCGGTGCGCACCTCAACCATGATCTTCTTCATTCTTTTGGGTGCCGCCTTCCTGACGTCTTCCATGAGCTTCACCGGGCTGCCGGCAGCCCTGGCCACCTGGATCGCCGATGCGAACATGCCAGCCTGGGCGCTGATCGGCGCCCTGATGGTGCTTTTTATCGTGCTCGGCTGCTTCCTCGATGGCATTTCCATCGTGCTGCTGACCACCTCGGTGATTCTGCCGGCGGTGCAGGCAGCCGGCATCGATTTGATCTGGTTCGGCATCTTCATTGTGCTGGTGGTCGAGATGGCGCAGATCACGCCCCCGGTGGGCTTTAACTTGTTCGTGGTGCAGAACCTAACCGGCAAAGACATCTTTACGGTGGCGAAGGCCGCATTGCCGTTTTTCTTGCTTATGGTCATTGCTGTTGTGATGGTGACCGTGTTTCCCCAGATCGCGCTTGCCCTGCCGCAGGCGATGACCATGCGCTGAGATTTGTTTTCGGACCCGACAAATGACCTTGCCCGCCCATCCTATTCACCACTGGACAGACGCACTCGCCAAGGGTGAGACCAGCAGCCGAGCGCTCACCGAGCTGGCGCTGGACGCCGTCAACACCTCGGACCAGGCGAGCGCAACCTTCACCCGGGTGCACGCCGACAGCGCTCGGGCCAGCGCCGACGCCGCCGACCGGCTGCGAAGCGCTGGACTGCCGGCGGCTCCACTGGCTGGACTACCCATCTCGATCAAGGACCTGTTCGATGAGGCAGGCCAAGTCACGCGAGCGGGATCCCGCGTGCTCGGTGACGCCAGACCTGCCGGGTGCGATGGCGCGGTGGTGCGCCAACTGCGTGCCGCTGGTGCGGTCATCGTGGGTCGCACCTCCATGACCGAGTTCGCGTACTCGGGCCTTGGCCTGAATCCGCACCACGGAACCCCGCTCAACCCGTGGGATCGGGCCACCGGCCGCATCCCCGGCGGTTCGTCATCCGGCGCTGCCGTATCGGTGACGGACGGCATGGCGGTGGTGGCCATTGGCACCGACACCGGAGGCTCGGTGCGCATTCCTTCGGCGCTGTGCGGCCTGACCGGCTTCAAGCCGACCGCGCGCCGGGTCTCTCTCACAGGCACGTTGCCCTTGTCTCCGACGCTGGATTCGATTGGCCCGCTGGCCCACAGCGTGGCTTGCTGCGCATTGCTGGATGCGGTGCTTTCTGGCCAGGAACCCGCCACGCTCCGCCCTGTGCAGCTGGCTGGTTTGCGGCTGGCCTTGCCTCGCACGCTGCTCTTTGATGGGGCCGACGCCACGGTGTCGGCCGCTTTCGCGGCAGCCTGCACAGCGCTGTCCAACGCAGGCGCCAGCATCGTTGAAATCGAGATACCGGAGTTCGCAGAACTTGCGCACATCAACCGGGGTGGCGGTTTCATTGCGGCTGAGGCCTGGGCCTGGCACGCGTCGCTGCTGTCAAGCAGGGAGGCCGAGTACGACCCGCGCGTCGCGGTGCGTATCCGCCGCGGTAGCAGCATGTCGGCGGCAGACTATTTGGAACTGCTGGCGGTGCGCCGGCGGTGGATTTCAGGTGTGGCGCAGCGCTTGAGTGCCGTGAACGCATCGATGATGATCCTGCCCACTGTGCCCGTGGTGGCACCGGCACTTGCACCGCTGAGATTGAGCGATGAAACCTATGGCAGTACCAACCTGCTGCTATTGCGCAATCCGACGCTGATCAATTTTCTGGACGGCTGCGCGCTCAGCCTGCCGTGTCACCGTCCTGGTGATGCACCGGTGGGCCTGACGCTGGCGGCGCTGGGCGGTGGCGACGCCGCCGTACTTTCCGCCGGTGCAGCGATCGAAGCCGTGCTGCGCGCCCGTTTCTGACCTATTCGGATGAAATTTTCATGACCAGCCAAGCAGCCGTCATCCTGGGTGGCACGGGCATGGTGGGCGCCAATATGGCGCAATTGCTCGACCAAGTCGGTGGCTGGGATGTCACCATTGTTTCGCGCCGCGCACCAGAATTCGAAACCCGTGCCCGCCATGTCGCCTGCGACATGAGCGATCCGGACGACTGTGTGCGGGTGCTGGGCGCGATGGTTGATACGACCCACATCTTCTGGACGGGCCACGCCACCGGCACGCGCTGGGTTGACAAAGCTGCACGCGATACCGATCTGTTTCGCAATGCCATGAATGCGATTGAGCCTGCCTCGCCCAAACTCGTTCATGTGTGTTTGTTGCAAGGCTCGAAGTACTACGGTCGCCACCTGGGCCCTTTCAAGACGCCGGCAAAGGAGAGTGATGCACGCCACTTTCCACCCAACTTCTACTACACCCAGGAAGATTTTCTGAAGCAACTGGCAGAAGGAAAGCGTTGGAGTTGGTCGCTGATGCGGCCGCACATCGTTTGTGGCTATGCGCGCACCGACATCAACCTGCCCAAGCCGATTGCGGTGTACGCCACGCTGTGCAAGAAGCTGGGCTTGCCGCTGAAATTTCCTGGACCCGAAGCCGCCTACCGCGCGGTTCACTGCGCCAGCGATGTAGAGCTGTTGAACAAAGGCATGCTGTGGGCTGCCACCACGCCCTCAGCAGCCAATGAGGCTTTCAACATGGTCAACGGTGACCACTTCCGCTGGCAGTACCTGTGGCCACGGATCGCCGAGTACTTTGGCATGGAAGCCGGTGGTGTACAGCAGATCGACCTGGAGCTGATGATGGCGGACAAGGACTCGTTGTGGGAAGAGATCGTGCGCGAGCACGGTCTGTTGCCCACGCCGTTTTCTGAAGCCGCAAACTGGTCGTTCGCCAACTACGCTTTTGCACCCACCTGGGACATCATGCTCGACAACACCAAGGCGCGCCGGCATGGCTTTCAAGAGTTTGTTGATTCGGAAGACATGTTCATCCGTATCTTCGACAGCTTCCGTCGCCAGCGTTTCATCCCTTGACTCCCCAGCCCCCGAGCGCGCCATGCGTTGAACAGGCACGGTCGTGCCGGACCCCATGACGCCGACCGACCCGGTTCAAGGAAACGCTCGTTTAGTCAACCTCGGTCCCTTGGAGCAGCTGAAAGCAGGCCGCATGCCTCGTCGCGTGCTGCAGCTCGTTGTTGGACTGGCTATCTACGGCGCATCCATGGCGATGGTGATTCGTGGTGCGCTAGGTGCTATTCCATGGGACGTGCTGCACACCGGCCTCATCGAGCACATCCCGATCACGTTCGGCCAAATGTCGATACTGCTGGCACTCGTTGTGCTGCTGATGTGGATTCCACTGCGGCAAATGCCCGGTCTGGGGACGATTGCGAACGTGTTCCTCGTCGGCCTCGCTGCAGACATTGCGCTGGCTATCGTGCCGGAGACCGATGACATCGGTGCCCGTCTCGCCCTGCTTCTCGCAGGCATCGTGCTCAACGCCGTGGCCACTGCGATGTATATCGGCTCCCAGCTCGGTCCAGGCCCCCGCGATGGACTCATGACTGGCTTGGCCCGTATTTCAGGTCATTCCATCCGGCTGGTGCGAACCTCCATTGAGGTCTTCGTGGTCGCAGTAGGCGCGCTGCTGGGCGGTTCAGTGGGTGTTGGCACTGTGCTTTATGCGCTTGCAATCGGACCACTTGTGCACTGGATGCTGCCCTGGTTCGTTGTGGAATTACAAGAGCCCATTCCACCCGTGGATGAATCTGCTTCGCGATTGTGAACACCACGCTCGTATTGCCGAACAGCCTTTCCGACACCACGTAATACGTGGGCTGAAGTTCAAGCAGCGGTCGGTCAGCTGGGTTCAAGGAGGGCAGATCATCGCAGCGGTGGCCAAGTTGGGGATAAAGCAAGTTCTTTTCTGGAATTTTTCAATATCTGGTTTGGGGTGTTTGTTGTTGGGTGAGCTCACGGCTGCACGGTCAGGTGGATTTTTGCGGCTATCCACTGCCCATCTTGCTCGGCCAGCAAAGCGCTCACCGGGCGCAGACAACTGTTGGTGTTGGGGATTAAGGTGGCCACGCGGGTTCTGCGCTTGAGCGTGGTTGGCGACAATTACCTTGGCCGGTCGACGACAACTATCTTGGCCGGTTTGACGCCATCGCCAGGCGGGTCCTGGAGGCGGGATATTGTGAGCCGATCGAACTCCAACGAAGGCTCACGTTTTGCCCGGCAAGAAGATAACGGACCACCAAGTGCAGAAGTACAAACAACACCGTCTCAAGCTCAACCAGGTCGCTGCTGCGGCCAAGGCAGGGCTGAGCGAACGCAGCGCTCGGCGCATCGAAATCAGCGATGCCTTGCCCTCGCAGCGTGAAACCCGGGCGTGGCGCACCCGAACCGACCCGCTGACAGCGGTATGGGACAGCGAGGTCGTACCCCTGCTCGAATCCGACGGCGCGCTCAACGCCGTCACCCTGCTGGAGGAGTTGCAGCGTCGCTATCCCGGCGACTACGACACAACCGTGCTGCGCACACTGCAGCGGCGCGTGCGCAAGTGGCGTGCCATGTATGGCCCCGAGCGCGAGGTCTACTTCGCCCAGGAACATCCGCCCGGGCGCCTGGGCCTGTCGGACTTCACCGTCTGCAACGAACTCGCTGTGATCATTGGCGGGGTTGCGTTCCCGCACCAGATTTACCAGTTCGCGCTGGCTCATTCGGGCTGGCGCCATGCCGTCGTGATGCAAGGTGGGGAGAGCTTCATCGCGTTGTCCAGCGGGCTGCAGTCGGCCCTGTGGCGCCTGGGCGGCGTGCCCGAGGAACACCGCACCGACAGCTTGTCGGCGGCCTTCAACAATCTGGCCCAGGAGCAGGAGCTCACCACCCGGTATGGCGCGCTGTGCCAGCACTACGGCATGCGGGCGAGCCGCTGCAACCCGGGTCAGTCGCAGGAGAACGGCTCCATCGAGTCACGCCACGACTCGCTCAAGACGGCACTGGACCAGGCGCTGCGCCTGCGCGGCTCACGTCACTTCGATTCGCGCGCGCCCTACGATGCGCTGGTGTCGACAATCGTTGGCCGCCTGAACGCACGCGTGGCGGTGCGCCTGGCCGTGGAGCGGGCCATGTTGCGACCGCTGCCGGCGCGGCGCACGGCCGAGTTCGAGGAGGTGACGACACGGGTGAGCAAGTACGCCATCTTCACCGTACGCGGGGCGCAGTACAGCGCGCCCAGCCAACTGATCGGGCAACGCCTGACGGTGCGCCTGTACAGCGAGCACATCGAATGCTGGCTGGGCGGCACCCGGGTGTTGGAGCGAGCGCGGCTGAGCCACTGTGACGGCCAGCGCCACCCGCGCGACATCGACTACCGCCACCTGGTCGGTGCACTCAAGCGCAAGCCCGGCGCCTTCGCGCGCTGGGTGCTGCGAGATGCGATGTTCCCGCGCCCGGTGTACCGCCAGACCTGGGAGAGGCTGGCTGCGCGGCTGAGCGAGCGCGAGGCCTGCAAGAGCATCGTGGGGCTGCTGGTGCTGGCCGCCGAAGGCCACGAGGCGCAGCTGGCAAGCGAGCTGGAGCAGCTGATCGAGCTCGACCAGTTGCCTGACCTTCTGGCGCTCAGCGCGCTGCTGGCGCCGCGTCCCGGCGTGCTGCCCACCGTCACCGTGAATCTGCCAGGGCTGGCCGGCTTTGACGCGTTGCTGGGAGAGAGGCCATGAGAGCCTCCACAAATGGGGTCACAAGTGCGCCTACAAGTGCGCGCCTGGGCGTGATGCTCACCGAGCTGCGCCTGCCCACGATGAAGCGCCTGGTGCCCGAGGTGTGCGTACAGTGCGACCGCGAGGGATGGCCGGGCCAGCAGTTGGTGGAGACACTGCTGGAGCACGAAATGAACGAGCGCGAG
>Ga0105055_10011697_pt1 | contig 10797 bp, 8 predicted proteins | sample BON03_FD_78090 | JGI IMG/M metagenome (GOLD analysis project Ga0105055, IMG submission 78090) | Freshwater microbial communities from Lake Bonney liftoff mats and glacier meltwater in Antarctica - BON-03 | ecosystem: Environmental > Aquatic > Freshwater > Ice > Glacier meltwater | place: Lake... | reverse complement strand
TGGGCCACGCGGCGCGTCGGCTTCCTGCTCGATCAGATTCGCCTGAGCACTGCGAGTGCGGAGGTGCGCGAAGAGATCACCATGCTCGCCAAGCAATACGGCATCGTCACGCCTTACACGAGCTATCTCATTCTCGAAGACGAAGCCAATCGCGGCCCCGGTCGGCCACGCCTTTCACACACAGCACCAGGCAGCGCTCCTTCACCAGAGCGCGACCGCGCTCTGCGAGCCGAGGCGGGCGCTGCGTTTGATGCTCTCTCAGAAAAGAAAGATGGCACACAAGGCGTGGGCGGCGCCAAGGCCGCCGATGCACTCAAGCAAGCGACCAGCAGCGATGCACTGGCCGAGGCCAATAGTGCCGCAAGGCGCGGCATCGCCAGCGCACCCGGTAGCAAAGCGGGCGTCTTCGGTGGCGGCGGTGAACGGGGCGATGCAGACGGCGGCGAAGCGATCCACATCAGCAAGTTCGTCGAAGGCCGTACCTTCTACTTCAACGGCAGCGCGTGGGTCGATGCTCAAGCACAAAACACCAGCAAAGAGACCAAGCGAATCAAAGTCACCTTCGCTTCCGATGACTACTTCAATCTCTTGGCCAAGCACAAACAGGCTGGCGCATGGTTCGCCCTAGGCACGAACGTCATCGTGATGCTTGATGGGGTGGTGTATGAGATTGGGACCTGATCGATGCAATCGAGGTGGGGCTGAGGCTCTCACGTCATCGCCTTCAGCCTTTCGCGCAGCGATGCTTTCGCCTCCTTGAGCTTCGCTGCCTCGGCTGCATCCTTGTAATACGGATCAAGCGGAAAACAGCCTGAAATAATGCCGTTTCGCGGGGCTGTCGTGCAATCGCTGAACGTGCGGCAGATCAGCTTGGGCTTCTTGAGTTCACCATACTCCTGACAGTCAGCAGGCATGTCAGGATACGAAAGCACCATGCGACCAAGGCCCACCGAATCGGCCCAGCCATCGCGCACGACAGCCTGCGCGATGTGCGGCAGATATTCCTGAAAGTAGCTGTACGCGGTACCGACGATGGGCAAGCCGGGCACGCGCCCCTTGAGATCCCGCACGATCTGAATCTGGCGGACGCAGCCGACGATCGGATCTTCGGGAGGCGTGTAGCCATCGCTGGGCGGGAAGTAGGCGGGCCGCTGAATGTGCGGGTTGTAGTAAGGGCTGCCCGCAGAAAGATTGACCATGTCCACCTTCATCTCATCGCGCATGAGCTCAAGCAATTGCACCGGCTCAACCAAATCAACCTCCAACGGATTATCGCGACTGCAACCGAAGCCAGCGTAAGGCAGAGCGCTGTTGTAATCAGCAGGAATACCCGGGCCGAATTTTCCGCCACCTGTTTGCGATGGATCGGGCAGATAAGGCGGACGATCGAAGACGCTCAGGCGCACGCCGATGAGAAGCTGCGGATGTTTTTCTCGAATGCCAGAAATGATTTCGCGAAGAAAGCGAGTTCGACCAGCGAAGTCACCGCCATATTTTCCGGGCCGAGTGTAGGCGGAGAGAAACTCGTGGCCGAGGTAACCATGACAAGCTTTGATATCGACGAAGCGGAAGCCGCGCTTACTCGCCCAGCCCGCAGCATAGACGAAGGAATCGATGATGCGTTTGATGTCATCATCGGTGAGGACGACCGAGTCATCGCCGGGCTTGATGCCGACTTTCGCATCGAGCAGCGGATGGTGATAAGCAATGCGTGGCTCGAATCGCGTCTTGTGATTCGGCTTGCAGAATCGCCCTGAGTGCGTGAGTTGCAAACCCACGAGCAGATCATCGCAGGCCCCCGCACCAAAGCGTTCTTCGTGAGCAGCAGTGAGCGTGCGAAGCAGGTCGCGCATCGGCTCGGCATTCTCCGGGCGGTAGTAAAGCTGATTCGGATTGGCGCGGCCGTCTTGGCGCACCGCAAACGCTTCACCACCCCAGATGAGCTTGGCACCGCTGAGGCCGAAATTGCGCCAACGGCGAACCGTGTGCGGCGAAGGCCGACCGTCACTGAGTGCATCCCACCCTTCCATCGGGTGAATGCACCAGCGGTTGCCGACGGTGAAGTTGCCGATGGTCAGCGGCTGCGCCAGAGGTGAGCCTTCAGCAGCTGAGAGAATGCGATCATCACAGGGCAGATCGAGACCCAACTGAGTCAGATGGCCGCGAAAAGAAGCGATATTCTTGAAGTGGCCGATGCGGGGGTATGTTTCTGACATGAGAACCTTCCAGACTGAAACGGCTCAATTGCTGAGCCATGCGGGCCGGTCATGTTAAGATGAATTATGCGCCTAGTTTTACAGAGTGCATTTTCAACCGTTAACCCGCCCCATGCCCAATGTCCTTGACCAACTCGATACCTACGGCCCGCACCATTGCGAGCCGCTGTCTTATGAACAGGCCAGCGACTATACGCGGCGGCTGGCGACTTCGCATTATGAAAATTTCACAGTCGTTTCCTGGCTTCTTCCTAAGCGACTGCGCGATGACTTTCGGCATGTCTATTCCTTCTGTCGCTGGGCGGATGACTTGGGCGATGAAGCGGGCAGCAAGGATCGCAGCCTGGAACTGCTTGCCTGGTGGCGGCGCGAACTGGACTTGTGTTATGCGGGTACGCCGCACCATCCGGTGTTTGTCGCGCTGCATCGCACCATCGACAAACATGAAATCCCGCGCAAGCCGTTCGATGATCTGATTGATGCCTTCGTGCAGGATCAGCATGTCTCGCGCTATCAGACGTGGGATCAGGTCATCGATTATTGCACGCGCAGCGCCGACCCTGTCGGAAGGCTCGTGCTCTATCTCTGTGGCTACCGTGACGAAGAGCGCCAGCGACTTTCCGATGCCACCTGCACCGCTCTTCAACTGGCCAACTTCTGGCAGGATGTGCGCCGCGATGTCCTCGAGCGCGATCGTGTTTACATCCCCGGCGAAGTCGCTTCCAAGCATCACCTCGATATCGAAACAATGGTCGCTGCCATCAATCATGATGCCGCAATCAAGGCTGAACAATCCAACTCTTGTTCAACGTGCAACAATCTGCCCAACGCAACGATCACCGCGCAGTTGTCGGCGTACCGTGCGACGGTGAAGGAACTCTGCGATCGCACCTGGCCGCTCTTTGAAAAAGGTCACGCGCTCTGGCCGATGGTGGCCAAGGATGTTCGGCTCGATATTCAGCTCTTTTCCCTGGGCGGCGAAGCGACGCTCAAGATGATCCGCAATCAGAATTACAACACGCTTGAGCGCAGGCCTTCGGTGAGCAAAGCCGCAAAGATGTTGCTGATGATGCGGGCGCTTTGTGCGAAGTTTCTTGGGTTTGGAATGCCAGGCGGGGGCGAAAGCGCGAGCGCGAATCATTCGATTCAAGCTGGAGAATCAAGGGCGAAGAAGGAGTCGGCAGTATGATCAGCGGGTCCACGCCACATGCTGCGGAAATGGCTTTGCCACAGGTGTCACTCGCCTCGTCGCAGGATTTTTGTGCGCAGCTTACGGCAGCGCAGGCCCGCAATTTTTACTACGGCATGATGCTCACACCTCAGCCTCGCCGCAGCGCGATGTATGCGATTTATGCGTGGATGAGAGCTGTCGATGACCTTGCTGATGCGCCTGAAAATGAAGCTGATCACGAGACTAAGCGCAGGCAGCTCGAAGGATTCCGCAGACTAACGCACGAGGTCGTGCAGGATGAACATGCTGCGATGGGAGCGGTCGCGCAGGCATCGCCGTTTGCTGCGATGTGGCCGGCGGTGTCGCTCGCTTTTCGTGAGCATCAGATTCCGCTGAGCTATCTCGATGCGATGATTCAAGGGCAACTCCTCGATCAGGTGCAACTGCGTTACCCCGACTTCGCAGCGCTGTATGACTACTGCTACAAGGTCGCCAGTGTCGTGGGCCTGACGTGCATTGAAGTCTGGAAATATGAAGGCGACGCTACCACGCGCAAGCTCGCCGAGCAGCGCGGCATCGCCTTGCAACTGACCAACATCCTGCGCGACCTGGTGGAGGATGCTCAGCGCGATCGCGTCTATCTGCCCGCTGATGAACTGGCCCAGTTTGGCTTTGATGCACAGTCATTCAAACAGTTCATCCTCGATCCGGCAGCAGCACCCTCAAGCAGCGAAATGATGAAACAGTTTGATGCGCTGATGAACATGCAGATCAAGCGAGCGCGTGACTACTATGATCAGACGCAGTCACTCGAATCGCACCTGACACGATGCTGCAGGCCAACCTGCTGGGCGATGATGAAGATCTATGAAGAGCTTTTGCGCAAGATGGAGAAGCGGCCGCGCGTGGTGCTCGAGCAGCGCGTCAGACTCAGCAAATGGCGCAAGCTCTGGATCGCCGGTCGCGCCACCCTGCGAAGAGGTCTGCGCGGCTGAATGTCATATAGCCCCGGCTTTAGCCGGGGAAACCCACCGCTTTCGCACCAACTCCCCGGCTAAACCGGGGCGATGAGAATCGAATAGGACATTCATCCCCGCAGCGCGTTGAACCAGTAGCGATTCTGTTTTCCTTGCAAGCGAGAGAACTTCATGATGCTGCGCCTGTGCACATTCTTCCTGACGATGTTCCTTGTCATGCCAGCCGTGGCCTTTGCTGCGGATAACGCTGTGCACAACACCGGCAAGGCCAAGATCGAAATCGTGCTCGATCGCGATCAGTGGATGGCGACGGAGACGATCACCGGCAAGGTCATTTTTCAGATCACCGAAGTCCGCGATCGTGGCGGTGTGCTGATCGATACTGTTCGCCTTCAGGCTCCGACGCTCGACATTATTTTCCCCGATGAAATGGCGGCTGTGCTGCCCCGCGTGAAATGGAAGAGTGTTTTCTTCCCGACGCTCAAGGTCGGTCTTCGCTACGAACTGGGCTTTTCGATTTCCATTGATGAAGCCTTTGTGAAGCTGGTGAAGCGCAACGATGAAGAAGTGGTGCTTTTTAACCCCGGTAAGTTTCGCATCTCCGCGATGATCGATTCGCCTGTGCCTTCGCTTTGGGATGAGCCGGTGAAATCACAGTTTGTGATCCTGCATCAGAAGTTCACCAGTGATGCGAAAGAGATCACCGTCACGACGCCGCGCAGCGGGCGCGTCGTGAATAATGATGAAGTCAAGCGGGCACTCGAGTCAGCCACCGGTGAACTCAAGCACCGCATCGTGAGCTTCTATGCCCGTCGCAAAGTGCTGTCGCGCGAAGACCTTCTTGCTGCCATCGAAGCGGCGCAAGGCAAAGCGAAAGCTGACCTCGCTTCGCTTTATCTTGGCCTCAATTACCCGGCGACGGATTTGAAGTTCTTCGATCTCGCCAGTGAGACGGTGAAGCTCACTGGCCACAGCAATGGCCAGCTCTACCTGCTACTTCGCCCGCAGCAGCGAGTGCGATTTGCATGTGATTTATCTTCGGTGCATCGCCTTCGCGTTGCTGATCTCGATACCGTACTGGCGACGAAGAAGCAGGTCGATTTCGATGCGCCGCGCGGCGAGGGTGTCTATGAAATGTACGACGAGGCAAATAAGAAAGCCTGGGGCTGGGTGCTCGTTCGTGCGGATAAACAGGCCATCGCCAGTGCAGGGCTGCGGCCGGACACGACTGAAATTTCCATGAAGGTTGCCCAAGCACTTTTCAAACAGGATGCCGCCGCACTCGATGCGCTGGCGGCTCCGGGATTCAAGAGCAAAGAGGTCATTCGCCAGTTCCGTTTCAAACTCGGCGAAGGCGACATTCGCTATCACGAAAGCACCGGCACTATCAACAAAGTGAAAACAGTGATGAAGATCAATCTCGCCCCGGAGGGTCAACCGGCCGTGTTTGTTCGCGAACTCTGGCTCGAGTACGTTCGCGTGGGCGAAGATCTGAAGCTCACCAATGCGAATGTGCTTGAAGTGGAAAAGTGAGGCAAGAACCAAATCGCAAATGACAAATCACAAATCACAAACAAACTCCAAAAATCAATAGGAAAAATGCGAAGCGATGCCTTTCGTCTATTTTGTCTTATATTGTCTGTCTTATATTGATGATTGAACTTTGTTTGAGATTTGTTTTTTTGAGTATTGGATTTTATTCCCGCGATGTCCAATCCTTCCTCCACATCCCGCACTGCAATCATTATCGGCGGCGGCCTCGCAGGTATTGCGGCGGCAGTGAAACTCGCTGATCGCGGCGCGGCGGTGACGCTCATCGAAACGCGCAAACGTCTGGGCGGCAGAGCGACCAGCTTCGTCGATCCTACCACCGGCCAGGTCCTCGACAATTGCCAGCATGTGCTCATGGGTTGCTGCACCAATCTGCTTGATCTCTACAAACGCCTGGGCGTCGAAAAATCCATCGAATGGCACCGCACGCTCTACTTCATGAACCTGGGCGACAGGGATGGACCCCCGGAATTAGATGGCGAATCATCGCGGCCCATCGATGTGCTCGAAGCCGATGACCTGCCTGCGCCGCTGCACATGACGCGAGCGCTGATGGGCTTCAAGCAACTCTCGCTTTTGGAGAAGCTGGCGATCTCACGCGGCATGCTGGCGATGATGCGAATGGGCAGCGAGGGGCGCGCCGCCTGGCATGCATCGAGTTTTGCGGAGTGGCTTGAAGCGCTGGGGCAACCGCGCGGGGCGATTGAAAAGTTCTGGGAGCCGGTGGTGATCAGTGCGCTCAATGAGACGCCGGACAACTGTGCCGCTGACTACGCGATTCACGTCTATCAGGATGGCTTTCTCTCCAGCAGCGATGCGTATGTGATGGGCCTGTCCAAGGTGCCACTCGTGCAGCTTTATGATGCTGCGGAATCGGTCATCACCAAGGCTGGCGGTCGCGTGATGCTGGGCACCAGCGCGGATCAGTTTCATTTTGAAAACGACCGTATCACCGCGCTGCAACTGGGCAACGGCTCGCTCATTCATGGTGACACCTACATCAGCGCGCTCACCAGTGATCGCCTGGCGAAAATCTGTTCGCCGGAGATGTACCGCATCGATCCTCGTCTGCGCAGGCTCGATCGATTCACCACCAGCCCGATCATCGGCATCCATCTCTGGTTCGCCTGTGCCGCCAATAAGCCGGTGATGTCGTTGCCTCATCTGACGCTCACGCAAAGTCCGCTGCAATGGATCTTCAGCAAAGGCATCGAGGATCACGAAGGCACTTGCGCGCAGCATCTGCACTGCGTCATCAGCGCTGCTCACGATCTGGTTGATCTGCCTGCGGATGCGATCACACAGCGCATTCTCGAAGAGGTGCGCAAGGCTTTGCCGCTAACGCGTCACAACATGCCGCTGCATGCCCGAGTCGTAAAGGAAAAACGCGCCACCTTTTCGCCTCGCCCCGGTGTCGAGGTCAATCGGCCCGCCGCCGCTGGCCCCATCGCCAATCTCCTGCTTGCGGGCGATTTCTGCAAGACCGGCTGGCCCGCGACAATGGAAGGGGCCGTGCGCTCAGGCTATCTCGCTGCGGCGGAAATGATGCGTGGCAATTTCGATGGAGTCAGTAGTAGCCCATCGCTCGTGCCCGACCTGCCTGCTGAGGCGATGTACCGCGTGATCGGCTGGTGATGTCGCTGCACTTTGATCATCACGATCGCTTCAATTCTTCGCGTTCGCCTTCGTCATGATCTTGCTCGGATTCTCGCAGCAGAGTTTATGTGCTTGCGCTTCACTGAGTCCCAGTGGACCGATGAGATTTTTCCAGACGCGAGGCATGGTGATCGCAGAACCCACCAGATGCGAGCCATCAGGAGCGCGGGCGACCATGTCTTCCCCGATATTCAGATTCCACCTGCCCAGCTGATACTGCCCCGGTCCCATGCCTGCGGGTGCGATGGCATCGGTGACGACGAGCGCGTGATCAAAGCCGACGAGGTCGAAGTAGTTGCGAAGGGCGGTGAAGTGAACATGCACACCATCGGGAATGAATGAGATCATCAGCCGATTGCGCAATGCGAGCACGCGCTGGACGATGTTGTCGTGGCGGTGCATGAGCATCGGGCAGCCGTTGCCTAGATGCGTGAACATCGACAGGCCCGCGTCGAGGGCGGCGCGAAGCTGATCAGTTGAAGCATTGGTGTGGCCGGCGGAGATGGTGATGTTCTGTGTCGCCAGCATCGCGATCGTTTGGCAAGTTGGATCGCGCTCCGGTGCCAGCGTGACCAATCGCGTGAGGCCTTGGGCTGCATCGAGCAGCTTCTGCATGACATCGGGTGAAGCATCGCACACCGCATCCGCAGGATGCGCTCCGACGAAGCCTGGCACATCGCTGATGAACGGACCTTCGATGTGAAATCCTGCGATGAGTTTTTTTGCCAGTGGATCACTGCCGCGCAGGGTCGCAAGTTGCGTGAGGCGATTGGCCATGCGATCGATTTTTTCGGTGATGATCGTTGCGAGGATTTCGCTGACGCCGTCGCGTTCCAATGCGGCGCAGGCCTGGTGCAGCGCATCAGCGGTGAGGTGGTCCTGATTGAAGTCGATCCCACCGTAACCGTTGACCTGAAGATCGACATAGGCAGTGGGCATGGGCATGATTCCATTGTAAAAAAATGTCTAGCGATGCAACGGCGATTCTTGTCGTGTCTTGGGTGGCAGGCGGCGATGAGTCAGGGCAATCGCATTTTCCAGCCTTGGATTTTGTCTACCCTGCGCTTTATTCATTTGTGTCCATGCTCTTAATACCTTGTCAGCAATATGGTTATCTCGTGTCTAGGGGAAACTATCTAGACGTCTACGCGTAAACCCTTGTCCTTTAATACGAGCGAGATAAGGGTGCCAATAAGCGGCGCAGACACCACAGGACTGACATCATTGGATGAAGCTGTATTGGATGAAGCCGTATTGGACGAAGCTGCAAAGATCATGGCCATGGCTCCAGCAAGAAGGGCAGAATCAAGAAAGGGAGAATCGAGCCGACCATAGTTTAGCAGATTTTGAATCATAAGTCAATAGATAATAACTGATAAACGCGGCGATCGCATGTGGGTATTGTGTCGTGCCTTGAACTCCCCTCCCATGGGAGGGCCGTCTATACAATCGAGAATTGAGGTGCTGGGCAAAACCGCAACACGAATGTTGTGCCCTCCCCTAACCCCTCCCCGAGGGAGGGGGACCAGAAGCGGCCGCATGCGGTTGGCTTGGGCGATGGGCACCATTTTTTTTTGCGCGATGCGATTGGCCCTACAATGGAGTCAGGAGTTTCATGATGAGCCGATGGATTTCAACTTGCTTGTTTGTGCTCGTGGCATCACTCGCTTCTTCGCTCGCAGCGGCGCTGCCTGATCTGCCCGGTGAGGCGATGGGCGATGATGTGGCGGGGGTGCTCTGGGTGGATGCAGCCAAGGTTGATGCAGGTCGGCTCAGCAGCGCCATCGACGCAGCCATGGGCCAGTTCGCTCGCCCTGTCAACGACGCGATGGCCCCATACGCCAAGCTCCATGCTCCCTTTATTCGGGCCGGCGGCACCTCAATGGCGATCGTTTATTTCGATCCTTTCTCCGCCAATGCCGCGACCAAAGGCGTGGCCAATCCCGTCTTCCTTTTCTCCATGAGCGCCAACGCCAACCGCGCCGCCATCGAGTCAATTGTCGAGCAGGCCACGCTCAATGAAAAAGGAAAGTCCACGGTCAAGTTTGAAAAGATGGGCGACTGGCTGATGGCTTACGACGGCACGCTGGCCCGGCCGTACATGGAAAAGGGCAAAGCTGATCGCATGGAATCTCTTCGCTCCGCGCTCGAAGGCATCGATCAACATGCTGCGACGCTCGCCTTTGTGCCCACGCGCCGCATGCAGGTGACCTATCAGCAGCGCGTGGGAATCGACACCAAGACGCCGCGCGATCTGCTGCTTTTTATCCGCACGCTGCTGGAGTGCCGTTCGCTTTCGATCAGCGCCACGCTCGAGGGGCAGCCTTCGCTTTCTGCGGTCATGCGCATGCCCGATGGCGAGACCGCAGCGCAGCTATTGGAAATTGCCAAGCCGCTCTTGGACACGCTGGGTCAGTTCATGAAACGCAAAGACATGCGCGGCGTGGACATCGAACAGATCACACAGCTCACCTCCTGGCATGCTGTGCTGGCCAACAATTCGCTGGAAATCAGCAGGTCGCAGGTGACTGCACAAGCCGCCGGCCCAGTGCTCACCCGCACCGGCGAAGCTTTGGCCAAGGGCATCCGGTTGGCCCGCGATGAGGCGCTGGTTGTGCGCTCGCTGAATCAGATGCAGGCCTTGATTACCGCGCTCAACAGTTATGCAGAAGATCATCGCGGCCAGTATCCCACTCGTCTGGAAGACCTAGGTGCCAGTTCGTATGTGCGTGAGCTCGACAAACTGATGATCAACCCGCTCACCGGGCAGTCGCCCGGTTATGTCTATGTGAAGCCGACACTGACGCTCAATCAACTGTTGAAGGAGCGCCGCGCCGCCCGCACACCGATTTTGTATGAAGCCAAAGATGGCCGGCTTAATCCGCGTGGTCTGATCGGTTATGTAAATGTTCACGTGGAACGGCCGGACCTTGGGGAGTGAACGCGGATGAAGTTCCAATGATCAATATTCAAATCACAAACAAGCACCAAGGAACAATTGAAGCAAGAAATCAAACAAGAAATGAAAGCGGGTGCAAGCCGTTTTGCGTTTGATTGATTCGCTTTGTTCGATTGGTTCAATTGGAGTTTGTTTGTGATTTGGGATTTGAGATTTGAGATTTGTGATTTTCAGTTTTCTGATTTGAGGATGACATGAACCCATCGATGGAAGTGGACGAGCAGGGGTTGCCGCTGGGCTATCGCTTTCGGTTGGACTGGGAGCTTT
>Ga0105055_10011693_pt1 | contig 10803 bp, 8 predicted proteins | sample BON03_FD_78090 | JGI IMG/M metagenome (GOLD analysis project Ga0105055, IMG submission 78090) | Freshwater microbial communities from Lake Bonney liftoff mats and glacier meltwater in Antarctica - BON-03 | ecosystem: Environmental > Aquatic > Freshwater > Ice > Glacier meltwater | place: Lake... | reverse complement strand
TGGCCGAACTGCTGAATCTGCCGATCGAACGGGTGTTCTCGTCCTCCACCGGCGTCATCGGCCAGCCGCTGCCCGAAGAAAAGATTATCGCCGCGCTGGGCAATCTGCGCGACACGCTGTCGGAAACCGCCATCAACGATGCCGCCGCGGCCATCATGACCACCGACACCTTTCCCAAAGGCGCCAAAGCGCAGGTGGACCTGAACGGGGTGACGGTCAGCATCGCGGGCATCGCCAAAGGCTCGGGCATGATCGCGCCCGATATGGCGACGATGCTGGTCTATATCTTCACCGATGCCGCGATCAGCCAACCGCTGTTGCAACGCATGGTCAGCCGCCAGAACGAAACCACCTTCAACGCGATCACTGTCGACAGCGACACCTCGACCTCCGACACCGTGCTGGTCGCCGCAACGGGTGCGGCAGGAAATGTGCCCATCAGCCGGTCCAACAGCCGCGACGCCAAGGTGTTCGAGGCGGCACTGCACAACGTGATGCTTGACCTTGCCCACCAGGTGGTGCGCGACGGCGAAGGTGCGACCAAATTCGTCGAGATCAACGTCACTGGCGCCGACTCGGCCGCCGATGCCCGCACCGTCGCGCTGTCCATCGCCAATTCGCCGCTGGTGAAAACCGCCATCGCCGGGCAGGATCCCAACTGGGGTCGCATCGTGATGGCCGTGGGCAAATCCGGCGCCAAGGCAGACCGCGATCTGCTGACCATCCGGCTGGGCGATATACTGGTGGCCGAAAACGGCTGGGTCTCGCCCGATTACACCGAAGCGGCGGGCGCAGAGTACATGAAACAACAGGATCTGGCGATCAGCGTCGATCTTGGCATCGGGTCGGGCACCGCCACTGTGTGGACCTGCGATCTGACTCACCAGTACATCACGATCAACGCCGACTATCGCTCTTGAACATCGTCCTCGTCTCTGCCGTCGCGTTGATCGACGTCGACGGCAGAGTGCTTCTGGCCCAGCGCCCCGAGGGAAAATCCATGGCCGGGCTGTGGGAGTTTCCGGGCGGCAAGGTCGAAGCCGGTGAAACGCCCGAGGCGGCGCTGATTCGCGAATTGCAGGAGGAACTGGGTATCGACACCTGGGCCAGTTGCCTGGCGCCGCTGACCTTCGCCAGCCATGGCTATGACGATTTCCACCTGCTGATGCCGCTGTTCGCGTGCCGCAAATGGGCCGGAACGCCGGTATCCAGGGAAAACCAGAGGTTGCAATGGGTGCGCCCCAGCGCCCTGCGGGATTACCCGATGCCCCCGGCGGATCTGCCGCTCATTCCGATCCTACGCGACTGGCTTTGATCGCGATGGCCGTCACGGAAAATATGTCATAAATCCGCCACATCTTCGCCCCAATTAACGAAATGTTCAATTCTTGGGCGCAAATCCGGACGATGCGGCAAAGTTTCGCGTAGTCAGCGAACTTTTCAGCGATATGTTTGAAGCATGAACACGGGGGAATCTGTAATGGTCAAGACGATAACGATTGGAAGTTGCGTGTCGGTTCAAGGCCTGGTGGTCCGCTCGCTCGACGATGGTCGGGTGGTGATCCAGGTGGGAACCAACCAGTTCACCGGGCGCCCGGTGCAACACGCGGCCTCTGCCTGACGAAAGCCGACACTCACGAAACTGGAAAAAAGGACAGTCCTTCAGGACTGTCCTTTTTTATGGCCGGGGGGCAGAGACCTTGATCAGGTCAGATTGCGCTCGACCGATTCACGGGTGAAGATTTCGATCACGTCCTTGGGCCGGACGTCATCGTAATTCTCGAACGCCATGCCGCACTCCTGGCCCGATTGCACTTCGGCCACTTCGTCCTTGAAGCGCTTCAGCGTTTTCAGCGTGCCTTCGTGGATCACCACGTTGTCGCGCAGCAGGCGCACACCGGCGCTGCGCCGCGCAACACCTTCGGTCACAAGGCAACCGGCGACCTTGCCGACGTTCGACACCTTGAACACTTCGCGAATCTCGGCATAGCCGATGAAAGTTTCGCGAACTTCCGCCGACAACAGACCGCTGGCCGCCGCCTTCACATCGTCGACCAGATCATAGATCACCGAATAATACCGGATTTCCACGCCCTTCTGGTTCGCGGTCTGACGGGCCGACGCATTGGCCCGCACGTTGAACCCGATGATCGGCGCACCGCTGGCCTCGGCCAGCCCCACGTCGGTTTCGGTGATCGCCCCGACGCCCGAGTGCAGCACGCGCACGCGCACCTCGTCGTTGCCAATCTTGGCCATCGCCTGAACGATCGCCTCGGCGCTGCCTTGAACGTCGGCCTTGATCAGCACCGGCAGTTCGGCAACCGTCTGATCGGCCTTGGCTTTGGCCATCATCTGTTCCAGCGTCGTCGCGGCGCCAACGGCGGCACGTTTCTCTTTCGCCGCCTTTTCACGGTATTCGGCGATTTCGCGCGCCTGCGCCTCGGTTTCGACCACGTTCAGCACATCGCCCGCTTCGGGAGTGCCGTTCAGGCCCAACACCTCGACCGGAACCGAAGGCCCGGCCTCGTCCACGCGCTCGCCCTTGTCGTTGATCAGGGCGCGCACCTTGCCCCACTGCTCGCCGACGACAAAGATATCGCCTCGGCGCAGGGTGCCGTTCTGCACCAGAACCGTGGCAACAGGGCCACGGCCCACGTCAAGCTGGGCCTCGATCACGGCACCGCTGGCGGGGCGTTTCGGGTTGGCGCGCAGATCCAGCAATTCGGCCTGCAAGCCGATGCTTTCCAGCAGCAGATCAAGGCCCTGCCCGGTGACAGCCGACACTTCGACATCCAGCACATCGCCCGACATCTTCTCGACCACAACCTCGTGGTTCAGAAGATCGGTACGCACCTTCGTGGGGTTCGCCGCAGGACGGTCGATCTTGTTGATCGCCACGATCATCGGCACCCTGGCGGCCTTGGCATGGTTGATCGCCTCGATTGTCTGGGGCATCACGGCATCGTCCGCCGCGACCACCAGAATCACGATATCCGTCACCTGGGCGCCCCGGGCGCGCATCGACGTGAACGCGGCGTGGCCGGGCGTGTCGAGGAACGTCAGGTGAGCGCCGCTGTCGGTCGTCACCTGATAGGCGCCGATGTGCTGGGTGATGCCACCGGCCTCACCCGCCACAACCTTGGATTTGCGGATCGCGTCCAGCAGCGATGTCTTGCCATGGTCGACATGGCCCATCACGGTGATGATCGGGGCGCGTGGCATCAGATCGGCATCGGCATCTTTGACCTGGTCGATCACCTGTTCGACATCCGCATCAGACACGCGCACCACCTTGTGACCGAATTCCTCGATCACCAGTTCGGCGGTGTCGGCGTCGATCGTCTGGTTCTGCGTCGCCATGACGCCTTCCTTCATCAGCATCTTGACCACGTCGGCCACACGTTCTGCCATCCGGTTCGCCAGTTCCTGCACCGTGATCGCGGGGGGCAGGTTGACGTTGCGCACGACCTTTTCGCGGTCGACGTTCTGGCCCATGGCCTTCTGGCGCGCGCGCTCCTGCTTGCGCTTCATCTGCGCCATGGAACGCTGGCGTCCGCCCTCGCCCCCGGTCAAGGCCTGGTTCAGCGTCAGCTTGCCCGCTCGGCGTGAATCGTCGCGCCCCTTGACGGGCTTGGCGGTGCGGTCGGCATCGCGGTCGTCGACCTTGCGCACGGTGTTGGCGGGGCCCTTGCCCCGGCCGGTGTCGGCGGTCTTGGCCTCCAGATCGGCGGGCGTCGCGGCGGGGGCGGCAGGCGCATCGGCCTTCGCCTTGGCCGCGGCTTCGGCCCTCAGACGCTGGGCGTCCTCATCGGCCTTGGTCTTGGCCAATTCCTCGATCTCGCGCTGTTCGGCCTCTTTCGCCTCGATCTCGGCGCGGCGGCGCTCACGCTCTTGGGCGCGGGCTGCTTCGTCGGCCTTGCGTGCGGCGGCTTCCTCGGTTTCCCGGGCACGCGACGCGGCAAGAGCCTTCATGCGACGTTCGAGTTCGGCATCCGAAATGCCTGCGGGCCGCTTGGACGGATCGCCGCCCGCCGCGCGCCCTGTTCCGCCGGTGGGCTTGTCGGCCACCGGTTTGGGCACAACCACCCGCTTGCGCTTGGTCTCGACCACGACACTCTTGGTCCGGCCATGGCTGAAGCTCTGCTTCACCTGTCCGGATCGGGGTCCGCCCCGAAGGCCGAGTGTTTTCTTGCCGTCACTATCGCTCATATGGTCTTACTTACCTTTCCGGCGGTATTATCGCCGACTTCTTCCCGAACGCCTGAAAGCCGCACGGCGTCTTCCCTGAACCTGTCAGTGAGTCCCCCGGCGGCGAGCGCCGCATGTATCACATGTTCACGACCGAATGCCAAACCCAATTCTGGCGCGGTCAGAACCTCGAAAAACGAGCCCCGGCCACCGGGTGGCCGCAGCTTCGATTTGCCCCGTGCAGACCCGTCAGAGGCCTGAATCAGGATGGCGGCCTTGTCCTGGGCCAGCCAGTCTTTCACCTTTTCATACCCGGCAATGGCCTTGCCCGCCTTGCGCGCCATTGCCAGCCTGTCTGTCACACGGCGCAACAGCGCCGCCTCGACATCCGCCACAAGTGTGGGCGGCACCGTCACCTGCTGTTTCGCGCCACGCGAAAACAGCTTCTTCTTCACCGCCAGTTCCAGCGCTGAACGCTCGGCCGAAACCCAGATGCCACGCCCGGGCAGCTTTTCCGCCAGGTCCGGATAGATCGCATTGTCCGGCCCCACCACAAAGCGGATCAGACCCCGCTTCGGGTGCACCTCGCCCGTCGCAATGCACTTGCGCTCGGGGTCGGTGTAATCTGGCGCGCGGCCGCCTCGGGTCATGGCGTTGGCCTACCCTTGCGCTTGTTCGACGGACTCGTCAGCGGTTTCGTCTTCGCTGACCAGATCGGCGGGATCGACCCAGCCCAACTGGATGCGGGCGGTCATCACCATAGTTTGCGCCTCTTCGAGAGAAACGTCAAATTTCTCAAGTACGCCATCGTCCTTAACGCGGGCGCCGTCAACCGTCGTCCAGCCTCCGGCCAGTTCCCAGTCGGCGCAGGTGGCGAAATCTTCAAGGGTTTTCACCCCGTCATGCGCCAGCGCCTCCAGCATCTGGGGGGTCAGCCCCTCGAAGTCAATGAGGCTCTGCTCGACACCCAGCGCACGCGCATTTTCCAGCGCCTTGCGGTTCTGTTCATCCAGATAATCCTTGGCGCGGGCCTGAAGTTCCGCCGCCGTGCTGTCGTCCACACCGTCGATCACCAGCAGTTCGTCGGCCTCGACATAGGCCACCTCTTCCAGACTGGTGAAGCCTTCGGACACCAGAAGCTGCGCAAAGAATTCGTCCAGGTCCAGCGTGTCCATGAACAGCTTGGTGCGTTCCTCAAACTCGGCCTGACGACGCTTGGATTCCTCTTCCTCGGTCATGATGTCGATGTCGAGCCCGGTCAGCTGTGATGCCAGACGCACGTTCTGGCCCCGACGCCCGATGGCAAGGCTCAACTGTTCGTCAGGGACCACAACCTCGATCCGGCCCGACTCTTCATCCAGCACCACCTTGGACACCTCGGCCGGCTGCAACGCGTTCACCAGGAACGTCGGAATATCCTCGTTCCACGGAATGATGTCGATCTTTTCGCCCTGCAATTCGTTCACCACGGCCTGCACGCGCGAACCGCGCATTCCGACGCAGGCTCCCACGGGGTCAATGCTGCTGTCATAGGAAATGACGGCGATCTTGGCACGCGAACCGGGGTCGCGGGCGACGGCCTTGATCTCGATGATGCCGTCATAAATCTCGGGCACTTCCATCTTGAACAGCTCGGCCATGAATTGCGGATCGGTGCGCGACAGGAAGATCTGCGGCCCCCGCACCTCGCGGCGCACGTCCTTGATGTAACAACGCACCCGGTCGTTCGGGCGATAGCTTTCGCGCCCGATCTTGTCGTTGCGGCGCAGAATGCCTTCGCCCCGGCCAATGTCGACGATGACGTTGCCGTACTCTTCGCGCTTGACGACACCGTTGATGATGGTGCCGACACGGTCCTTGAACTCCTCGAACTGGCGGTCACGCTCGGCCTCGCGCACCTTTTGCAGAATCACCTGCTTGGCAGATTGCGCGGCGATGCGGCCCATTTCCACGGGGGGCACTTCGTCCTTGATCTCATCGCCCACCTTGGGGTCAGCCATGAACTGTTTGGCGTCCTTCACCGTCAGTTGGGCCTGATAATTCTCGACCAGATCGTCCTCGACCACCGTGCGCACCCGAGTGAACGTGGCGCGCCCGGTCTTGCGGTCGATATGAACACGGATGTCCATTTCGCTGCCGTACCGGGATTTCGCGGCACGGGCGAGCGATTCTTCCATCGCCTCGACCACCAGACCCGGGTCGATCATTTTTTCGCGGGCCACGGCCTCGGCGGTTTGCAAAAGCTCAAGCTGGTTGGCAGAGGTGATCGCCATGGCTCAGTTCTCCCTTGGGGGCGTGGTGCCCGTGTCATCGTCTTCATCGTCAAGCACGGTTTCCACCGCGTCGAATTGGGATTCGTCGATCTGGCCCGCATCCTTGCGGGTGCGCAGCACGTCGCGGATCAGATCGTCGGTCAGGATCAGTTTGGCGTCGGACAGCCAGTCAAATTGCAGCCCGATGGTGCCTTCCTCGATCTCGATCAGCACCTCGTTGCCGTCAATCCCGGCCAGGATGCCCTTGAACCGGCGGCGTCCGTCGATCAGTTCGGTCGTCTCGATCCGGGCCTCGTAGCCTTCCCAGACATCGAAATCCTTGAGCCGGGTCAGGGGCCGGTCAATCCCGGGGCTGGACACTTCCAGCGTATAAGCCTCTTCGATGGGATCTTCCACATCAAGGTGTGCAGAAACTGCGGTGGAAATCGCGCCGCAGTCATCAACCTCGATCCCGCCTTCGGGCCGGTCGGCCATGATCTGTACCGTGGGTGTCTTGCCCCCCATGTACCGCACGCGCACCAACTCGAACCCCAGCCCTTCGATGACGGGGGTGATCACCTCGGCAAGGCGACGGTCGATGGTGGCTTTGGCGATCATGTCGGACATGGCGTTCTCCAAGCACAAAAAAACGGGCGCGCGGCCCGTGAAAATTTCCGGTGGTGCCTTCGGGTTTGGACCCCGACGCGCCGCTGATGCAATCCCCTTAGAGATTCGCGCAACTGTCCGCAATGGGAAAGACACCAGAATGGCAAAACCTTCGGAAATCGGGGCAGACTTTTAACATTCCGACGCGATAACAAGAACGCGGCAGACCAAGATGGGCGACCGATGAGCGACTTCAAGGAGTTTCGAGGCCTGATCGACCAATGTCGCGCCTATGACGCGGACATGTTGCCACGGATGACGGCCATCGTGCTGACCTTTTCTCTCTCGGCCATCTATTTGCCCATGACGGTCATTGCCACGGTCTCCCTGTTGATCATGCTCTCGGAAGCAGCTGAATTCCGGTTCCATCGCCGAATCTATGCTGCTCCAACCGCGGCGCTGCGAAACCTGTATCTGGTGATGATCTTTGCCGGATCATCGGTCTTCAGCTTCGTTCCCTATCTACTGTGGCAGATCGGCGGAACGATTCCCCACATCATGAGTTTCTGCATCTTCGCGACATCCCTTGTCCACTGCGCCCAGGCCCGCAGCCAGCATATGCCTGTGGCGCTTGTGTCAGCCGTGCCATTTCTTATGGGCATCGCACTGTCGATCGGGCTTACGGTCGTGTCCCAGGACAGCGGCGCCGACATCGTGGCAGGAATCGGAATATTGCTTTTGATGTTGGGTGTCGTCGTTTCCACCTTTATTGACGTTCGCAAACGTCAGGCCGTCCTGATCCGGGCCGTTGACAGGGCCGAATCGGCCAACATCGCCAAGAGCCGCTTTGTCGCCTCGATGAGCCATGAAATCCGCACGCCGTTGAACGGCATCCTGGGCGTGGCGCAACTGGCGCTGGAAGACGCCCGATCCCCGTTGGACAAGGACCGCGCCGATGTGCTGTACAGCTCTGCGATCACCTTGAAGGCGCTGGTCGACGATGTGCTGGACCATGCCAAGATCGAGGCCGGCAAGATGGAAATCCGGCCAAGCCCGACAGATGTCGGACAGTTGCTGCACACGGTCGGGCGACTGTTTTCCGATCTTGCGCGCAACAAGGGGCTGCACCAGTCGATCCATGTCGATCCGAACGTCCCGCCGCTGATCCTTGTCGACGCCCTGCGGGTCCGACAGATCGTTTCCAATCTGGTGTCAAATGCGATCAAGTTCACCCAGGCGGGCGAGGTCAGGCTGAGGCTCTGGCACTTCGACGGACCACAGGGCGCGTTGATCCGGATCGAGGTCGAAGACACCGGGCCGGGCATGGCGCAACAGGATCAGGCACGCCTGTTCGAGTCGTTCTCGCAGGTCGATTCCGATGGCGAGCGGGCGGCGGCGGGCACCGGGCTGGGGCTGGTCATTTCGCGCAATCTGGCGCGCATGATGGACGGCGATCTGACGGTGCACTCGACACTTGGGCAAGGCACCCGGTTCTGGCTCACCATGCCGCTGGTCCTGCCCGATCCGCTGACCGCCGAGGCTGTTGTCGCCGATGGCCCGGCCCCGGCCCATGTGAATGCACTGGCCGCGCTTTGCCTGACGGCGCAGCGTGCGCTGCTTGTCGATGACAACCGCGCCAACCGGATGATCGCCCGCGCCTTCATGGAAAAGGCGCAGATGCAGGTGACAGAGGCCGATGGCGGGCGCGCCGCCCTGGCCGCCCTGATCAGCGGCGAGTTCGATCTGGTGCTGCTGGATATTCACATGCCGGAAATGGATGGCATGGAAACCCTGCGCCACATCCGCGCCATGGCCCCCCCGATCGGCACCCTGCCGGTGATCGCCCTGACCGCCGATGCCGCCCCCGAAGATCGCGAACACTACCTGGCGTCGGGCATGGACGGCTATCTGTCCAAACCCCTCGGCAAGGACGATCTGTTTCGCGAGGTCGAGCGTGTGCTGCGCCACAGCACCGGCGCGCGCATCGCGGCGCAATAAGCGACAGTCCGGGGGAAACGAAAACGCCCCGCACAGGGCGGGGCGTTCTGCAATCGTCGCATGGTCGCTGGATCAGGCGAACCACCACCGCTCGGCCATGCGCGAACCGTCCATCTGGTAATTGTTGCCCAGATTCTCGCCATGGGCCAACGCGGTCGAGGCCGCATCGACATAGTTGGCATACATCGGAATAACCGTGCTGCCCCGTTCCGACAGGATCTGCTGCATTTCGTGATAGATCGTGCGCCGCTTGGCCGAATCCAGCTCTTTGCGGCCCAGGAACAGCAGTTCCTGGAAGCGTGCATCGTTCCAGCGGCTCTCATTCCACGGAACACCCGCCTCATAGGCCGTGGCGAACATCCAGTCCTCGGTGGCGCGGCCCGAGAAATACGAGGCACACCATGGCTTTTTCAACCAGACGTTCGACCAATATCCATCGGCCGGTTCCTGCACCACGTTGATGTCGATACCCGCCCCCTTGGCACTGGCCTGAAACAGCTGCGCCGTATCCACTGCGCCATTGAACGCCGCGTTCGACACGCTCAGATCCACCGCCAGAGTGGTCAGGCCCGCCTTGTTCAGGTGGAATTTGGCCTTGTCGAGATCCAGTTCGATCTGCGGCAGGTCGGCGGCAAAATACTGGTTGGCGGGGCCGATCGGGTGATCGTTGCCCACCTTGCCGTGGCCTTGCAGAATCTTGTCGACCAGTTCCTGACGGTTCACCGAGTATTTCAGCGCCAGCCGCACATCAAGGTTGTCGAACGGCGCCGTGTCGGAATGCATCGGCAGGGTGTAATGCTGGTTGCCCGTCACCTCAAAGATCATCGTCTTGGGGTTGGCGTTCAGCAATGGCTCGGTCTTGAAATCGACCCGGTTGATCGCATCGACCTGACCCGTCAACAGCGCCGTGGTGCGGGCCGAGGCATCATTGACCGCAATGAATTCAATCTCGTCGAACCACCCGGCGCGGCCATCCTTGTAATGGCTTGCCACGCGTTTGCCAACGAACCGCACGCCGGGGTCAAAGCTGACCACTTCGTACAGGCCCGTGCCGATGCCTTTTGCAATCGCTTCGTCGATCGCTCCCGCCAGATACATCAGGATGTGATAATCCGACAGCAGGAACGGGAAATCGGCGTTGCCGTCGTTCAGCACCATCTGAACCTGATGTTCGCCGGTCTTCTTCATCTCGGCAATCGAGGCGACGATGGGCTGGGCTGCCGATTTGGCGCCCTCGGCCACATGCATCTGCAACGATTCCAGAACGTCATCGGCGCCGAACGCCTTGCCGTTGTGGAAGGTCACGCCTTGGCGCAGGTTGAACGTCCAGGTCTTGGCGTCGGACGACGCTTCCCAGCTTTCCGCCAGTTCGCCGATCAATTCACCGCTGGCCGAAACCTCTGTCAGGCAATCGAACACGGCACCATGGGCGCTGTTGATCATGAAGGCATCGGAATGGGTGCGCCCATCCCAACTGTCCGACGAGTTGGCCCCGTTCAGGCCCAGCCGCAGCCGCCCGCCCGATTTGGCCTGCGCGAACAGCGGCATGCCCGTGGCGGCCAGAACGCCTGCGGCGGCACCGCTGCGCAAAAGGCCGCGTCTTGAAATCCGTGTCATATCAGTCTCCCCTGTGTTGTCTCATTGCGCGGGTTGGTCCCGCCTTTGCCCCTGTATGGGGCGATTCGGTCACATCTTATCAACGGCAGCGTCGCCGATGTTATCAACTCCGCGTTCGGCCAGCAGATTGGTCAGCCAATCG
>Ga0105055_10011689_pt1 | contig 10805 bp, 5 predicted proteins | sample BON03_FD_78090 | JGI IMG/M metagenome (GOLD analysis project Ga0105055, IMG submission 78090) | Freshwater microbial communities from Lake Bonney liftoff mats and glacier meltwater in Antarctica - BON-03 | ecosystem: Environmental > Aquatic > Freshwater > Ice > Glacier meltwater | place: Lake... | reverse complement strand
CTGTTGGTGGAGCAAGCATCTGGTGCCTGGCAGCTTGACACCGCCGATCTTCCGCCCGCGCAAGACATTTGGCGCACATTGCTGCGCGACTATCCCGCCGCCTTGCCTGAGCTGGTGCTCACGGCTCGCGTCGGTCGCCATCTAACGGCGTTGCTCAAGGGAAAAGGCGACACCAGCGCTTTGTCCCAAGCACTGCGCCAAAGCCATCAAATCGAAACGCTTTTCGATGACTCGCCCGCCTACCTGGGCACCCGGCTGGCCATTCAGCAAGCGCTGCAAACCGTTGCCAGCCAATGGCCTGGCCATCGCCGGCTGCGCGTGCTGGAAGTCATCGCGGGCGCCAGCGCCCTGGTGCAACCACTGACCGAAGCGTTTCCCCAGCTTCAGCTCGATTACGTCATCGCGCACGCCAGCGAAGACGCGCATGCCCACCTGTGCGTTGAGTACGCCGGCCACCCCTTCGTTGTCGTGGCCAGAATCGAAGAAGAAGGCCTTGAGCTTGTTGCCGACGCAAAGCTGCCCGATTACTTCGACGTCATCATTTTTCGCCACACCTTGCATCGCGCCTCGCACCCGGCAGGTGTGCTGGCAGCGGCGCGCCGCAGGCTGGCGGGTGGTGGGCTTCTCATCGTGGCCGAGCGCTATCCCGACGCTGCGGCCAACTTCATGTTCGGCTTCGACCCGACGTGGTGGCGCCTCAGCCAAGGCGCTGAGCTTGCCTCCTGCCTCACCACGCCTGTGGCTTGGGAAGCATCGCTGTCGAACCAAGGTTTTGTCGATGTGGCCGCCTACCAAGAGCCAGCCAGCGCAGGCCTGAGTGCCGGCGCCTATCTCATGCTGGCCAAGCGGCCTGAAGAGGATGTGCTTGCTGCCACCGCGCTGCCCGCAGCAACATGGCTGTTGCTCTGTGACGCTGCCGGTCCATCGCACCTGCTCGCCGAGAACCTGTGCAGCCGGCTGAAATCCCAGGGGCACGGTGTGTTGGTCCGCTTGGTCGGTCACCATGCACCAGTGGAGCGGGAGCAACTCCTGAGCCCCGAAGACCCTCTCTTTGCCGATGCCTTGCTCGCTCTAAGCGGCAGCGAAAGCCCCAGGCCCGATCACGTTGTTTACCTGGCTGGCTTGGGTACTGAGCCGCTCTGTTCCTGCGCCATGCCTCCGGCGGGCGGCCCCCTTGCTGCGCCGGCAGACGTCCATGTCATCGGCATCACCCACTTGGTTCAAGCCTTGGCGCGGGCCAACCTTCAGCTGCGACTCTGGCTGCTTGCGGCCGGCGGTGCCTTGGTTGAAGGCCTGTCGCGCAGCCAAGCGCCCGCGATGCAGCAGGGTGCGGTATGGGGCTTGGGCCGGGTTGTCATGAACGAGTACCCAGCGCTGTCTTGCACCCTGATCGATCTGGATCTTGACCCAGGCTCTGACGAAGCTGCCCGCCAATTGCAGGAAGAACTGCTGTCCCCCAACGAAGAGCGCGAAATCGTGCTCACCGCGCGGGGTCGCTTCGGGATTCGCATGGAGCGCATGCCGGCAGCTTTGCCAGAGCGCCCAGCCACAAAACCCCGTTTCAAGCTGGACTTTCGCGTTCCAGGCCAGTTGCGCAACCTGCTCTGGTTGCCGCAACCTGAGCGTGTTTTGGCTCCTGCCGACGTTGAAGTGCGCGTGGTGGCGACCGGCCTGAACTTCCGCGACGTCATGTATCTGATGGGGCTTTTGCCCGACGAAGCGGTGGAAAACGGCTTTGCCGGTGCCAACCTGGGCTTGGAGTTCTCCGGTGTGGTCACCCGCGTGGGCAAGCCCGGCGGTGAGTTTTCCGTGGGCGACGCTGTCATGGGGTTCGGCTCGGCTTGTTTCTCCAGCCACGTGGTCACCCAGGCCACCGCCCTCACGCTCAAACCCGCCAATTGGTCCTTTGAGGCTGCTGCAACGGTTCCAACCGTCTTCTTCACCGTCTACTACGCACTCAAGCAACTGGCCAATCTTCAGCCTGGCGAGCGGGTGCTGATTCACGGTGCTGCCGGCGGCGTGGGCATTGCTGCGGTGCAGATGGCGCTGCACCTCGGCGCAGAAATCTATGCCACGGTGGGCAGCGAAGAAAAGCGCGACTTCGTCTCTCTTCTGGGCGCCGATCACGTTTTCGACTCCAGAAGCCTGGCCTTTGCCGACGATATTCTGGCCATCACCGGCGGTGAAGGCGTGGATGTCGTCCTCAACTCCCTGGCGGGCGAAGCCATTCGCCGCAACCTGCGCGTGTTAAAGCCCTTTGGCCGCTTCCTCGAACTCGGCAAGCGCGATTTCTTCGAGAACACCCCCATTGGGCTGCGCCTGTTCAAAGACAACATCAGCTACTTCGGTATCGACGCCGACCAGCTTCTGTCGGCACGCCCTGCACTGGCCGGGCGGCTGTTTCGCGAAGTCATGGCGCTGTTTCGCGAAGGTGTTTTGTTCCCCTTGCCGTATCGGGTCTTTTCTGCCGACCATGTGGTCGATGCCTTCCGCGCCATGCAACAGGCGCGGCAAATCGGCAAAGTGGTTGTTGTTCTGGACGGCGCCCAAGTGGCGGTGGAGCCAGCCCAAGCGGTGGCACCGAAAGCGGTGTTTGATCAAAACGCTGCATGGCTTGTCACCGGCGGACTCTCTGGTTTTGGCCTTGAGTCGGCCCGCTGGCTCGCAGAGCGCGGGGCCAAAAGACTGGTGCTGACGGGGCGCCGTGGTGCAGACACACCGGGCGCAGCGCAAGCTGTGCAGGCGCTGGAGGCTATGGGGGTTCATGTCGAGGTCGTCGCTTGCGACATCGCCGACCCCGCAGCCGTGCAATCCATGCTGGCCGACATCCGCCGCAACGGCGCTGCGTTGACTGGCATCCTGCACGCCGCCATGGTGCTGGACGACGCGCTCATGGCCAACCTTGACGCCAACCGCATGCGCCAGGTGCTCGCACCCAAAATGGCCGGGGCCTGGCATCTCCACAGCCTCACCCTAGACATGCCGCTTGAACACTTCGTGTTGTATTCGTCGGTCACCACCAGCATCGGCAACCCGGGGCAGGCCAACTATGTTGCCGCCAATGCCTCGCTGGAAAGTCTGGCCGCCTTGCGCCATTCTCTCGGGCTGCCCGCCACCTGCATCGGCTGGGGCCCCATTGGCGATGCGGGTTACCTCACCCGCAACCAGGCGGTTAAAGACAGCCTGAGTGCGCGCCTGGGCGCCGAGCCACTGCTCGCTCACCAGGCTTTGGGCGCGCTCGATCGCTTGCTCACCAGTGGAACTTCCACCACCACCACCACCACCACGGTGGCCAACTTTGAATGGTCTGCGCTGTCCCGCTTGTTGCCTTCGGCGCAAGCCCCCCGTTTCGAGTCATTGCAAAAGCAGGCTGGTCCCGCGTCAGACGCCAGCACAGATGGGCAAGACATCCACACCCTCATTGCAGGCAAGGCTGCTGCCGAGGTACGGGCCATCATTCAGGCGCTGGTGACGAGCGAGCTGGCTCAGGTCTTGTGTGTTGGCGCCGACCGCATTGATCCAACCCGCTCGCTGCACGACCTCGGCATGGATTCGCTCATGGGCGTGGAACTGGCGCTGGGTCTTGAAAAACGCTTTGGCATCCAGTTGCCCGCCATGATGCTCAGCGAAGGCCCCTCGGTCGAGCGTGTGGCCAGCCGTATCGTTGACCGGGTCATGGGTGGTGCTGATGCGGCCGAGCCCGCCGCTGACGACGGCATGACCGCCTTGGTTGCCCAACTCGCCGCGCAACATGGCGAAGATATTTCAGACCTTGATATGGCACAGATGGCAGCAGACACACGCGAAAATGCAACAGCAAGGGAAGCAATTTCATGAACACCACCAACGCCTTCGGGCTGGTTGACAAAGCGCGCGACGAGCTCGCCAAACGGTTCCTGAATCGCAAAACCGCACCACAGCGCCCAGTTGCGTCATCGCCCCTGTCAAGCGCAGCGCCCCATCAATGGAGCGGCATCTCCGACAAATTCAACCGGTTCGACGAGCACCCGGGGTACAAGCGGGTGCTGGTGCCCCAGGCTGCTGCCAAGTTGCTTAAAGTAGCGAACCCGTTCTTCAAATCCCACGACGGTGTGGCCGATGCCACCACCCTGATCAACGGGAAAAGCTTTGTCAACTTTGCGAGCTACAACTACCTGGGCCTGTCGGGCCACCCTGAAATCAACCAGGCCGCCAAAGACGCCATTGACCGCTACGGCACCTCGGTGTCCGCCAGTCGGCTGGTGGCCGGGGAGCGCCCGGTGCAGCGCGAGCTGGAGCAGGCAATCGCCGAGCTGTACGAGGTGGAAGACTGCATCGTCTTTGTGAGCGGTCACGCCACCAACGTGAGCACCATTGGCTACCTCTTCGGCCCCAAAGATCTTGTGGTTCACGACGCCTTGGCCCACAACAGTGCGATTGAAGGCATCAAGCTCTCGGGCGCTGCCCGCCGCTCGTTCCCGCACAACGACTGCGAGGCCCTGGACACCCTGCTTGGTGAAATACGCGGCCAGTTCGAGCGCGTGCTTATCGTGGTCGAAGGGCTTTACAGCATGGACGGCGACATGCCCGACTTGCCCCGCCTGGTCGACATCAAAACCCGCCACAAAGCATTTCTGATGGTCGACGAAGCCCATTCGCTTGGCGTGCTGGGCAAAACCGGGCGCGGCATACGCGAGCATTTTGGTGTCAGTAGCAAGTCGGTCGACATCTGGATGGGAACCCTCAGCAAAACCCTCGCTAGCTGCGGCGGCTATGTGGCCGGTGAAAAGGCGCTGATCGAAAACCTGAAGTATTCCGCCCCAGGCTTTGTTTACAGCGTCGGCATCGCCCCGCCGCTTGCCGCTGGCGCGTTGAAGGCCCTCAAGATCATGCTGGCTGAGCCCCACCGCGTGGCGCTGCTGCAAGAGCGGGGGCATCAGTTCTTGGCGTTGGGCAAGCAACACGGTGTGGACACCGGGCTTTCACAGGGCTACGCCGTCACCCCAGCCATCATCCAGAGCTCGCTCAAGGCCACCAAAGAATCGAACCGGCTTTTTGAACGCGGCCTCAACGTACAACCCATCATTTATCCCGCTGTGGAAGAGCGCGCCGCGCGCCTGCGCTTCTTTATCAGCAGCTCCCACACCGAAGCCCATCTGCGCACCGCCGTGCAAGCTCTTGTGGGCTGAAATGAACTGGTCTGTTCAATCAAGGAAGCGGACATGCCGACCTCCCCACGCGCCACAGGCATGAAGCACCCATGAAGCGCTCGCCCTGGCGCATCACCCTCTCGGTATGGCACGCGTTGCTCTTGCGCGAGGCCGTGGCCCGCATGTTTGGCCGGCGTGCTGCTGTTGTGTGGCTGTTGCTTGAGCCCGTGGCCGGTATCGCCTTCATGCTGCTGATCTTTAGCGTGTTGCGCACCCGTTTCGTGGGCGGCATGGACACGCTGCTCTGGCTCAGCTCGGGCCTGCTCGCGTTCTACCTGTTCCGCCGCACCGCCATCCAGGGGGCGTCGGCTGTGGGCGCCAATCAGGCCCTCTACACATACCGGCAGGTCAAGCCGGTGGACACCGTGCTCACCCGCTGCGTGCTCGAAGGCGCCCTGATGTTGGTCATCGCCATGCTGGTGTTTTCTGCTTTGGGCCTGATCGGCGTGCCCTTGCAACTGCACGATCCGCTGCAGGTGATGGCGTCGCTGCTGGGTCTGTGGCTGCTGGGTGTGGGCTGGGGCCTGGGGGTGTCGGTGACCACCGAGCTTTTGCCCGAATCGGCCATCCTGCTCAACCTGGTCATGATGCCGCTCATGCTGATCTCCGGCGCCATCTTCCCGCTCTCGGCCATTCCCCACCCCTGGCGCGAATGGCTCATGTACAACCCGGTCGCCCACGGCATTGAAGGCGTGCGCGCCGGCATCTCGCCTTCCTACCACCACGTGCCAGAACTCAGCCTGAGCTACCTGCTCGGCTTTGCACTGGTGCTGGTGTTTCTGGGCCTGGTGTTGCAGCGCCGCTTTCGCAGCCAGCTGGTGTCGCTGTGATCGAGGCCCGCGACGTTCACAAGCGCTACCAGACCGACCACGGGCCGGGCCCCTGGGTGCTGCGCGGCATCAACCTCAGCATTCCGGCGCAAACCAGCGTGGGCCTGATCGGGCGCAATGGCGCCGGCAAGACCACCCTGCTGCGGCTCATAGGCGGTGTGGACCAGCCCACGCGCGGGCAGGTGCGCCGGCACAGCAATGTGTCATGGCCCATGGGCTTTGGCGGCGGGCTGCAGGGCACACTCACCGGCCGGCAAAACGCCAAGTTCATCTGCCGCATTTATGGCCAGGAAGCCGACATGGCCGAGCGGCTGGAGCGCATTCAGGCGTTTGCCGAAATCGGCACCTACTTTGACGAGCCGGTGAAAATCTACAGCAGCGGCATGAAGTCGCGCCTGCAGTTTGCGCTGTCACTCGCCTTCGAGTTCGACGTCTACATTTCCGACGAAGTCACCTCCACCGGCGACGCCAGTTTCAAGGCCAAAGCCGCACAGGCCTTCAAAGACCTGGTGGGCAAGTCGAGCCTGATCATGACCAGCCACAGCACCGGCACCCTCAAGAAATTTTGCACAGCCGGCATCTGGCTGCACGAAGGCCAGGCCCACTGGTTCGACCATATTGACGACGCCGTGAAGGCGTACGAAGAAAGCATTTCGGCATGAGTTTGTTTGCCCAGCTGTCCGCCAAGCGGCGCAACCCCGTTCTCTGGGCCGCCGCGCTGTTTGTGCTGCTCAGCAGCGCCTACTGGTTGTTTGTGGCGTCTGACCGCTATGTGTCTGAGGCGCGCGTGGTGCTTGCCCGTTCCGATCTGTCCAGCGGGCAATCCATGGACTTTGCCAGCCTCATTGGCGGCGCCACTGGCGGCAACCGGCCCGACCAGCTGCAGCTGCGCGACCATCTGCGCTCCATCGACATGCTCAAGAAGCTCGAGGCGCAACTGCAGCTGCGCCAGCACTACAGCAGCCAGGGCGACTGGCTTTCGCGCCTGTGGCAGGCCGACGCACCCATAGAAACCTTTCACCGGTACTTTCAGCGCCGCGTGAGCGTAGAGCTCGACGAGTTTGCCGGCGTGCTGGTGATCAGCGCACAGGCCTACACGCCCGAGGTGGCCCAGGCCATCAGCAGCGCGCTGCTGAGCGAAGGCGAGCGCTACATGAACGGGCTGGGCCACGCGCTGGCACAAGAGCAGGTGAAATTTCTTGAACAACAGGTGACCGATCTGAGCGCACGCGTGCAAACCACCCGCACCGCGCTGCTCAGCTTCCAGAACACCAAGGGCCTTGTCTCTCCGCAGGCCACGGCTGAGAATGTGTCGGCCATCGTGGGCCGGCTCGAAGCCCAGCTGGCCGAGCTGCAAACCCGGCGCACCGGCCTGCTGAGCTTTCTGCAGCCCAGCGCGCCTCAGCTGGTTGAGGTAAATGCGCAGATCAATGCGGTGGAAACGCAGCTCACCCGCGAACGCGCCCGCCTTGCAGCGCCCGCCGGTGGCACGCTGAACAAGACGGTAGAAGAATTTCAGCGCCTGCAGATGGACGCCGAATTTGCCCAGCAGGTGCTGAACACCGCGCTGGTGTCCTTGGAACGCGGCCGGGTCGACGCCACCCGCACCCTGAAAAAGGTGCAGGTCATGCAATCGGCCAACCTGCCCGAGTACGCGCTGCAACCGCGCCGCTTCTACAACGCCACCGTGTATGCCCTGGCCGCCCTGCTGCTGGCTGGTGTGCTGCAACTGTTGCTGGCCGTCGTGCGCGACCACCAAGACTGACCCCACCCATGCGTTTCACCACACACCTCCTGGCTATTTGCACGCTGGCCCTGAGCCTGGGTACCGCCAGCGCTCAGATGCCCAACCTCAACCCGGCCCAGACCCAGGCCCTGCAGCAGGCCATGGAGCAGCAAGGCGGCAGCGGCGCCAGCCCCGCTGTGGGCAGCGCCCCACAACCGCCCGGCCGGACCCAGCCGCTGTTTCCCCAGGGTCTGGGCGACCGCCCCAGCGCGCAAGCGCCGGCCACACCCGGTCCGCGCTTGGCGCCCCAGCCGCTGCCACCGGCCGCGCTGATCACCAGCGACGTGTTTGGCGCACAGCTCTTCACCGGCGCCTTTGCCCGCGAAGGCGCCACTCTCTTTAACCCTGATTACCTGGTGGCCACCGGCGACACGCTGCAGGTGCGCCTGTGGGGTGCGTTTGAATTTGACTCCCAGCTGGTGGTAGACCCGCAAGGCAATGTGTTTTTGCCCAACGTGGGCCCTGTGCCCGTGCGCGGCGTGCGCAATGTTGACCTACAGGCCAGCGTGGCCAGCGCGGTGAGCCGCGTGTACCGCGCCAACGTGAGCAGCTACACCAGCCTGGCTGAAGCCCAGCCCGTGCGTGTGTTCGTGAGCGGCTTTGTGCCGCGCCCCGGCCTTTACAGCGGCACCAGCATGGACAGCCTGCTGCACTACCTCGACCAGGCTGGCGGCATCGACCTGGACCGCGGTAGTTTTCTGGATGTGCAGGTGCAGCGCAACGGCCAAGCACGCGGCCGGGTGAACCTGTACGACTTCCTGCTCATGGGCAAAATGCCCACGCTGCAGCTCGCCAGCGGCGACGTGATCTTTGTGCCGCCACGCCAGAACACCGTAAAAGTGGCCGGCCTGGCCGCCAACGCCAAGCGCTTCGAATTTGCAGGCCCCAGCCGCACTGTGGCCGACCTGATTGATCTGGCCAGACCCCAGGCCAGCGCCACCCACGCCCGCGTGATCCGCAACACCGGCACCGTGCGCAACACCGAGTACTACCCGCTGAGCGTTGCCAACAGCGTGGTGCTGGCCAACGGCGACGAGCTCGAATTCACCGCCGACAAAAAGCCCGGCACCATCACCGTGCGGGTGGAAGGCGAGCACGAAAGCCCGCAAGAGTATGTGTTGCCCTACGGCAGCAAACTCGGCGAGTTGCTTGGGCGCATTCAGCTCAACGAGCGCTCGCAAATACAAAACGTGCAGCTGTTTCGCCAGAGCGTGAAACAGCGCCAGCGCGAGCTGCTGGCCACCAGCCTGCGCAGCCTGGAAGCCGCCTTGCTCACCGCCCGCAGCGGCAGCAACGACGAAGCCCGCCTGCGCACCCAAGAGGCCAACCTCACCCTGCAATGGGTGAACCGCGCCAAACAGATCGAGCCGCTGGGCCAGGTGCTCATTGCCCGCAGCGACAACAAAAACGAACTGCTGCTCGAAAACGGCGACGTGCTGCGCGTGCCCACAAAAGACGGCTTGGTGCTGATCAGCGGCGAGGTGCTGTTCCCCAACTCGGTGGCCCACCAGCCCGGCCTGGGCTTGGGCGACTACATTCAGCGCGCCGGCGGCTTCACCCAGAGCGCCGACAACGCCCGCGTGGTGGTGGCGAGGGTGGACGGCAGCTTCGAGCAAACCGACGCCTCGCGCCTGAACAGGAGCACCGTCGTGCAAGCCGGCGACCAGGTGCTGGTGCTGCCCAAGGTAGACAACAAAAACCGCCAGTTCGCGCTGGACATCACCCAGATCTTGTCGCAGATCGCGATCACGGCAAAAGTGGTGTTCGGTTTGTAAATTAGGACGCGCTAGATATGAACAAAATCCTTATCGTTGGTCATCCGCAATCAGGCTATTCGGAGGTGGAGCGCTTGCTACGAGCCTGCGGCATGGCATCGGCCCAGCCCTCGCGCCGCGAGGGGTTTGCTCCCGAACAGATCAGTGACACGCTCTGCAGGGCGCATCGCGCTGCTCCATTGCATACATTGGGCCAAGACCGCGAGGTCGAGCAGATCGATGTGGCACCAGTATGGCAAGGCCTGGCAATGGACCTCATGCTGGGCAACATCGATCAGCCGCTGTGGGGTTGGGCCGACCCCAAGGCCGTGCACCTGCTGGACTACTGGCGCTCGCTGGACCCGTCGCTGCATTTCATTCTGGTCTACGACCGACCGCACAGCATGCTTACCCGCGGCGGCCTGGAGGAAGCCGCTACCCTCACGCGCGAAACACTGCGGCAACGGCTTGATGCCTGGTCGGCCTACAACGCAGCGTTGCTAGCATTTCACCTACGCAACCCAGAGCGCAGCCTGCTGGTTCACAGCGAGCAGGTACGCCAATCGGCCGAAGACTATCTTCAGCAAGTGCGCGCGCGCATCGACGCGCCTTGGAAAGACCGCATTGTCGGCGTTGGCGTCAGCACAGCGCTACTGAGCAGCACCGAGGTGGAAGACGCCCGACCTGGCGCGCAACCGCGCTTGTTGGTAGGTGACATCGCCCTTGGGAGTGATGCACTTTCAACTTTCGTGGCTGGATCGTTGTTGAAAGACCAGCTCGGCAGCCTTGCGCTGTACGAAGAAATGCAAGCAAGCGCCAGCCTCCCTTTGGAGATAGAACTGGCCCAAGGCGAAGACCCAGCCCTGGGCATGGAAGCCTGGCTCAGCATGGTGGCCCAACAGGAAACACTGCAGAACCAGCACAAGCTGGCGCGCCAGTTGCAGGCCAGCCGCGATCAGGCCGAACAACTGGCGCACAATCGCGAGCGCCTGATCGATGAAGAGCGCCAGCTCCGCGCCGCCGAGCAGCAAGACATGACTCGACAGCTCACCGCCTTGCAACAGGAACGCGCCCAAGTAGAGGCCGCACAGGCGGACGTGCAACAAGAAAATGAGCGGCTTCTAAGTCAACTGCACCAGGTGCAGGAAGAAGTGGAGCGCAACTACCTGAATGGGCAGCAGCAAACCCAACGTATCGCCACATTGCAGCAGCAGGAGCAGCTGGCAAACGCGCGCGGGAGCGAGCT
>Ga0105055_10011678_pt1 | contig 10808 bp, 8 predicted proteins | sample BON03_FD_78090 | JGI IMG/M metagenome (GOLD analysis project Ga0105055, IMG submission 78090) | Freshwater microbial communities from Lake Bonney liftoff mats and glacier meltwater in Antarctica - BON-03 | ecosystem: Environmental > Aquatic > Freshwater > Ice > Glacier meltwater | place: Lake... | reverse complement strand
TACCCCATCCAGCACCAATGCCAATAATGAAAGGAATCAAAATATGACCAGAACTTGTCGCAAAATTTTGATACTTCAACTTCTTTAACTTCTCCTTAGAAAATAAAACCTCGTCAGGTGATAAACTTTCATAGGATTTCGCAAATGGATCAACAAAGGAAACATCTATACCTAAATTGAAATCCTGTCTGGACCCATTAACTGCAATAGAACCACGGAAATGAGCATCTTAGAATTTTCCGTTACCAGAAGAATTGCAATTGTACACCCGTTCACCAACAGAATCCACCTAGCATATCGTGCAAATGCCGAAGAACCTGATTTTTTTAAACACAACAAAAAATCGATTTCAACTGTCATTTTTGTTCATTTTTGATGGTTGAGTTCCTGGCTCCCGATGGCCGTGCTTTTGACAGTAAAATAGCGCTGGAGGAGTATTTACTAGCTAATGGTTTTCTCGAATTCAGTGGCGAGTCTGGGTGTGTGCTTGTGAAGTCTGCAGGTGAGATTAACGGAGAATCGTTCAGCTTGAACGGATTAAGTAACTGCACAGTTGTTTTGATGGACGTTATGGGGCAATTGACGGTAGACCGACTGGTAAACTGTCAAGTTTTTGCAGCGCCTTGTTCCGGCTCGTGTTTTTTGAGGCGGTGCGAGGGATGCTCCTTTACGCTGGCCTGTAAACAATTCAGAGCCTGGCAATGCTGGGACTGTGAATTTTTCTTGAACATCGCGACAGATCCTGTAATAGAAGAGTCTCAAAATGTTTATTTTGGGAGGTTTAATTCAAATTTGCACCCTGAACTTGATGAGCTAATGCTCTCGAATTCATTTCGCACGCAAGAAGAAGGGAAGTGGCGTTGCGTCTTTGATTTTAGCGGGCAAGATGGAAATGTGGGCAATTGGACTGTTATCGAACCGACTCAGCCTTTGTTGGATGTCAAAAAACGAGGCATTTCTCCTCTTGGTACTCATTTATTGAGGCATATCTTTTGGAAATTTGATCAAGACCGTGACGGTGGGCTGTCTTATCGGGAATTGAATATTTACCAGGCATCAGTAGGATCAGAGGAACGTGTGGAAAGTGCAGAAGAACTTATTTCGTTCTGCAGTAGTGCGGATATATCTCTTGATGAAAACGGAAACCTTCCTTTTTGGAGTTTCATCAAACTATATGAACTGAATGGCGAAGATAATTTCAAATCTGATATTTTAAAGCTGGAGATTAGTGATCGCTCAGTGATTATGTTTCCATTGCATTTGTACCAAACATTAGAAGAAGAATATTCAGGGTTTGACGATTCTTCCGATGAAGAAGTTCTACAAGAAAAACAATCTCAAAAATTCGATGCGAAACAATGTGCTCTCCATTTGTGCAATGCTGCTCAGTCCAGAGGTATTGATGTTTTAAAATGGTTCAATAATTACGATCCCAAAAAAATTGGGAGTTTGGAAAAGTCTGCCTTTGAACGTGGTTTCTCTGCAATGCTCATCGGGCTCTGTGCATGTGATTCTGAAACTTACGTTGCAGATGTAGAAATAATTTTGCATCCCTCCCATTTCGACTCCTTGTGCGCGTCACTTGCGAGTCCAGACGGCAGAGTAAGCTACATGCCGCTAGCCGTAAAAGCCAAAACACATTCTCAACCAGCAACTCCACTAAGAGCATCAAGTCGTCTGAAAATAGAGGAAACGGAAGTAAGCGTCGAACAATTTGTTTCTGACGAGATGGCGGACAAGCCTTCCGAGTACTTTGATAGAGTACGAGTGGCCATTAACTCATGGAAAGGTAGCGTCACGGGAATAACTCCCATTCGAGACGACCACTTTGACATGGCTGAGTTTATTTCAGCAGCTAACGTCCGTCTGGCGTTTCGAGCTACCATGAAAGTGAATTTTCGAATGTCGCAAATTCACACGTTTCTAGATATGCTGGAAGAGCAGGTTGAGACGGAAATGGAACGAAAGCTGCGCAAACGTGATGGAGGGCATCGGATAGTTTGTATTGCTTCTCTGCTTCGATGGTTGAGTTCAACTCGCCGATCCAAAACAATATCGCGGGATGCCTGGTTGTGTGATAAACAATTACATGTCAAGAAGACCAAGGAAAAATTCGAATCGAACCTACAAGCCGCTCTGCGAGGATCCATTCCTGAAATGGAACAAGTCCTAGCGCACCCAAAGCTTTTGAAATTACATTTGCAAGTTCCTCAGCGAGCGTTGGAAAGCGAGGCGGAGTTCAAGGTCAGAGATTTTATTGATTCAGCAGTTGGTCAGTCTGCAATACGGAAACGAATCGTCCGTCTTCAAGGCAAAGGAGAAATGAATCCAGCTACAGTAGCGAAGGATCAGTTGATACAGGAGATGGTGCAAGAGCAATTGAATAGTTCGTTGGAGATAAAGCTGTTGAAGCAATACTGTCGAGGTAAACAATTGGGAAGTATCAGCTGCGATTTCGATCGGTGGTTACAGCAAAAAGATGATGACCACAGACGGAAGTTGGATTCAATCAAGAAATGGGAGAGAAAACATCAAAGAATAAAGTCTGGAGATGTGATTTGGTGTCTTGCGAAAGACGTGATTGATCGAATCAAGTCGATGGTAAACCGAACATACACTCAGCAACAAGAGGATGGTTATATAGTGAATAGATCTAGCCGAAATTTAGATGCAGAGCACCATGTGGCTTTGATGCTGAGATGGAAAGTGGAATCTGAAGGGAAGCAACCTTCCGCAGACCGACTGGCGTTGATTCACTCGGGTGCGTTCCTGATATCTCACAAACAAGTAGTGGACCATTTCAGTGACCTGCTATTATCCTTGAGTGCTGATCCGAAGGTAGGTCAGTCAGCTTTGGAGCTCCTGGATCCTGGCGCAATGGCACAAAAGCAACTGGAAGAAATGCTGGGTACGAAATTGGGACAAGATAAGCTCTTTAATCGAACAAAGAGTCTCATGGAGAAAGGCAGTACAAAATCGCAGGCAAATGACATGGCGAAAGACTATTTTCGAGGTGAATTTGAAAAATCTATATTGGAGAAACTCGGTTTTCGGAAGGCCACGGATGACAGCATCGTGGACAATTTATTGGAGGAGAGGAAGAGAAAAACGGAGAGTGATTTTAAAAAGTGGACGAAACGCAAAGCGAAAGAGAAACGTGCTGAAGAAAGAGCTGTTAAACAGTTACAGCAAGCAAAGGCAAGTGAAGCACTGCAGAGGAAAAAAGAGAGTAAAAAGGAATTCGTCAAGTGGAAAAAAGCGGTAAGCAAAAAGAAATATTATTCTTTGGCTGATGGTGAAACCCCACAAAAGAAAATACTCAGACCTCGCAACCCAGTCAGTCCTAATCTACAACAACCTTCCTGGGTTTTTGAAGTACCTAAAACATAATAGTGTATTTTCGTAATTTTAAATTCATTGCTGCTTGAATGGATTAAAATAGAATTCTTCTATTGAATATGCTTGATGATATTTATGCCTTTTTAACAACTTTGTAAAAATGCATTGGTGTATATATACCTCTAATACCGCCTTCCACGAGACACACAGCAGCGGCCTCTAGTACCTTGGTAGTTTCGTATGCGCCTACAGGAGCAAGTCCGGTAGCTTCCAGCACTCGAGTAAGAGTTGCAGTGAACATCCGTCCTGCTCTAGTTGCCAGGATACCATCCAGAGTGTACTTTGGGAGCAACGGCTCGTACCACTCAAAATCATCACCCAACTTTGCGACGTCGAAATCCTCTACAAGCTCCAAGCCAGGAACAGCTGCAATGGCGTTTGAATAATCTTCAAACGTATGAATAAACGCAATGCCGTTGCCGTATGCAATACCGTCCATGATCTGCTTCTCTTCAGGATTACTGGCGTCGTATTTGCTGGTTGCCACCCAAGCATACCCACCAAATATCCCCCCAGGCTTCAACACACGATGAACTTCTTGAAAGTATTTAATCAGCTGAGTTGAATGTGCACTCGCCTCAATATCATATCCTCGGTCGAAACTGCAAGGAGGAAACGGAATTTCATGAAAGTCCCCTTGTAGCACCTTGCAGCTCTTTTCAAGCCCATGTTGACTTATTCGCATGGACCCTTTTGTTACTTGGTACTCTTCAATGGTAAGACCAGTAATCGAAGCTCTGGTAAACTTGGCAATGTTTACCAGGGGCCCACAAACACCACAACCCAAATCAACGACATCCTGTCCAGCTTCAATACCAAGTCTGCTCGCCAGGTAATGCTCATGGCGAACCAACGACGCTTGGAATCCCTCGCCCCGGTTTCGAGGAGCAAAGTGAAAACTTTGGGACCAACCAAACGTGTAGAAATCTGTTGCCGTGCTGTAGAAATTCTGGACTAATGGCTTGTACGTCATTTCGGAATCATTATTCTCCGTTGCCGTCTTTGATGCATATTCGTGCGATGCAATATAATCGTTTGCAGTGCGACTACCGCCTTGAAAGAATATTGGACTCATTTTGTCTCGTGTGTGCTTTACAACGCTGGATCTTTTTCAGATTATGACGAATTTGATTGCGCCATTTATTTTCGAACCCAGTATTTTCCTCTAAGCACTTCTAGTCAGAAATGTAACCACAAATTCGATTTGATGTCGCCATGTTTTCACCTCTCATTGCCCACCCAGGAATTTTAACTAGATGGAATCGTCACCATTTCGAATTTCATTTTGTACTGATCTTCTTTGGGGGGGTTTAATGTAACTTGTAGATACATTTTTGACCGGTGGATTCCTTTCTAAAAGCGAGGCGATACTTTGATTCAACACCGTAAATAATTCGTCCAAAGTGTGAACATAGGATTGTTTCAATTGCAAATCGGGAAATGCTTGTTGGATATTAACATCCTCAATGTCAAAAGATGTCGGTGACGATGCACAACTTTGATACGCGACGCTTTCGCAATCTTCGTCATGATCGTTTTTTGCAACAGGAGTCTGTTGCGCATGGCATGGGATTTGTTTCATGATTTTACTGTACATTGAATTGGTTTTGCGAGCTCGCCTCAATTCTGCCTTTAACTTGTTAGTTTCATTTCCATGATAAAGTTCATCAGGAACACTTTTCAATTCTGTTCTTTTATTTGTAGAAGAAGATTGAATGGGTTCTGAGTACTTAGAAAACCGTTTGTATATCTGACTCAATCGAGCTTCAGATATATTATTATGTTCCAGTTTTAAAACTGAGAGAATTAAGGGTTCAAATTGAAGCAGTGAATTTGATGCTTTATATCCTGCCCCGCATCCCACTAAGCTCAATCGTTCTAAACAAGTATTATGATTCAAATGACTGCAAAGTTCCACGATTGACTTGTCCTTGAGAGGATTATAATCCAATATCAATTCAACAAGTGAATCAGATGCACTGAGTCCTCTAACAGTTTTACCACTGCACATATTATTCGTTAGATTCAAACTTTTCACTCCGCTATTCTGAAGATTGGAGCAAATGAGTTCTCCTTGTTCATCAGAAATGGAGCAGTGCACTAACTTAATATTCTGAAGTGGATGATGTCCAAGAATTTTACTCAGTGCTGCTGCTCCGTGTTGGCCAATAATCACCGAGTCCATGTGTAGGGAGACAAGACCAGGTGATAATTCAAGAGAATCGAACAGCGTTTCTGTAAGTCTGGTGGGACAACATACATTTTGAAGTTCTAATTTGTGCGGATGATCCTCTGCTTCTGAAAGACAGTCAAGAATGTCTTGTGATGCGATACCGTTGCGGGCTGTGCATAGTTGCTGAAAGGTGTTCCTCAACTTGGTCATTCTTCGAAAAAGATCCGTTGAATCGTTTTGTATTACTTCCTAGATATTTGAAGAGTTCCTCATCTGCAATGTTAGAAGATTATTTCAGAGATATTATGTCGCCATTTTTCGAATTTCAAAAGTTTAGTTAATAGTTTTTGTAGGTTGATCCTTGTGGGGAGTTATAAATCTAAATTATCTCCTGTTAGTTTTAATTAATTATAAATGGTATTTGTCGACAATGCTTTTTTTCCTTCTTTATTAACTTTCTGTATCCAGCTTGAAAAAACATCACTGAGAATTGGAGTTGATACACCTATGGAAGCAAACTTCACCTTGAATTGGACAGAGAATTGGTGAATGGCCCTCAGTATATGAGGGACGGATACACCAGGCGCGTTTTTACTTATTCGAATTTCAACATATTGATCGTTTCGAACTTGGGCTAAACACACGCACTGTCCATATATGCGCTGCAATAACGGCATGAATTGATGGATAACAATATCATGAAAGGAATCCGAAAAGGCAAGCTGCACTGAATAGAATTTACCAAATTTGTCTGAGAGATGATGCCAAGTACCAATGCATCTCAGCTTTCCCTCGCAAATGATAGCTACCCTATCGCACAAGGCCTCAATTTCAGGGAAACTGTGGGACACTAGAATGATTGAGCACGTATTCCGAGTGTGGATATGCTGGAGAGTGTTCCACAAGAATCGCTGAGCAACAGGATCCATACGAGTACTTGGTTCGTCAAGAACAATGAGCTTTGGATTACCTAATAGCGTAATACAGGCCATGAGTTTCCTCTTGTTACCACCTGACAGCATGCTACTGCGAATGAATGGATACTTATCCAATTGAAGATTCGTACAAATGATGGTCACCATCTGTTGAACATCGTTGTGTCCATGGATCATTGCGAATATCTTTAGATGCTCCTCCACTGTGAGGTTGGGAAACAGGTTGGGAAACAGGTTGTTCAATTGCATGCAATATCCTAATGACTTCCTGCTTTCTGAAACATTTTCATCGACATCAATTCCCATAATTGTAACTTTTCCTTCAGTTGGCGAAATTATTAAACTCGTCAACAATTTCACCAAAGTTGATTTTCCAGCTCCATTATTTCCAAGAAACCCAAATAGTTCCCCTTGCTGCACCCCCAAAGTCACGTTGTCGACGCTTAATCTATCCTGGCCAGCATACCCCTTTCTTAATTGCCTAAACTGTGCTACATCAGATCTGACATCCTGTTCCATGCGTAGGCGTTCGTTCTCCAAATCGTGGCGGTCGCATATCTGACTGAAATTCGTAGTCCAACGCCGAGTGCAGCATGTGTAGCAGTATTTCTTTCTCTCTTTGAAATAGATGTAGATCCAACTGAAGATCATGATGAAGATCATGTACACAGTTCGAAATAGGAAGTCCACGATGGGGATTCGTTCTTCCCAAAACCATTCTTTATATACATGTGTATTTCATCCATGGTACCCATTCTGGTACAACGCGTCTAATATGTTTATTCGATAGAAAGTCTGCTGGGGGTACAGAATTCCAGCAGCAAACGCATATGGCGGGAATATATTGAAGAAAATATCGCACCAAGTAACTGTAACGTAATACTTTATCTCAGTCAGAATAAACAATATCACGACTAAAGCAATACCGGTAGTCAAGCAAGTTGTTAGAATGAATAGGAGCGCCTTTGTGTGGTTTTCAAAGTGGAAGGAAAGTGCATAACAAACTGGAAGCATGGTTACGCCGTAAACAGCAAAGAGTCCGGTTTGGCAATTTTGGATGTCAGCGCTCTTATGATTTATGGGGGAAGTGTTCCTAGCAATGATTGAAGCAACAGTACACAAAAGTAGAACCAAGCTTTGATCACAACAAAAGGAAGCCATCCAGTAATTGAAGGGTGAAACGCCACTGAGGTATTGCACTATTTTGGCAATAGTCTCTCTTTCACTCACAGCAGCAGCAAGGATGGGCAGAAATAGAATCGACATCGCCAATACATACCAAATAGAAGTCAGCATTGGATTCAAATTCCCTTGTAGTAAAAGCACTCGGACATAGTTCACTTTGTATATACCCAAATTCGTGTATACCTGCATCTCTTCTGCACCATGCATCAAGGCTTTGCTGGATTTCATATCGCAACATAGTTCCTTCGAGCACATCCATGGAACACTGTCACAGAAATTGAGTCCAGTAATACAGGAGAGAGATAGTTTAGGAGTCCACTAATACAGGAGAGAGAGGAGTCCAGTAATACAGGAGAGAGATAGTTTAGGAGTCCACTAATACAGGAGAGAGATAGTTTAGGAGTCCAGTAATACAGGAGAGAGATAGTTTATGTATGAGTCCACTAATACAGGAGAGAGATAGTTTATGAGTCCACTATTACAGGAGAGAGATAGTTTATGAGTCCACTAATACAGGAGAGAGATAGTTTATGAGTCCACTAATACAGGAGAGAGATAGTTTATGAGTCCAGAAATACAGGAGAGAGATAGTTTATGAGTAGCAGCGCATTGGGGGTATCCCTGCTTCATACATTCTGTAAAGGCGGAGGACGGCCTATTCAGTGGCGTATGCTCCCATCGGCAACAACGGTTGCCAATTTTCACAGGAAGCCGAGTCTCACATTCTGGATTCGGGGATGATTCTTCTACGAACTGCATGGATAGATACTTTGTTAGCTGGACTTGACCGATAATCATCGGCATCGATGTCAATAGCAATGCAAGTGCAAACACGACGAGCCATATGAACTTGTCCCGCATGGCGCATAAAACACGCTTCAGTATAAGGGCTTTAATTATTCTTTTGTGAGAGTTCGGGGGTAATTCCGGCAGGTCTTTGTATCGACTGTGACTGTCCGCGCTTGTAATTTGAAGGAATGCTGTTTCCAGATTTGGTTTTTCTATTCTTACAATCAGATTATTCCGTAGCATTTGTTCAGTAACAGGTATACATTGGCCTAAGCTGGATATTGGTACCGAAAATTGAAGTGAAGAAAAGATGTTTTTGAGAGCCGCACTAGGAATATTTGATAACACAGATTCAATAATAGTTTCTTTTCGACGATGCAGCTTTGAGAGATCTGTAGAACCAACTGATAAGCACATCTCGTCCCCTTATGTTCGGGTAATATTCATTGCTGTATCAAGTGCTCGCAGTTCACCATCAACCAGAATCGCTATTTTGTCACCAAGATATTCTGCTTCGTCCAGAAAATGAGGTACTCTTATTTTTAGACAAACCGGCTATTCAACAAGTGATACTTACTTGCACATATTATAATTCTTCCTGTTCTATACTCTCGAATAATTTTCCAAAAGACTTTTCTCGAATCCGAATCAACTCCAGAAGTAGCTTCGTCCAAATACAGGATTTTTGTATCTCCAATAAATGCCAATGCGAGAGCTAACTTCCGTTTCTGTCCCCCACTTAAGTCTTGTGCTCTTGTCGTTAATTTCTTGGTCAGGTCAAGATCGTCTAAAAGCTCCGTATGATCAGCCAACACGAATTTCTTGCCACGCAGAGCGCTAACAAGCTCCATGCCCCAATAATATCAGAATGTTATCGATAGAAACGGAAAAAGAAATATTCTTTAGAGAATACCACCTGGAAGTTTGCCTACATTGTATATCTTTCCAAGGTTGAAAACTCGAAGGCATTCAGTTTGCAATGAAGAATTATTCAATGATTTCTTGCTACACATTTTTCGCAGCCAAGTTCCTGGAAAAGTCCAATGTCTGCGTACTCCATATTTCTGTGGTACAAGATATTCAAGGTACCAAGCAAGCAAAGAATACAGTGCACCATATAGCACCATGGTCCAGCTGCAGGAGTATGGAGAGGGATAAGGGCTTTGATCATTAGACACATGTAAACCAGATATATGCACGGACGACGACAGCATGTTGACCGCACCAAAGTTCAGACACAAGGAAGGAAGGAAGCACATTGCTAAATTTCCATTTTTCAAATTGTTTTGAGAATCTAATTTGAAGCAAAGAGCACAGAACAGAAATGCAATCATCACATTGATCATTGCAGCCAATCGCGCACTGGCATTAAAAAACACCGTTAGTAATTGAGAGAATCCAATTATTTCAAAAATGAAACTAAGAAAGAAGAGTAAGATTTCTGATACCGGACTGTTTGAAAATATTTGTCCGAAGTGCAACAAGCAAGCGGAGAAAATGCATATCGGAAGAGATTTTACCAGTATTGTCAAATACCAGGACCCAGTAAACTCCAGATCTCTCATTCCATTGATCCTCATGCATTCTTTCATTCGAGTTTCTTTCTCCATTACAAAGCTCATAATTATTGAAGCGACAGGATACGAAAACACTATGACGAGTAAAATGCCAATAAATGGCAAAAGCAGTCTAAAAAGTTGTGTCCGATTCTCATCGGGTTTACTGTAGACAATCGTAATGCCAAGATATGTTTTAGATTCAGTCTTGCTCTCTGTTAAGTATAGAACCGCCACAGCAACAAGCATAAGAATAGACGTCTCTACAAGTTGCAATGCAATCGACTTGAAAAGTTTAATGCGACGAACAAGAAAGTTCTTTCTCAAAAGTGCCCCGAACGCTGAGTGTCGCAAGACGGTACAAAAAATAACCGCGGTACTTAGCAGCAGTACAACTGCCACTATACCAGGAAGGTTTTTCATCCACACAGAAGTACACGCTGGTGTCAGTGTATCTACAAGCCTGCGGCATTCAGGAAATGTTTTGAAACAATCCAAAACTGGACAGAACTCTAGCGATTGTTCCTCGTAACCTATGTTTATTACTTGCCCCGAAGAGAGGCCTAACTGCAAAGTGCACTTCAACGCTGCTACGATGCAACGCTGGTTGATTTCACTCAGAAAGTAAGCAGCAGAGTCACGCATTAATGACTTTGAACCGTATTATCAAGTACCACAGTTTTTACATATTATACCGACTTGAGAAAAACCATTCGTCAAAATTGTTCAATTTGATTTTAACTAAAACTGCTTCTTTCTTTTTTTTTTTTT
>Ga0105055_10011677_pt1 | contig 10808 bp, 17 predicted proteins | sample BON03_FD_78090 | JGI IMG/M metagenome (GOLD analysis project Ga0105055, IMG submission 78090) | Freshwater microbial communities from Lake Bonney liftoff mats and glacier meltwater in Antarctica - BON-03 | ecosystem: Environmental > Aquatic > Freshwater > Ice > Glacier meltwater | place: Lake... | reverse complement strand
TGGGTTGGAGAAGAGAAGGAAGAAAGGGAAAGAGAAAAGGGAGGGAAGGGTGGGGGTGCCTGCGCCGCCCCGCCGGGAGTGGGGCAGGGGGGGGCGGGCAGGGTTTTAATGTATAATGGGGGGGTGGGGGGGGGGGGGAGGGAGGGAAGGTGCGAGTGTATGGATGTGGTATGTTTGTGGTGCCAAATTTTCTCCCGCTCTCCCTCCCTCCCTCCCTCCCTCCCTCTCTCCCTCCCTCCCTCACCTTTCCGCATCTGCTTGGCCACCACATTCCGCTTCACTGCCGCACTAATCCCTCCCGCCTCCTTCCCGCCCTCCCTCCCTGCCTCGTCCTCCCTTCCTTCCTCCACCTCCTCCTCCTTCTCTCCATTGAGCACCAGCAGAGTAATTTTACTGGTGGCGGTGAGAGGAACGAGGGAGGGAGGGAGGGCGAGGAAGGCCGCCTTGGACAGCCCGAATCGGTCTTCGCACGACAGCGAGAGGCAGGCGGAGGAGGAGGGAGGGAGGGAGGGAGGGGAGGAGGTGGTCGTGGTGGTGGTGGTGGTGGGACGGGGCCGCTTGTACCCGCTTTTGGTGGGAGAGGAAGGGGGGGAGGAAGGGAGGGATGACGAGGAGGAGGAGGGAGGGGCGCGGTTCTCCTTGCCATTTCCCCGGTGGCCGGTGGCACGGCGTTGGGCGTGCGCTGCTGCTGCTGCTGCTGCTGTTGCTGCTGCTGCTGCTGCTGTGTCGTCCTTCCTCCTTCCCTCCCTCCCTCGATGCCTCTCCTTCATCTTTAGCGCGTGCTGCTGCTGCTGCTGCTGCTGCTGCTCCTCCTCCTCTTCCTCCTCCTCTTCCTCTTCCTCCTCCTTAACCTCATGCTGCTGCCGATGGTGGTACCGCTTCTGCTGTTGCCTTCCCCCCTCCTTCATCATTCTTGCCCGCCCTCCCTCCCTCCTTCCCTCCCTCCCTCCTCGATTGGGGTGGTGAGTAGCAGAGGTGACCAGCACGACCGCGCCTGCCGAGCCGCTACGACGATGGGTAGGGAGGGAGGACGAGGAAGGGAGGGAGGAAGGGTGGGAGGACATGTGCAAGGCCCGTGCCCCGTAGGCTGCGCTGCGTTTGCTGCTGGTGCCGGTGGTGGTGGAGGAGGAGGAAGGGAAGGAGGGAGGGAGGGGGGGAGGGGGGGGCGGGCCGCGGGTGAAGGGGGAGAGGATGGTGTTGAGAATCATGCCGGTGAGTCCCTGTGTTGTTTGGTGGAGGGAGTGAGCGAGGGAGGGAGGTTTAGCAGAGAGTTCATTGGAAAAGAGGAGGGGGTTGGGAGGGTTGGAGGAAGGAGGGAGGGAGGGAGGGAGGGAGGGCCAGAAGCACATACCATTCCTGAGGGTCACTGCCCGACTCTTTCTGTGTGAAGGGAGGGCGTGCGTCCTTTTCCTCCTTCTCACTCACTGCACGGCACGGCACTGCTGCTAAAATCAGCCCCGCGGCGGATGAGGAGGTGGATGATGATGCTGCTGCTGCTGGTTGGCTTTGTGTCTTAACCAACCACACCACACCACGCGCGAGGACTGCTGCTGCTGCTGCTGCTGCTGCTGCTGCTGCTGCTGCTGCTGCTGCTGCTGCTGCTGCTGTTGGCACTGCTGCTGCTGCCTGCTTGCCTGTGTGTGTGTGTGGGTGTAGTAGGAAGGAGAAATGTGAATCATCAGCAGACCGACCAGGCAGGAGACACCACGGCGTCCGCCGCACGCCACCTCCTCCACCTGCCAGACGCAATGGGTGTGCGTGTACACGTCGCGTCCCTGTGTGCGGTGGGTGTGGTTGCTTGGAACCAGAACATTTGCGTTTCTACAGCCTGGCCGCAGCAGAAAGTCTGGCCTTGCCTTTGGCTCTTGTGGGATAATGCTGAGTCTCTCCCTTGTTTGGCCTGTCAAAAGCAAGCCCTCCCACCACCACCGCGCTCCATGCTCACAACGCATGCATCCCCGAGTCCATTTTCTTATGGGGAGGGGAGGGTGAGTGTGGGTGGGCGTGGTTGGAGACCTGCAAAAGGGCAGAAGATGCCTTGCGTGGTTGCTCTGCCGGGTAGATGAGAGATGACGAGCTGACGAGCCTGTGGTGATGGAAAAGGACCTGATTCGCGCCAACAAATACCCTCATTGTAGCACAAAGCCAGTCTGCAACCCTGTACTTGGTTTCGCCTTGAGACCCAAAAAAAAGGAAGAAACAAGAAGCGATCAGGCACAACGAACAGGCAACACCGAAGGCAAAACAACAAGTGCAAAGCCTCCCCCACGCTGAACCCCGGGCTCTCTCACTGGCCCATCCCCCCTTGTTCCGCCTTGTTCTATTTACCCCCCAACACGACAACCCAACTGCAGTGCAGCCAGGCGTGTACAAGCACACGGCAAAGCCAAAGAAGCACGACGGAGCAGGCCGCTCCACAATATAGCCCACGCATTTGCCTCTTTCTCTCTTACAACTGTTACGGCCTTGTCTTGTCTTGTCTTGTTTCTTTAGAGTGCACCCTCTGGGAGGGCTTTTCTGGCGCATGCCGAAGCAGGCCTACACTGTACTGTGCAGAGCATCACCCCCCCGTGGGCAGGGTGCTCAGGTCTTATGCACTTGATTCATCTCGGCTTCTAATCCGACACACGTCTCGACCTCTCCGTCCCTTTGTTCCACAACAAAACACAGCGCGCTTCCATGCCCTTCCTCCCAGTACTGCTCGTCGCCCTCCTTTTCCTTCGTGCATCCATCGCGGAGACAAATCAAGGCGTGGTCGAGTCCTTCTACCGCGCCCCCCTAGTCATCCTCCCTCCCTCCCCTCCCTTGCCTTCCCACCTTCCACCAGCCGGTCGCCTCTGGACCGTAGCTTGGCAAGACGAGGCACAGGGCTACACGCTGTCCTCCTCCACCTCCCCTGAAAAGCGGCTGCTTGCACACGGCATGATCTCGGACGTCTCGGTCGATGTGTCGGGGTGGTGGCAGCTGGCCATATCAACAGACATCGACCTCGATGGGCACGAGGGCAAAGGCGTGGAGTATCGATACAAGAACGGCAACGAGGACGCTGCTTGGATGCTACGACGGTGGTATTCCGCGGGGCTCCTGGAAGGTTATTTAACCGCACAATTGATCGCCGAGTATGCCTACAATGCCAAGCACTCCCTCTTTGGCGCCCACCATTATCCCAGGTAAGAAGGAAGACAAGGCGGAATGACTTCGCGTGTATATCCTTCTTACCTTTGTTCGGCCTTTGCGTTCAATTCTTCCCGCCGTGCCTGTGAGTGGGGGTGACTCCCTCTTCCATCCCCTCCTCCTCCACTCCATTGATCCCCTCCCTTCCTTCTTCTCCTCCGACAGTGATAGCCTCCTGAATTTCATGGAAGAGAATCGTGCCTATGTACACACCCAGATCAATCTTCACTATCACCAGCAGCAGCAGCAACAGCACACCGAGAAAAGGAGGGAGGAGGGGAGAGAGGAAAGGGACTACTGGCTAGGGGCCGCAGCCGTGTTTGCTCAATTTGAAGGTATGGAAATTATACTGTTAAAGTTTTGCTATCTATAATAGTTCTTCCCTCACTCCCCCTTAATCCCTCCCTTCATTCCTCCCTCCCCTCCTTCCCTCCCTCCAGGTCTCGTGGCAGGCTACCAAGCTTCCGCCGCCCACGCGAACCACGCCCCTCTCTCCTCCCTCGAGCTCTACCTCCTCAATGCCTACGGCGACATCTTTAATCTCTCCACCCTATTCCCCCCCCAGCCAGGGGTGCCTCCTTCCCGGCTGGGGCCGTGGTTGGGAGGGAGGGAGGGAGGGAGGGAGGCAGAGGAGGAGGAGGAGGAGGAGGAGGAGGGTGGGGGGCAGAATGTGTGGAAGGACAGGGACAATGACCGCTGCAGTGTCTTGATCAAGGCAACGGAGGGGACGGAGGTACGTATGTGGTTTGCTCTTCCTCCGCTGCTAATTCTATTACACAACGACAGAAGAATATACCATCCATACACCCTCCCTCCCTCCCTCCCTTCATTTCAGGGGCCAGACGTGCTCATCGGACACACCACTTACGACTACTACATCGTGGCCTGGCCCCGCATCGTCAAGGAGACAGTGCTTCCCTCCGGGTGAGTGAATTCGGGAGGAAAGGCGGGAGAAGCGGAGGAAGGGAGGGAAAGACATGACACTCAAAACTCCCTTCTCCTCCCCTCCCTTCCTCCCTCTCTCCGTCTATTTTTCGTCCAGTTCCGGCTGGATCCGCTCGCTGTATTCTTCTTCACCGGGACAGCTGGCCTCCCTGGACGACCTTTACGTGCTTCGGGGAGAAAGAGGAGGAGGAGGGAAACGAAGACAAGGGCGAGGACAAGGCCGAGGAGGAGGAGGAAAAGGAGGTGGGCACGCGAAGCAAATGGTGATCACAGAGACGACTATTAGCATGGTAAGACGGAAAAAGGAGGAAGGGATGAGGGGGGATGAAAATGTTCAATCTACACAACACCCTAAACCTGCACTCTCCACCTCTCCGTCTCGTATATAGAAAGGACCAAGGAGAGACGCACTCCTTCCTCTCCTCAAACCGCAAGCCTTGCTCTACTGGATGCGCGTGGCGATCGCTAACGGCTGGGCACAGGACGGGGAGGACTGGACACAGGTATGCCACTCCCTCCTTCCCTCCTTCTTTCCTTCCTTTTCTCGTGCTGGCGTGGTTTGGAATAAAACGGCTGGGTGTGAAGAAAAGGGAAAGAAGGGAGGCCGCTTCTTGATTCAACGCATGCATGACCTCTCCCCTTACCCTTCCTCCTCCTCTACCCTCCCCTTCCTCCCTCAACCCCTCAGGTATTTGCCAAGGAGAACAGCGGGACTTACAATTGCGAGTGGATGGTAATTGACGCCACGCAGCGTTCCTTTCACGTCTTGGACCAGGTGGGTGGAAGGAGAGGAGAAGGAGGAAGGGAGGGAGGGAGGGAGAAAGCGAAGCAAACCTGGATGCAATTACGTGCTTAGAAGTTGGCTCCTTGATTTTCTGACGTTTCTCCCTCCCTCCCTCCCTCTCTTCCCTTCGTACTTTCCCTCCGTCTCTGCTTTCCTTTTCCAGGCCCCCGACAAGGTGAAAGTCACGGACCGCTCGTCCACCCTGTTCTCCTCCTCCTCCTCCTCCTCCTCCTCCTCCTCCTCCTCCTGCTCCTCCTGCTCCTCCTCCTTCTCCTCGTACTTTGCTTCCTACAATGTGCCGTCAGACAGAGAAATCTACGATTACCTCGGCTTTGGCCTCAAGGTAAGGTGAACGGGCGGCAAGGAGGGAATGAGAAAGCGGCAAGGGAGGGAGGGAGCGAGGCTCGAAGACTGACACATATCTTCATTCCCCCTCACAGAATCCCCACGATATCAAGTACCTCTTGGAACAGTATAAAGAATCTCCACGTGCTAACATGCTGGGGGAAGGGCAGCGAGAGGTGGCTTCCGTGGATGGGATGAAGGTGAGTGGGGAGGGAGAGGAGGAGGAGGAGGGGGGAGGGAGGGGGAAAGAAGGTCAGGCACGGAAAGCGTAAGCGAGCTGTATAGAGCGGAAGAGTCCACACTCATCATAGTTTCTCCCTCCTTTTTTCTTTATGCACAGCGCCTCATCCAGTACAATGACTATGAGCACGACCCTCGCTCGTTGGGCCATGCCTACCTGGCGGTGGCAGGGCGAGGCGACCTGGAGGCAGCACACACGGAAGTCATGCTGGCCAAAGACGTGGAGGAGGTGAAAGAGGGTGAATTAATCTCCACCCCTTCTTCCTCCTCTTCGTCGTCCCGCTCTTCTCTCTCCTCGACCAGCCCGCCGCCCGTGTTTGCACCGTTGGAAGGAGGAATGGACGCCAAGGTCGTCTCCGTCCGCGAGGCCTTTTTCAGCCGTGACGGCCACCTCAGCCTGCACGCCCGCGTCGGGCCCACGCACGACCAGCAAGCCCCTTTTTGCTGGGCAGGCCACGAAAATGAAGACGAAATAGAGATGGACAAAGGAACACGGCCTGCCTGCTTTCGCTTTGCATGGGAGCGTCTCTCCCCCGGAAAAGTGCTGGCCGATGCAATCCTGCGCCAGCGAAGGGAGGTATCTGGGCGGTTGTTGCGTGGAGGAAAGGAGCAGGTGTGAATAATGGAGAAGGTGATTAGATACGGGTAGTAGAAAATAAATAATGAAAATTGTTGCCCACAATGAGATTGAGCTGCTCTCTTTTCGTTTTCTTTTTTCTTTTTCCGACGCGCGGGACCAACAAGGGCAAGCCCCCATCGAGAATCAGCACACGCCTTCCACTGGCGGAGACTATAAAATGGAAAATGGGAGTAGAGGAAGCTTCGGGCTGATGATTTGAGTGGTTTCTTTCTTGCATAATCACTTCCATTTCTCGTGATTATTCGTCGCTATCCCGCCCCACGCTCCAAAGCTCCAACCTCCCCACTCGACAACGCACCACTGCTGAAATGAGAAAGGAATAGAGCAATATCCTACTTACAACCGAGCTTTTGCATCATTGCCTCTACAAGTACCTTGCCGTTTGCTTCACATCCTCCTGGTGAATCTCTGTTGTGTCTCTTTTCCTCATTTATTTCAAGCGACGGGTAAACGCTCAAAACCGTTTGTTGCTTGCGTTCGTTGGAGAGGATAGGGGAGGCTTATGAGCAGCTCGAAGACGGCGCCGCGCCTGCTGTGTGTGCGCGGTGTCATGCTCACTCCACCCCATCGGTATCAGCGTCTGTGGCTGTGCTGCTGCTGTACAAAGCATTTGTTGTGGTGCACTCTGTTTTCTTGTCTCTGACTACTCTTCTCCGATTCCCACTGCCTCTTCTAATACCAATTCGTCCCTCCCACATCACGCTACAGCTACAGCACCACCAAAAGTGCACCAATTCCCACGCTTATCGATGTCATGAAGGCCGTTCTCGTCTTTGTCGTCCTCCTCACCTCGTGCTCCCTCGTCCCCACTGCCTCCTCCCCTCTCGCCTTTGACGACGCCACGCCTCTCGCTGCCCGCAACCGCCATTTCCGTGCCACAAGCAACGCCACCGAGGCCTCGGCCCTCCCGCGTGCTCTCCAAACCAATGAGGGCGGGGCTCCGTGCTTCTCGCTGGACGTGCCGATCGAATGGACATCTGAGGAAGGGGAGCTCCGCGTGAATGGCTTTCCGTTCCACCTCAAAGGCATCAATTGTACGTAACGTCCAGGGGTGGCTGCTGGCGTGTAAGGATTTCTTTCCCCAACATTTCCCACCCACTTACCCTCCCTCCCCTACCCACCCCATACTCTCCACGTCCTGTAGATTTTGGTTTTGAGACAGGCACGATGCATCCGCAAGGCCTTTCTGGGGAAACCACCGTGCGTGCCGTCTTTACACTGTTGCGGGCCGAGGGCTTCAACGCACTGCGACTTCCCTTTTCTGCGGAGATTGCTCTGGACCCAAGCCGCGTCCTTCGCGTCAATGACCCAGATTTGGATAACCTCGGACACATGGCGCGCTTGGCCAAGTTTGTCGACATTGCGGCGGAGTTCAATCTCCTGGTGATGCCCGACATGCATCGCCTGCATGCGAAAGGTGGGATTGATGCGCTCTGGTACGACAACAGCACACCCTACTCCCGTCTCCTCGAAGCCTGGACGAATGTCATGACGGCGCTGGTGGGCAAATGGAACTTTGCTTTCATCGATCTAAAGAATGAGCCTCATGATCAAGCGACGTGGGGCAACAGCAACCGAGCGACCGATTGGAACAAGGCGGCGGAAGAGCTGACCAAGGCCTTGTTTGGCCGGTTCCCGCAGTGGCATGGCCTCACGTTTGTGGAAGGCATTGAGTGGGGTGCGAGCATTCAAGGGATGCGGGATTTTCCGATTGACCTGGACCGGCCTGACTGGAGTCGCCGCGTCGTCTACTCGCCTCATGTATACGGACCTGACGTCTTTGACCAGCCCATGTTTTGGTTTGGCTTTGGCGGCATGCCGGGCGTTTGGGAGTCGCGCTTTGGTTTTGCGGAAGCTCTGCACGGCCAACGTGCGGTGGTGATTGGCGAGTGGGGCGGCAAGTATGGACGGGGCCCCAGCGAGGGACGGGACAAAACGTGGGCGGACACCTTGGCGGGGTGGCTATTGGACCGTTGCTTGGAGGACAACTTTTACTGGTGCGTCAACCCGGACAGCAGCGATACGGGGGGAATCTTGGAAGACGATTGGGTCACGCCGATTCAGCCCAAGCTGGATTTGCTTCGGCGCCTCCAGCCCCATCCGTCGCTTTTGTACTGGACACCGCCGGGCAATGCCGTGTGCTTGACTGAGGGGGAGTATGCAAACCCCAAGTGCCGGCGTAAGTAAGTAATTGAGGAGACCTTGCAAGGAGGAGACGTACGCGACACAGTGGGAGGAAATGGATGTCTGCGGGATTTGAAAAGAGAGCGGGAAGGGGAAAGGGAACACAACAAAAACAACAACAAAGACAGGAAGGTCACCTTCACACAATCTTCAATCAAAGACAGGAAAAAGATAGATGGTTTGAGGTTAAAAGTATAGCTGCCTCCAGAGGGGGGAAAAGAACTTTGAAAATAAAGAAGGAAAAACTGAAGGGTTTGCGCGTTGGGGAGATCAAAGTGAAAACAACGGAAAAGAGAGAAACAAAAGGGACTTTTTTCCGTGCTTCTTTGCACGTCAATCTATCTTTTTATTTTGTCATCTCCTTTTGTTCTTTTTGAATGCTTCGACATTTTGCATTGTATTTCCTTGCTTCGTCTTACGTCTCTCTTACCTTGTAAATTCGTTATCTCCGCCTCAGGCCACTTAACTCACTCCTCTGTTTTCTTACGTATGGTCAGCCCGCTTGAAAGAGCAAAATACCAAACTGACCCTGCAGGATTGTAGAGAATTGAGTAAATTACTATTTTGCCTATTGGTGCTTTGTACAATGAATTTTTTGGGACCTTGTCCAAGGGTGGTTCCCGAGGGCCTTCTTTTTTTTTAGGCCGTACCCCGGGAGCACTAAAAGACCCACAACTTTGGACACACACACCCAAAAACAAAACCAAGCGCACATTCAATGAATATCTAAGGCATGCGCGATCGAACTGTGTATAGGGATTTTTAATTTGCGCACTGTGAACATCTGTTATACAGGGGGGTGTCAGATATGCAATGAGGTCAGGGTAGATGAACCTCCTGGCTCACGGCCGGTGCCTCCGGGGCTTCTGCGGGGCAGGACTAGTGGTGGCAGGCACTTTTGAGTCCCCTGCTTCTGCAGACTTGAGGTCGGAAGCATCCCACTGCGAGGGCTGGCGAAGTGGGACTTGTTGCGAGGGTGTGTCGCCCACTACACCCTTAAGCAGCGAGGTTCCTCGTTCAGAAGAAGAATCTTGAGGCATGTCCCGCCTTTGGGGAGTCGTGGTAATCTTAACAAAAGGGTAGGGGAAAAAGTAACACGGCCAGGTCTTTGATACATACACCAAGAGTAATGAGCTCTGGCGCGAAGCTCCAGGATGCTTGTCGTACCGAGAGCGATCGCTTTCCGCGAAGGAAAGATAAGTGGCCTGAGGACACTCAAGTCTGTACCTGTAAAGAGATATACTCCTCTTTACTCTCTCTTCGTCAGCAACGAATTCATTGTAGAGGGAGGCAGCTGCTTCACCAAGTGTGGAGAAGGGGGAAACTCAACCCAAGTAAGTAGTGTAACGCAAAAGAGTATATATCTAAGTCAACAGAGAGAGGGAAAGCTGGGAAAAGGAAGAAGCAATATTTTGTTTTTCCCAACAGTATATATCTAACTCAACAGAGAGAGGGAAAGCTGGGAAAAGGAAGAAGCAATATTTTGTTTTTCCCCTCCTGAAACATAGCTGCCTATCAGCGGTGTATGAAAGTAAGGCTTTTGTGCTTGGTTTTGTGATGGAGGTGCCTGAAAAATGAGGAACGGGAGGAATCTCCTTACAACTTGCTTCCTATTGTGTATTTCTTCCCCCTCTCCCTCTCTCCCATCTTCCTTATCCCTCCCATCTCGCTCTACTACATGATTGACTCTTCAAAGTGACTTTTCAAAGTGACTGCTTGACGAAGAAGACAATAAGACAGAACGCCTCATTTTGTGTATTTTCCACTCTTTCCTCCCTCCCTCCCTCCCTCCCTCCCTTCCTCCCTCCCTCCCTCCTTTCTTTCATACCCTCCTTCATCATTCATCCCCTTTTTCCTGAACGTTGCAACCAATATGCTTCCAAGCGCAGGACTTCTCGCTCTTTGCTCTGTAATCCTGAAAGACAAGGGCGTGCGTCCACGCATGGCTCTTCAACATTCTGAGGCGGCACCATTATTTACCCTCCTCGCATTCATCCCTTGCTCTCCGAACCCTCCCTTCCCCTCTCCCTCTCCCAGTCCCTACAATCATGTCCTCCCCTTCTCTCTGCAATTGTTTCGATTCCCTCTCTGATGGTAGGCGGTCTCATGTGCCACACGGAGTTGTCCAAGGCAGAACGAAGGAATACATGGAATGGGCGCGCTTGCTGGCAGGAGTGTCCCTCTACCTCTCTTTTTAAGGTCAATCCCTCCTCCCCTCTCCTCTCCCATGTACGGGCTTCGACGACGAGGAGAGGGACAAGCACGAGGAGGAGAGCGAGAGAGCGATGAAAGGGTCACAAGGACAAGCGCTGACGCACCAGTACATGAGGAAGGCATGTATCTGGAAGGGCTTCATGCTGCATTCATTCGGGCGGCAGCCCATGCGATTCCGCAACGAGAAGCATGCAGCAGAAGAGACAGTAAGCCAGCCCACAACCAAAAACCCTCCTTCCCTTCCAAAACACTATGTAAATTAGAGAGATTAACATTATATTA
>Ga0105055_10011676_pt1 | contig 10809 bp, 9 predicted proteins | sample BON03_FD_78090 | JGI IMG/M metagenome (GOLD analysis project Ga0105055, IMG submission 78090) | Freshwater microbial communities from Lake Bonney liftoff mats and glacier meltwater in Antarctica - BON-03 | ecosystem: Environmental > Aquatic > Freshwater > Ice > Glacier meltwater | place: Lake... | reverse complement strand
TATGACAGTTGCGGTGACCAGCGTTGTAATACCAACACTCATCATATATATGGAGAACGCCGATGGGTACGAAATCATTCAGATGATACCGGGAAGAACAGTCGGTAGACATGTCTAAGACTTCGTACAGCTGATGGCGGGGAGGTCGCCGCTGGACATGGCGATCTTGGGCATGGACGATGTATCCATAAGATATAAGTATATGTAAGTGTGTATGTATATATGTATATATATGTACATATATATATATATATACATATATATATGTACATTTGAGCGACACTATAGTCATATACATGTGTATACGAATAGACTCACGTACGTCATAATATACAGGTGAATTGATAGAATACATACATGTATATTCATATGTGTGTGTATATATACACATATATATGATATAGGTAAAGTAGTACTGAGCGAATGAATAATCTTTGATAAACTTTGAAATAGGTAGCGCGATTCTTATACATCATAATAGGCGAAACTGTTTTCAGATGCACTAGTCATTGGTAAGAATAATGTGTAATCGCAAACAGCGCTTGGAGTGACAATAGAATGTGGGTATATGTGTACGAGTCAGATCAAGTACATATATACACAACTGGGGACACAGGTGGTGTTCAAAACGAGCGTGATCGAAATGGATATATATATATAGATCTGGGGTGAATATGTATGAATATTTCATCATACATATATATATGCGCACATACACTCATGGTGTGTATGTACAGAGGGTAGACAGATGATGAATGTCAATGAAGCAAACTGCGCGCTTGCGGTGGAATAACATACTGGAATGAGAGTATATGTGTTGAAGAAAACTAAAGTCATTGTATGAAGTGAGGGGATAGCGTGAAAGTACACTGATCACACAATGAGTAAGGAAACATGTATTTCAATATGTGGGTGAATATGTATATATGTACCATTATACGTTTATTTACGAGAATTTGCACCAAATGACAAGTATATTCAATACAATGGTAGTGCAAAGGATGGACAAAATGCACAGTAGAATAGGGAAAAGTGGCATTCTCATACTCCGTATCAGAATCAGCGGGGATGATGGAGACCAGGGCTCGAGATGATTCTCATACTCCATACGAGTCAGCGGGGTTGATAGAGTCTGACTAGATGAGGGTCGTGACTCCTTTAGGGTTGTGACTCGTAAGGAGCGACTCGAATTATGGAGCGCCCTTATAGGGAACAATGTTTATGGGAATAAACTTATCTCAAAGTGACAATGATGTCGCGAGACAACATCGGAGGTCCCGTGTAGGACACAGGGATAATATCATGGGTCGCACTTGCCCTTGGCCACGGAGCTCTCACTCATCACAGAAATCTATATTCGCCATTTTTCGTGCGAGTTTTTTTATATTATGCACTCGAGTGCTCACTACAATTCGATAGTTTTATAAAGTTTGAGAGCATTTATTACAGATAAACCTCAGCAAGAGGAGCAAAAAACAAGGAGACCGAAAGACTTCGAGATCGTAGCTGTCAAGCTCCACAGATGCCTAGGGTGGGGGGAAAAGTGGAGTAGGCTAGGCACTAGATCCTGGCGAGGGTGGTTTGAAGAAACGAGGGTGCCATCGACGACAGAGCTCGGCACAACACCAGACAACCCAAGGCTCATAACCTGAAAGACAGCAGATCCACCCACAGAAGAGCGCGCGGTGGCCGCGCCAAACCAAAATCGCCACGACATGCTGCAGCGTTTGCAACGACTCGACCAGCACCAACAGCGTTGAGACCGTCTGAAACACCTGTATCAACGCCACGAACAGAAGCAGAAGGAACCACAGAAGGAGAAGCAGGAGCTTGTATGGGCACAACATCGCGCACAACACGCAAAAGGGCAGCAGCCAAAAACGCATTTAAACGGCCATCCGCACCAAGGTCACAACCCGCAGACCAGCGAAAGAAAGCACAGTAACAGAACCCCCCCCCCCCTCGGAATGGTTCACTTCACTCGAGCTTTGGCGTCTGCCACGTGAACCACTACCAGGAGCACCCGTCCCAGCACCGCCTCAACGGGAGTGGTCACCCGAACCCGGGCGAGGTTGGCGCAGATAGATGACATTGTGTGGTCCAGCCGAAGGCAATGACCCTACCAATGGATGTCTTGTTGGAATTGAAAACCTTGGCCCTCATTCATCAAAGCCTCATTTCAGATCTTCCCAAAAAATGAGGCTTTGAAAGCCTCATTTCAGGTAAAGCCTCACTCATCAAAGCCTCATTTCAGGTAAAGCCTCATTCATCAAAGCCTCATTTCAGGCCCATACACTCGTAATGGGACCGCGTCTGGTTGTCCGCGAGAACCCAGAGGAGCCGTAGGAAATCAACATGTATCTAACCTGACATACCTACGATGACGGGCGCGAAAGCCTCTTGGGGCCATAGACTTTGGAGTATTTGTTGTCACGAGCCAGTCAAGGTCCCTTGCGCTGAAAGGTCCAACCAAAAGCGAGAGGGTTCCAGTTGAGACGCCACTGCTTTTCCTCCTCCACATGCGTGTTAGGCTGGGAGAGAGCGGGCTGAGTGGCAGGGAAAAGCTCTTCGAAAACAGAAGGATCGGGGTTAGTAGGGCTTGCAGGAAAACGCTGCACGCGCTGCAACTCCAACATCTCTACTGATCGCTTCACACCAATGCGATCCAGACTCCAGAGCCCCATTGTGCTTGGCCCAAACGCTCATGATTTGAGCAGTAAGGGTGCGCTGTTGTGGTGACTTAGCAATCCTTTCGCCCGGCTCAACCGAAGCTTTTGCACCCTGGCACTCCTCATGAGTACTCTAAAAAAGCATACAAAGTTGGGGAAGCATCAAAGGATATAGCGTTGGGTGAAGATTGCAAGCGCCAGCACTTGGCTGCACAGGAGGAAGCGGACACAAGACCACCAGAGGCACGTGGACGTGATTAGACTCAAAACCACGTTTGACAAACACATTATCCTTTTGGAGGAGAGCATGCAATTTCGAAAGTGCCTGCAGAAGGGGTGCATGCCAAGATTCAGGGGAGGTAAGATCCTGCCCGGGCGCCCAAATATCAGCGAATTGCTGGGCAGGTAGAGCGCCCCCGTGGCTACCCAGACAGACGATAAGCGCGCAGGTGGTAGAGTAGAATGTCGAAATAGCGCTTCCCTCATTGGGCGTTATCCCAAACCCCCAACAAAAGTAGGGGCCCTGTATCTTCATGTTAGCAAACTTGCGTAAATGTGGAACCCAATCAGCAAGGCTAGGTCACTTTTAATATAACAATGTAAAACCCTGTATGATAAAACACGAAACGCTTAGAGGCCAAGTAGGTCCTCTTTAAAACGGGTTCTCTAATGAAGTGAGGGTCGTCCTCAAAATTAGGTCGGCTCTGGGACAGTTTCTTGGGTCCTACGTGATTTATCGAGAGTTCACCACTCTGTTAGTGCAGTGATTGTGTTAGGTCTTTGCCACCCAAGAAAGAAAAGAAAGTGAGTCATGACACAGATCCCTCCAAACGAACGATCTCTTATCTAACGTGAAAGGTTATACTACGATAGTTCATGTACTACCAAAGGTCAAACAAACATAGATTCGCTCTGTTGGGCAACCCGATCAGGGCCTTTCCCTTCGTTCCAAAGATGCTGCAGTCCATTCCAAAGCTAAGACCAATCTAGCAGATATAGGCCAACACATGAAATATTCTATGTCGCGCATTGATTGATGATGCTTTTATTACTTCGTAAGAAATAGTTTAGCAGCTTTGCTGGAAGCTTTATGTGCTCGAAAGGACTGTGACATATGTGGCAGTGACATTGCAACGTGCCCTTTTATAGAGTATAATCAATAGGTATACATGTTGACATATTATTCAAGATCCAAAAGAGAACTTTATGTCAAGGTTAGACCAACTGGTGTCAATTTCACACCTGTGCAACTCTTCAATAATGCGTCACCACCACCTTACCGCCCTCCAATACCATTGTCATTGACCACCACCACGAGGATTGTATACTCCCATTACACATCCTGATGACTCAAACTTCTGCTGTATTTCTTTGCCTTTGGATTTTGCTTATTTTTGGTCCTTTTTCTTTTCTAGTTGTTGCAAGAAAAAACACATTAGCACTTTTTTGCCCTTTTTGGAATAATTTTTTGGCTTTTTTCATTGTGTCGATATTTTATTTTCCTCGGCAATGGCACGTGCCAACACCTTGATGTCAAGGAAATAGAGCACGTGTAGGCACAAGTATGCTAATAGTGGCCAGCGTTGAAACACGACCCCTGCAGAGGAATCAGTCTGTAAATTGACTGATCCTTCTTTGAGATCTGTGACGCTTTTTGGATCTCACCTCCCACGTAGTCAAGACCTAGGGCCCCCCGCGAGTTATTCTTGAATCTAGGCAGGTAGTGCTCATAGCCTATTTTAGGTGTGCCAAACCAAAGACTGGTGTCATGGGATTTCATGAGACATCAACTTTGTTTCTCAATAAGACTTTGTCAAGTTCCGGAACCTGAGACTAAGACATCTTTCATTATGGTTCAGAAGCAGCTGAGTTGGACTTGGCTACGCTGAATCTGAAGAACGATTTCGATCGCGTCTGTCCCCCTATGATCCACGTCGCGATTGAGAAAACCATAGTGTTGCAACTGGACGATGTTGATCAGTCGTGTGCGCAGTCCTATCTTCAGACGACGCATGTTGCCCGTTTGCGCTTGCATGGGCTCGCTGTAGGAAACCCTGTTGTTGTACAATCTCACGTGGTCAGCATTCAAGCTGTCAAGTGAATATGCTCCTGCGCTGCATCCTTCCCTGGTACAAAAAGATGTTCCGGGAATTCCAGCCTTTTTGCGGGAATACGATAATATTCCCTGTAATTCTTGGGGAATCCGTCGAAGATGGAACCTTTGTACCAAGAAAAGGGGTATATTGCAGGGCGCATGTCGGGAAATGAGCACTAGTAATGATGTCGTTTCTCTATGCGAGGGGAATGCAGATGGCCGAGAGCAGACGTGACTGTGCTGCTTTATGAGTGAAAGAGCGCCACACAATCCTCTTGACGACCACTTGAACGATAATGATCGACAGCAATAGTTTATTTGTTGGGGTTTATAATAAAGTTCACCAGTGCGGCTCATGAGCCTACACAAGATCAACCAATGCAGATATGGCGCCAATGAGCCAACACAAACACGTTTCTCGTGGTTGAACACCTGTGGTTGAGCATCATATATAATTACTTAAAGAACATATGTATGTCGTTTAATTTTTGATATGTGTTTATGTGTAGTATAAAAAAATTTGTCTATGTTTATGCGTCGTTGAAAATTAAACGACATATGTATACCAGCGTAATTTCCTGATGACCTGCACAACAGAGCAGCAAGTAATCCGCTCACTGGTGCGCAGCAGTAATCTGTTTGCATGCACCTCGTGTTTCTCAGCTGTTGTTGCCAAGCTGCTCATTTCCCGACTTGTGCCCTGCAACAAACTCCTGTTCCTGGTTAAAAAGTTCCATTTTCGACTGATTCCCAAGAATTACAGGGAATATCATCAATATTCCTGCAAAAAGGCTGGGATTTCCCGAAAATCGTTTAGTACCAGGGAAGGACGCAGCGCTGACAACGGTAGCAAAGTTGATTCAGACTTAATGCAACCGTGACGCAGTGCTCCCGACGACGAGCTGTCCAAGCTTTTGGACATCGTGCTTGCTGGATAGCAATCATTTCTCCATGGTCTTTCTTTGAATAATACTGCAGCGACTGCACTTCCACCGGTGGAAGTGCAGTCGCCGTGGGTTGTCTTGCAACTCGCCGGGAGAGGATGATGAGTCCGGGTCTGACAAGCCCACGGGAGACTTGGAGGCACAGGCAATGTCTGTTTGACTCGGAAGGAGCTTGCAGTGTGGTTTCTCGTTGTACTTTGGTTCCTTGGTGTGCCGTCGTTGCCCGGTTGAACAGCCTTGGGACGACTTGGGCGGTGCTGCATTGACAAGTTTTTGCTGCGGTCAGTAGGTTCGACCCCCCAGCTTGCTCACACGAGTCTCGGTCGCTCGGCACAGCGCAACCATTCCGAGTCCATCCTTGCATCGTTCGATTCGAGATTTACCGACACGACAGCAAGCAGGCGCGATTCATTGTGTACCGAATTTTCTTTCCTTAAAACGTGGCCTGACATTGGATTTTTCGGTTCCAGTACTTCAGATTTAGTTCCATCACCAAAAACACCCTCTGGGGTGGGTGATATCGAAGAGTAGTGGGTCAATTTGTCGACGTTATGAAAATGTGTGGGTGAATTTGTTCCATTTTTGTTGAAGGCGGGTGAAAATGTTTTGGAGGTGAGTGAATTTGTTATTTTCACCCACTTCTTTTTTTCAAATTTGTCAGTTTCACCCACTTCCTTTTCCCGTTTCAAGTTCACCCACTTACAGATTTCACCTACGTGTAGATTTCACCTATTTGGGTATGCCATTAGGTATGCTCCTATCCCCCGGTCCGGGACAGTTTCTTGGGTCCTATGTGGTTAACCGGGTGCTCACGACCCCCTTAGTCCAGCGATTGAAGGGTATTCTATACCAAAGAAAGAAAGAAAGATAGACCCACTCCCTCTTCCTCCTGTGCCTCATCCTTGTTCACATGTCTGGGGGGCAAAGGAAAAAAAGAAAAGAGGGAGGGGGGTGGGTTCAGGGGGTTAGAGGAGCGTGGGTACTAAGGAGGGTAGGACCTCATACTGATAACGCTAGATCGACATGAATGTCTTTCAGTTTTTCATCATCTGCAAAAGGACAAACAACGCAAACAACGCAAACAACGCAAACAACGCAAATAACGCCACTCACTATGTGAAGCTAGGTAAGAAAAGACGAGAGTTTTCCAAACGCAATTACTACATTATTTCTCCAAGAGTGGATGAATGATGATTGCTTTTATTACTTGTAACAGTAGTTTAGTACCCTTGCTTGAGGGTCTATGTAGCTCAAATCCATGCAGATTTGGGATCTCGGTTTTTTGAGTTTTTGCCGGAAACGAACCGACGACCTTGGGATTAACAGTCCCGCGCTCTGACCAACTGAGCTAGTTTTATATCGTCTTGGATTAGATAATAAAAGCAATCATCATCATTGTGTGGTACATACAACTTCGACTCTGCCACATACACGGTGACCCCTTCAAGTCACCTTGCCATACACACGCTTGCTCATGTCACCATTAATCACTACGGCCAGGAATTGCCCACATGCTTACCTCGTTGCACCATCCCCATCCTTTGTATTTTGAGTTCATGTTTCTGGGTGCGCGGCAGCGCACAATCTATTTTGGCCGGAAATTGTTTTCTTTTTTGCTGACTGCTCTTTGTGCAGGTCTCGCAGGATGTGTCTGTGGACATTCTGGTTTTGTGCGTCCTTGATAACTGTTTGCAGAATTTTGGGATTTTTTCTGGTTTTAAGAAGTTCTCGTTTTAATTGGTTTTGGGGTTTGTCAATTGTAGAACTTAGGAACTGGGCAGCCGCACCTAAGACTGGCGCGCGACGGCGCCACCTTTGTTGTCTTCGTGGTCATAGCTACCTGCACCATACCTCAACAACACGTGACACCCATCCTCCCACTCACACAACACCCTTACACCTCACAACACTCCAATTGTCTTCTGTGCGTGCTGTGCCACTTGCCCTTAAAAAAATAATGAGGTGGATGTGTACTCGCTTTTTATTCGTGCGTGCCTGCGTGTATGTGTGTGAGCGTGGGTGCGATTCTGCACATCAATGCGTGTGTGCGTGACACTGCGTGTGTACATATGCGTCCAGGGTTGAGCAACTTGGATATGTTTTTTTCACACGACACTCCTCCAACCAATTCTCTCTCAAACTAAAAGTTGGGCCGAAACATCCGAATTACTCAGACGAATCAGCTCCTCCAAGTTAGATTCACAACCGTGGCACTTCACAAATAACAGACCTAGTTTTCCTTCTCCTGATAACAGCCTTGGTTGTACCCTGTACCCTCCTGAAACACCCTACTTCACACGCGCTGCTCACCTCGCCCACCCTTCGCCAAACAGCGTTCGTCTGCGGGGCGTGCACAGGCACTGCACAGGTTGGCGTCTTGTTTGTCGCACCCTTTGAAGAATGAGGGTGCGAAATGTCTCTTTGTAATGATTCACCCTTCAAACGGTCTACCTTGCGTTGTTTAGGTGTATGTCTGACGAGATGTTTGTGACCATCCAGGTATACCACCCTACCCATCTTGATCTGTGCACATGCTGTGCCTGTTTTGCTAAAAATATGATGATGATGTGTCAAAAGTTTCCCCGAATCTGATACGTGAGTCCGTGTGGTCTAGGTCTAAGTCCCTTTAGTAAGCTGGTCTGTGATCTGCGATCAAGACGGTTGTTTCATGGTTCGCCAAAGGCGCATTGCCGAAGAGTATCTCAGTCACAATCTTGACGAGCACTGCTTGGGAGACACGGGAGCGTGGCGTCGAAGGGGCTTTAGCCCTGAGCTGCCACGCGCCAAAAGGGCATGCCAAAATTTCGTGGGATTTGTTTTTTGGTTCGTTTTTTCCCCAAAATGTCGACTTGCGGCCGCCGCAAGTCGACCCATATCCGACTTGCGACGGTAGGTTAATTTGGTGCCTTTCCTACCCGGGCGCGCGGCGGCGAAGGGGCTTTAGCTCGGCAGCCCGAGCTGCCGCGCGCCACATGAAAACGAACAAATTTTGCGGGATTTTTTTCCAATTTTTCCCCCCTTTTTCCAGCTGTCGCAAGTCGACTTTTTCCCGACATGCGACGCTACCTACCGTCGCAAGTCGCAGGTTTCCACGACTTGCAGCCGCCGCAAGCCGGGAAAAAGGGAAAAATAAGTACAAAAAATTGGGAGACACAAAAACACGAGGATGGACAAAAAGTTGGAAATGTCCACTTGCGGCCGCCACAAGTGGTCGGAAAAAAAAGGAAGAAACTTCGTGGGGGGGGCACCATTCCCTGGGCGCTACATTTCTTGGTAATTAGGGAGATTGATTGTGGGGATTAGTTAGCCCGATGATACATGCCAGCCCACCAACATTGTGAGCGGTCTTACCCACCAGACAGGGGATCTGATTGGGTTTGCCCTAAACTAGGTAGGCTCCGGTCCTCCGGTCCGGGACAGTTTCTTGGGTTCTAAGTGGCTAATCTGGTGTCCACCATCCGATTAGTCCCGTGATTGGCTGGGTCTACACAACCTGAAGAAGAAGAAGCAGAAGAAAGACCTACTGGCAGATTTCATGTTCTTGCACTCAGTGTTTCAGCAAAGGGTACAATGCTTGAGCACTCTCTTTTATGGATCAAGGGTTGACAAACGCGCCATAGAGGAAGCAGTTACCATTTTTGGTTGCGCGCTTAGTCAATCCAGTCACAGTGAGTTTTGGGGATTTTCAACCGCAAAAGCTGATTTGTATCCGCAAATCTGCATGAAAATTAAAAGCAGATTTGAGTAAAAAATAAATTATGTGCATTTTTTTTTGCCTGCGGCGCCTTTGGATCTTAGATGGCATAATGTCACAAACCAAGTCCTTTTGCTGTATTTTTGTGGTCAGGATGCTGATTATGTGCAATTTTTTTTGCCTGCGGCGCCTTTGGATCTTAGATGGCATAATGTCACAACCCAAGTCCTTTTGCTGTATTTTTGTGGTCAGGATGCAGAAAAATGATGCTAGCGCAATTAGCACGCACATTGACAGAGTGGCACTGCAACTCATTTGCTGACTTGATTGACGAACTGGAGCTGTGGGACTGGAAAGGAGAAAACAAAGACTTCTGGTCACGATTAGCAAAGTTGTTGCACAATCAAAAAGTGTCAGTCACATGGGCAGAAAAAATTGACCAAAAACTCGCTTCAGTGTTCGTACCTGAAAAGATGAGCTGGACAACGGCAATGCGGTCCATCCAGAAGTGCAAAATACAAATTGAGAAGATTGGGGGATCGCGTGTAGACACTGAGCCGACTGTGTGGGGTCTTGATACACAAGTTTGGAATCTGCTGTGGACAGGTGAAGAGGCCATGAAGAAAGGCATGCTGATCTTAAAGCAGGCAGGGTACGAAAGCATCGATGATCTACCAAGGACAGCCGTAGGCTTTAGTTCAAAAGCATATGAGGATCTGCCACACACAGCTCAGGTTGTCTGCAACGTCGAATGGTGTACCCAATGCGAAAGGACTCCACCGCACCACACAACCTTTTATCAGGAGTACCTAAATCTAGTTGACTGGAAAGGCCTCGAGCTACCATCAACAGAAAGAAGGTGCAAATCGAGTGTCAAGAAATTCGAGCGCTCCCCAACGGTGTGGGCAGAGTGGATTGAACGGAAAGAAACTCTCGCTAAGTCACAAGCTGAGAGAGGCAAGGAGACGTCAGAAGATAAGGGATCCGATGATATGACATCACAAGCCGAACACAAGCGAGAGTCAGATGCAAGTCCTGTGGAGTTTTGCCGCAGAAGCTTGGCTGATGATGATGATTGCTTTTATTACTATAAATAGTGGTTTAGTACCCTTGATTGAGATCTCAGTCTATGCGCTCAAATCTTATATTTTAGATTTGAGATTATCGGTGTATGCGTTCACATCGTTTGCTTTTCTTTTTCGGAAGGAAAAATATGATAAAGAAAATCCCGCCTCCTAGCATATACATGCACATGTGTACTTTGTACACATATACGAATATACTTATGCCGAGATTTAGTCCATCTGGATTCTTCGGGCCCTCCAGGTGTCTCATCCCGACTCCTGGGCTCATATCCGAGTACCCCATCTGTGCAGTGTATGTGTGTGTGTGTGCGTATACACACAC
>Ga0105055_10011675_pt1 | contig 10809 bp, 9 predicted proteins | sample BON03_FD_78090 | JGI IMG/M metagenome (GOLD analysis project Ga0105055, IMG submission 78090) | Freshwater microbial communities from Lake Bonney liftoff mats and glacier meltwater in Antarctica - BON-03 | ecosystem: Environmental > Aquatic > Freshwater > Ice > Glacier meltwater | place: Lake... | reverse complement strand
CTGCAACATACTGCAACACACTGCCCATACTGCAACACACGACGTTGGTGTATGGATAGCACTCATTTATCACTCATTCCGACACCATGCAAAACACGCTCAAATTTGCGCAAGATGAGGTTTATATGTGTGGACTTGGCTTGTTTCATGTGTGACATGGCATGTTCTTGCGTGTGGCATGGCTCATTGGTATATGGATGGTGTCACTCATTCCGTCATCATGCAACATACGCTGATTGATGTTGCTTTTGTTGCTTTTTAAGAAATAGTCTAGTATCTTTGCTGGAAGCTCGATTTGCTCGGGTTCCGTGCACCTCTGTGACGTAATACGTCTCGTTGATATGTGTGGGGCATGACTCATTCACACGTGTGTCGTGAGATGATGGGTACACGGGCAACACATTGCAACGCACTGCAACATACTGCAACACACTGCCCCCATTCACACGTGTGTCGCGAGATGATGGGTACACGGGCAACACATTGCAACGCACTGCAACATACTGCAACTCATTCACACGTGTGTCATGAGAAGATGAGTACACGGATGGAGCAACCCATGGATTTCAAAACCATGTTCGTATTGTCATTCTATTTAAGGGGTGGCTACGATTAGTAGGCTCCTTAAAATTATAGGTCTCTTTTGCAGGATATAGTCACTTTTATAGGGATCTTTTGCAAAAGAGACCTGTAATTTTAAGGAGCCTACTAATCGTAGCCACCCCATACCTCTTCCAAAAACAAAGGCAGCTTAAAAAGAGGTTTCGCCTCTTTTTCACAACATCACTCACCTAACATCACCCACCGTGATGTTATCTCGCATCGCATGTCTCTTCGCATGTCTCTTCGCATGTCTCTTCGCATGTCTCTTCGCATGACTCTTTGCATGTCCCTTCGTTTCTTTCTTTGATTGCTTTATGATGTACTCCCTCAAAAAAAACGCACAAAAAAAGGCGGCAGGAGAGAAGGAGGCCAAACGCCGTCTTGCTGAAGCGCAGAATGGAAATGAAGTTGTGGGAGATGCAGAGGAAGGTCATGTGCCCAAGGTTGTGGAAGAGGAGCGTGTGAGTGAAGAAGAGGGCGACACTAATGCTGGTGTGACTCAGGCTGCCGCAAATGGAGGTGGAGCAGAGGAGACGGAGCTACTTTGATATCCAACCTATTCGAGCATAACTCGTTTACAATGTAAACGAAAAGGCGGGTACCAACCAGATAATAGGCATCTTTATCTTTGAAGCTGTATGTGCTTGGGAATACGCACACATGATGAACATCATGCACGACAAGCTCACGTGGCCAGCAGGGCTACAGCAACAAGTACAAGAGGATCATCAGGCGAAATCGAGAGCGGCACAGCGGGGAGATGGCGGCAAACCAAGACCGCTAGAGACTCGGGCCGTCATGCTAGGGAGGTTGGAGAAGTTACACGACACCAAGTATATGACCCCGTCGAGCACACACCGTGACGGTGGACTGTTCCGCACAAGTCTGAAATCCCTTGCCGCACAGGGTGTCTGTCTCGAAATGGGAGCGTTTCATGCTGTCGTGCAAAAGCAATAGCAGCCTGGTCCAGATTCCCGTGTGTTTATTTGGTATTTAACATGTATATATATGTATATATATATATGTATGTATATATATATATACATATATACATATATACATATATATATATATATACACATATGTAGAAACACAATCATACATCTTGATTACTGCACGCAGTAGCACATCTTCGTCAGCACGCTCTATAGACGTATGAACATCCTGGCGGTGTTTTCGCAGCAATAATGATCTCACAAATCGTAATGACAGTACAGCCTACTCCACCAGCGGTGACATTTTCTGAAGCTCTATCCAAATCTCGAAGTCAAGGCTCGTAGGTCCCTGTCGCCAAGTTTAAGTGGACAGAACCCCACGAGCTTTGGTTTTGAGCTTTGCAAAAGACATTTGACATTCTAGAGAATGCTGTGCACGTACGCGCGCGCGCACACACACACACACGCACACGCACACACACACACACACATGCACATAGAAGATGTCGTGTGATTCATTGTATTTTGCCGAGTGCACGCCGGCGCTGCGTTTCTGCACACGATGAATTGCCCAGCCCACATACTTTGTAAACTCTGTTTGAGACACCACTCGTACATGTGTATGACATGGCCCATTCGTGTCAGATTTGCCACGCAGTCATTGAAAAGCTGCATTTCATAACCTCCAGAAAAAATCGAGATAGTTGGAAAAGGCGTAGGGATTTGATCGGAGTGAGATTCCTTGATTCTAACAGATTCTAGTCGCTTGAACCAGTTTCGCAATAATCATATTTGCGTCATGATTGCGGATGGGTATTCGTATTGTGAGGTCGAGGAGTGAAGAAGCCCCCAGGGCCGTGCCATCCAATGAAGATAAGGCGTGCACAATCTGGCAGCCCCTTGAATCAGGACCAATTTGTTTCTCATGTAAGTGTCTGCTCTTGAAAATGGCTTCAATTCTCTCCTGTCAATATTTTGGATTGTTTAGACCCGTTTCGGTTAAGATTAACCACACCTTATTTCGGTTCGTTGAGTAGGCTCATGGAAAACCAACATGAGTGCTCACATCTTCACGATCAATTGGCTGCCAACATCGCCTTGTCTTGCCCTGGTATCAGCCTTGACGTGACGTGTGCATATGTAGATAGTCCCGCAGAGTCAGACCCTCTGACTCTTGGGCAAGGGCGTCATGTGGAATTGTGGGTGCACAGGATTGCGAATTATGGGCGCCGGCCACGTGGCAATGACATACTATGGTACACTGCCAGTCCTCTTGAACACAGCCGCGTGCAATTGAATTCAGAGCTCAACACGTCTCCTGGATGTAGTTGCATTCGCCAGTATTCCTCAATAATTTCATGGAATGAGTGCCTGAGCCTGCGCTTGCCTTGAACTCGTCCTGTAACACATGCAATAAATCACACGTCCTGTAACACATGCAAACACAGCCACTAACTCAAGTCATGCGTCGTTCATCATTGCATTCAATCGTAGCGTGATTTTAAAAGGTTAGTCTACAAGTCGCACAACATTGCTAAAAGATGAACACAAGGCGGATGTCTGATACCACAAGTTGGTGAGGTGGATGTGTGAGGAGGATCAGAAGGAACTGCATAGAATGCAACGGATTGAACCTATGCGAGAGGGTTGGATTTTTTTTTTAATTTGAGAGTGTTTATTAAAGATTAACCTCAGCAAGGAGGGCAACAAACAATGAGATTGGAAGACGCCAAGATCGCAACTGTTGAGCCTCCTAGGGAGGGGGGTTGAAGGTGGAGTAGGCTAGGAACTTGAACTACTCGAGTGCAGGCTGAAGAAACGGAGGCGCCATCGACGAGAGAGCTCAAAACAGCACTAGACGGTCCAGGGTTCATAACCAATAAAACGACGTCACTCATGCACGCATCACCAGGTCCCGACATTGTAAGATTCAATTGTAGGCCGTCCTGTGTTTTCAATTACAAAAAAACAATTCTTGTTTGTGACGCTTCAAATTGAAATCGAACAATCATCTTGCGTATGCCAAACATGTTTTGGAGTGCATGCCCGAAGAACGTCACAATTCCGTCCGGGGCTTCTGTAGTGTGGCAGGCGCAGCACCGTATTCTCTGTTGCTGTATATTCACTGAATAACATGGTATATTACACAATCATACAGATACTATAATACACCAGAAACTGGACAGATTGGATCTTGTGCATTTTCACACCCATTGTTTGTACGCCCAGGCATGGCTTGTTACGTTGACGGGTCAAGACAATTCATATTCATATGTACTATAGCATTGGTTTTGTGCGGTTGGTACTATTTCTGATATAGATTTCTCATATATTTATCAGCAGTAGCTGTAAATCTTTAAATCTTGGTTATGATTCCATCAATGTTCAACCCTCAAGGCGTCATTGTGGTGTGGTGAGTGCAAACTCCGTATTCATGTCCTGTCGTATCCACTATGCAACTTCCTATTGTATGTGTTCCATCATGTAAGTGCACAGAGCATTGAGCAACCCTGTACGTTGGTTTGTGCATATTCAGTGTGTCTGCACCTGAATTACATCCCCGGTGTGCGTGCACCCAAATTGGATCCCCGAAGAAACGACGAAAGAAGAGATTCCCCAACGTAGTTGGGTATGGGGTATTGTCGGGAAGGTTGGTGCGAAACAGAATGTGTTACTCCTGTCATCAGTCACGATTGTTTGTATTGTGTTGCCCTTCCCTTTTTGTGTGCAGTGAGCAGGGTGGGTCAGTCTTTCTTTCTTGAACAGTTTGAGTCGATCTTCCGTGCGCAGTTTTTCTCTGACTCTCCTTCTCTGACTCTCCTGTATGAATTGAATCACCTTTGTCGAGCTTGAACTCCGCTTCTTCTGCCTTGATTTTGTCTAGGACAAACTACTTTGATCTAGTGCTAATAGCCGCTATGACTGCCTGTAGCCTAGAATTTGACATGACGACATCCACCTCTGCAATTGGTTCTGTCGGTTCCTGACTCGACTTCATTTGATGCAGGTCCATCGCTATCTTGTGCGGGATCGCATATTGCGGCTCAAAATGGTCGTCAAATTCGAACATGCCGTAGACCCCTGGCTCGAACATGCCGTACCACTAGCTGGGATGCTCACAGCAGCGTTTGCTGCGGTCACCACGATTATCACGACTCATGTGAGCGTCTGCATCCATTTGCACGTGGTTTGACGTCGAACTTCCTGCATATTCTTTTCATGTTTGCTGCTCCAGAAGAACATTCGTGGTTCTCTACAGGTGTGGCGGCCTGCTTTATTTCTCGCTCGTCTTTTGTGCGCCACGGAGGGCTGAGGTTCTCGCCGTGACGCCTTTGACTCGTCTTTGTAGTCCATTTGGCGCTTCCTAGCCAATATGCTCACTGCAGCGTGTGCTGCAGTTGCCGATGCTTATTCGCGCAGTGGTTCCACGTAATCTCATACCTGACATAACACGTGATCTGGGCAACGGTCACAGGATTTTACTTGAGCAAGTTCCGACTCGGACGGTGCGTCTGTCGTCACACCTCGCTCACTCGGCACGCTCGCCATCAGCCGTCATTTCAGATACGTTTACTATTTCAGGCGTCCAGCCCTTCAAGGACTAATTACCGTGAACCCTATTCTATTAGTCGACTCACAACAGTGACTCGATCAAATCTCCCTGGTACGTTCAAGTGTACGTTCACTGGTTGAATAACTCCCAATCCCTGGCTTTGTCACCAGCTGCTGAAGGAAGATCAAGGCAAAGCTTGAGTAAGATGAGCAAACCAACGGCTTTGCACACAGAAGGCACAGCACAAGTACCAGAACGGTTCAATATTTCTGATGTTGCCAACAAACTATACTAAGGTTAAAGTGCTAGTGGAATCGCTGTGGTGACAACGACTAAATGGCAGCAAACAGGGACTCAAAGCTGAAATTAATTGTTATCAGAAAAGCAAAGGCAGAAGAGGAAAGGTAGAAACACACACGGGTTCAAAGATCGGATTTCCGTGATTCAGCAAGAGTGAAACGGAATCACGATGGCACGCGGTTGAAACAAGTTGTAGCAGAGATGGTTGAAGACCTCAAAAGCGACAACTTGACAGGGGGTTGAAGGCTGCAAGATAGAGGCGCAGTGCAAGGGCGGAGTGGGAGCCGACAGCATGTCGTCGCTCATCACCGCGTCGGGAGATATGCACGGCTTGCTCGGGGGGGTATACGAGAACATGAGGTGTTCGTGGGTTATGAAACATAGTGAGGGGCCCAGCAGGGACTGGCCAAGACTGGGCCTGATGGCGTCTCGATGGCTGGTGGGCTGCAAGGCCAAGGCGCAGGGAAGGGGGAAGGGGTGAGGGGCCGTCGCTTGCCATCACCGCCATGGGTTTTTAATAGAATTTACTCATCTATTTCGGCTTTCTGTCTCGATGAAGCAGGTTGCGAATGATATTTGTTTTATATACTCATATTCATGAATTCTTATATGTTTCACATTTATTTTAATTTATTTATCTCCCTGTCAAGGACATATTTAAAATTAAATTTTACACACACTTAACTTTATCATTGGCTGCCACACATGGATCTTATTGTTATCGCCATGCTGGAAAAGAGTGGCAACATACACACACACAAACATACAAAAAAAAAATACAAAAAACAAAAAAACGAAACGAAACAAAAGTAGGAATAAAAAGGGGGCAGGGGAGAAAAGGGGAAAAAAGAGGGGGGGGAAAGAGAAAATAAAAGAGAGAGAAACATCAAAAAGAGGGAGGGCAAATGGTAGGACCTCATACTAATAACGCTAGATTGACATGAATTTTTTTAGTTTTTCATCACCTGCAAAAGGACAAACAACGAAAACAACGCCACTTACTATGTGAAGCTAGGTAAGAAAAGACGAGAGAGTTCCAAACGCAACTACTACATCGTTTCTCAACGAATGACAATAAAAGCAATTATTATCATGGGTAGTGAAAACCCAACTTCATTACTTGGGACCCAAGAGATTGTCCCGGCCCGGGACCGTTGCCTGCCTACTTATAATGGCGGACATGCTAGTGGGTAAAATCAAGCTACAATGTACGTGGGCTGGTATGCTATCATTGTTGCGCAGTATTTGCACAATATTGTTTGTTTGTTTGTTTGTTTGTTTGTTTGTTTGTTTGTTTGTTGACTATTACCACACCTACGCAGCGCACTCTTGGTATGTTGAGAATACCATTAACATTGCGCAGTTAGCGGATCTCTCGAGGGACCACCTGCTGTTTTAGTCTGGGGAATGTAGGATCTGAACTGGGAGAGGACACTTGATTGTTTGTTTGTTGACTTTCACCACCATCACACAACGCACTCCCACGTGTTATGTTAAGAGTCCTCTCAACAATTTTTGTCGGCTGGCCTGCTACCGTTGTTGCACAGTAGTTGCACAGATTTTTTTTTGTTTTTTATGGACTGTCATTACCACTACACATCGCACTCTTGTAACAAGTGACTATCAAGGAGAAGTCAATTGTGTATCGTGACAAGGACCGTGACAAACGTCACTGGACGGTACAAGGTCACGCACAGACATCGTTCGCAAGTGACAGCCGGGCTAAATATCAAAGAGACGTACAGTCATCAAGCGACGTGCTGGGTAGTATTATGGGATTGGCCAGGTAGTAAACAGCGGGGTTGATTTGTAAGTCGTTGATTATTCTAGTAAAAGGCGCTGCGTAAGCAGTCGCTCCTGTTTCCCCTTGCCAGTGTGGAGTCTGGCCATTGGTAGTGTGTGAGGGACGGCGCGTTGACATAAAAGAGGAACGAACACAGCGGCGGTGCCATCTCGCGAGAGGAGCGTCCCGACAACCGTGATGACCCAAGGGAGGAACGTACAACACCTGTACTCCGAGTTGACTTGATCACCCTCATCATACTACACCCGGTACGTTAAGAGTACCCATGAAAGGTGTGCAGAATCCAGTTTACAAAGCATTTCACAACATTCTTTTTTGTGAAAACGAACTATTTGTTCCGTAGTAATCCAAACGTGATCTTGACGCAGCAAACCTGCGGTGTGGAAGTCCCTCCAAACTGTCGTCATTGGCTTGCAATCAGTTTTTGAACAAAAGCTTGCTTACCCTGACCGTGTACTTAGCCTTCAAGCGGCATTGTTTTCGCGGGTTTCTTTTTTTCTTTCTTACGGGTGCCACGGTAATCCGTGGGGATGAGGTCAAAGTCTGTCTCACCGAGGAGGGCGCCAGACTCGTACTAGTGACTGAAGATGTGCACGATTACACTGAACAGGTTCCAAGTATATCACGTTTTTGAGGGACCACCCTCTAAAAACAAATACAAGGGAATCGAGATATAGCTGCAAAGCAAGCAGTAGGGGTATGGGTTTCATTCGTATTGTAATTTGTCACGTGTCCAAAAACTTGCCACTTCACTGCTTGTTTAACGTCACTATAGATATCTATTTCTGTTTCTACTTTAATATTGCACGTGACGTCGTCACGGTTTTGCTTATATTTGTTAATATTTATAACTTTGATTGAAACTGTCACACGCACACTGATACAAAGGCACACACACACAAGCACAAATTTATAATCAGCACAAAAGAGGAATGGCGACAACCAGGCACAGGAGCCTGGTTGGGAGAGGCGGAAGAAAGGATGTTTGTGCGAGACAAATGCCTCGCACAACAAAAAATGATATATCACGAATGTCAACACACCGATATTTCAAGTCCAAAAAAAAATTCGAGCAAATGGAGCTTCCAGCAAAGGTACTAGACTATTTTCATGAAGTAATAAAAGCAACATCAATTATTCAAAGGAAGCCCTCTCTTTGACATTTGCTACACGATGAGAGGCCCGGGGCGGTCACTTGAGTGGTGCAGGTATGTAACTTTCTTCAAAGAAAATAATCGAACATACAACCAAATGCATTTTGTTTTTGTAAACAAGATTGATCCAAGCTATATAGTTTGCGTCCGACTATTTTTTCCAATTGACCTGAAGTTCTCGAAAGTTGCGAGTTTCCCCATATTTTTTGAATTGCGGTTGTACAAAAAAGCCCGACGTGTGCAGTAAATTGGCCTGGCTGACTCTAGAAATTTTTTGGGACTTTAGTAACATGACATCTAATACAAGCCCACTGCACTGGGGGGCTACAATACACAAAGCAAAGCGACAGGAGATTGACATGGTCAAGGCTACTGACTGGTTTGACACAAATTATCGATAAAACTCCTGATATCTGGAGTAAGATGAACAAGTTGTGTCCAGTGGACGCACTGTATCAATCTAATGCCGACTCTGGCGTACCTGACGTGAGCGGGCGGTACCTGACCGAGTTGGCAATCTACTGTCATTTAAACTTTGGTACGCAATGGGCAAATATACGAGCTAACCAACAAGACCCCACGACATTCATTTGCCAGGTTCGCATAGCCAGTCAGAATCGAATTTGTACACAAAACGCGACAGAGACCTAGACCACAAATATACAGAGGATAGATCCGCACCTTGGAAAGCCGTCGAGGTTGAGACACCACTCTAATATAGTATTATGATGTAGGAAAAGTACAAGGGCAACAGCATTCCGGCAGTGGGTAGGTTTACCGTGTCGGAATCGGGAAAAGTACTGACACATCATCATCATGTTTTTAGCAAAATAGACACAGAACATGCACAGAGCAGGACGGGTATGGTGGCGTACCTGGGTGGTGATTTTTGATTGATCTTGCTTTTGTTATTTTGTAAGATCACGATTGCTTTTATTGTTAATCTTGGCGAAATAATGTAGTAGTTGCGTTCGGAACTCTCTCGTCTTTTCTTACCTAGTTTCACATAGTGAGTGGCGTTGTTTGCGTTTTTTGTCCTTTTGCAAGTGACGAAAAACTCAAAACATTCATGTCGATCTAGTGTTATTAGTATGAGGTCCTACTCTCCTCATTACCCACGCTCCTCTATCCCCCTAAACCCATCCCACTCCCTCTTTCTTTTTTTCTTCCTTCCCCCCCCTTTTCTCTCTTTTTCCTCTTTCCCCCCCCCCTCTTTTTTCTTTTTGTCCTTTCCTCTTTTCTTTCTTCCTTCCCTGAACCCTTCCTCTTTTGTTTACTTTGTTTTCTTCTGCTTTTTCTACTTTTTTTGTTTTTTCGTGTGTGTGTATGTGTGTGTATCTTCGTATGTATGTGCGTGCGTATTTGGCAATTCCATGTGTGTCGCCCAATGTTAACGTCGAGCATATAAAATCAAATATTAGATTTGTGTTTTACAAGAAAATAGATAAAATGAAACAAATGTGAAATATATAAGTATTCATGCATATGAGTGCCCAGAACAGATGTTCGCTAGCAACCTTCCTTATCGAGACAGAAAGTCGAAATACATAACCAAATTCTAAACAAAACATGGCGGTGATGGCAAGCGATGCCCCGTCACCCCATTTCCCTTCCCTGCGCCTTGGCCTTCCCGCCCCCCACCCATCGAGACGCCACCACGCCCAGTACCTGCTGGGCCCCTCATTTCATGACCCAAGAACGCATGTTGTTCTCGAATCCCACCCCAACCAAGCCGCGCCTCTCTTCCGCCGCGACGATGAGCAACGACATGCTGTCGGCTTTCACTCCGCCCTTGCACTGCACCTCTATCTTGCAGCCTGCAACCCCCTGTCAAGTTGTCGCTTTTGAGTCTTGGACCATCTCTGCTCCAGTTTGTCTCAATCGTTTCACTTTTGCTGAATCACAGAAATCTGATCTTTATACCTGTGTGTGTGTTTTTACTTTTTCCTCTTCTGCCTTTGCTTTTCTGATTAGAATGCACCTCAGCTTTTAGTCCCTGTTTGCAATTTGGTCGTTATCACCACAGCGATTCCACTATTACTTTTACCTTATTATAGTTTCTTGGCAGTATCAGAAATATTGAACCATTCTGATACTTGTACGGTGCCTTTTGTGTGTAACGCCGTTGGTTTGCTCTTCTTAATCAAGCTTTGCCCCGTCTTCACCTTTCTTCAGCAGCTGATGACAAAAAAGATTGTGAATTATTTGAACATACACTTGTTCTCCAATGTTCTCCATCGACGTCTTCGCATCAGCCCCAGACGACCCATGTATTTGCTGATAGTAAGATCGCATTACTGTGTCATGCGCTTCGCATATGCGCTGCACATGCGCCGCCAAAATCTTGTGCTTTTTCCTTGCTTGTACATTGAGCTTTTCGAGCTTGTTATAGAAGTCATCTTCCACTACTGCACCACGCCTCCCTGCCACAAAATTGATCTGTTCAAACGTCCATTCCGG
>Ga0105055_10011673_pt1 | contig 10810 bp, 15 predicted proteins | sample BON03_FD_78090 | JGI IMG/M metagenome (GOLD analysis project Ga0105055, IMG submission 78090) | Freshwater microbial communities from Lake Bonney liftoff mats and glacier meltwater in Antarctica - BON-03 | ecosystem: Environmental > Aquatic > Freshwater > Ice > Glacier meltwater | place: Lake... | reverse complement strand
CTGGCTTAGCCCTCGTGACCCGGGGCGGGCTTGATTTTTCGTCACAACCCTTCTAGAAGCATCTTATCGCCACGTAGGTGAGAATTTCTACTTTCTTGTCATTTCTATGGAGATAGCATTTTTTATCTTTTTTCAAACGAAAAGAATGTGAATAGTACATCAGCAGTGACAAGAAGGCTAAAAGTGAGTTCCCAGCACATCTACCATGTGACTCAGACATAGTTCAACCATCTCCATGCTACCAGCAGGGAGGCTGGGTTCTCGGCGAATTAGAATGTACAAAGCCAGGCGGCACGCACGCCTGAATGGGGAACACGAGACTCTAAGGGCCTTCGGGATGGACAGGACCACAGATAAGGAGGCTGGAAGTGAGTTCCCATTTAGTACTTGGGGCTCAGACCTCAAGCACGTTTCTCCATGATACCGACAGGAAGTATGAGCCTCAAATCACTCAAATCACACAAAGTCAGGCGGCCACCGTGCTTAATTGGATGCTCGGGACTCTAAAAGCCTTTGGCAAGAGAAGGAGCCTACTTCCCTTCCCGGAACGCTCCAAAAGCCACCAGGACGCCGACCCAGCATGCGCGCCGCAGACATTTCAACTTTCACGAGTCTTTAAGATCAAAACGACATGCTGATTGTATGGAGGTGGCTGAACTATGTCTGAGTCTTTTAATAATTTATAGGGACTTACTTCTGGTCTCCTAGTCCCTGCTCCTGCCTTCCCAAAGGCCCTTGGAGTCTCGAGCACCTGTATCCGACATGCGCACCGCGTGGCTCCGTGAATTGCGAATAACCCAGGACCCAGGCTTCACGCTGATAACACGCAACGACCTAACCAAAGTCGGAGTCGCGACCACCAACTGGCAATATCCCCTTCCGGCGGCTCCAGGAGCCCACAATACCCTCCAACAAGCATGCACGCCGCATGCATTTCCGATAAATCGATGGCCCCAGGCCTGGGCTACACGCTGATGACACGGAGCGGCCTAACTAAAGTCGGGGTCGCGAGCACGACCTAGCAAGGGCCCATTTGGGGCCACCCTGCTCCTCCTCTCTTCCACGAGAGGTCCATAGAAGCCGGAAAGAATGCTATACAAATCGCATGCATTTCCTCAATCTCGAAAGCCTATTTTTTCTGCTCCACGTTGCCACCATGAAGCTGTCTTCACGAGGCCGGAGTCGTGTGTGCACGGCCGGCCCCCGTCTAGCCGGCTGGCCCCCCTACCTCCCTTATCCCCCTATCTACCTGAAGGACTCCCTAGCACCCGCCACTGACCCGGCAAACCCCTACAAGCCTTAGCCAAATAATAGCCCAGGACTAGGGCTTCAGGTGATACCACATTTATGTCTGTTTTGTCACCAAGGGTAGATGCCCCCAGGTGGTGGAGGCCCCTCCTGCCTTGCTCGGCCCTGCGCCTTCCTGGCTTTTTACCTTCAAACCCCTGGGCATGGGCATTCAGGCCTGGCCAAAACCCATACTCCTGACATGGTCGAGAGCTTGGTAATCAAACTATGCGGAGGTGGTATCCATATCAAGTTTCACAGTCGGGGTCGCGTGCAATTGCTGGCCGCAAATCCCCAACCTCCTCCCCAGGCCCATTTCGACGGCCTTCCCGCATCCCCCCGTTCTCGGCCAGTCACAACATCACGACCCCACACCTAGCGCATTCGATCGGCCACGTCGAGATGCACCGACCCTCCGACTATCGAGGAGAACGGCCCACGCAAACAAACTATCAAGTTTTATTTTGAAAAGTTTGACCTCCCCGGCTGCGGTGCTTCGCGGAACGGCGAGTGAAGGGAGCAATGGGCCATCTGATTTTTACACGATGCTCTGGCTGCGTCGAATCCACGACCGCACGACAAAAAGACATTCGCTCCAACTGTGTAACAAATGGTGAGAGGAAAAGCTTTCCCATTTCGCTTTTTCCTCACTGTCACCCTCCCCTTGTCCTGACGTACTACAACTACTGGCAAGACAGCCGTAATTTGTGGCTTCGCGCCTCAATTTTGTTCTCTGTTCCCAGAAGGAAAAGCTTCCCCCTTCACACGAACCACACCAAACAATGCATCATCTTCACCTTTCCACAAAAAAGCTAGCACAGCCCATCAAAAAAGGCAGCGCCCGCCGCAAAAGGCGTGGAATTTTGCGCTGAAATATGCTGAAGAGAATGGGCCAAGGACGAGACTCCCTCGATCATCAGCCCGTTGCCTGCATATGACGCGACAAGGCGTTGCAGCTGCGCACATGCTCTGCGGCCCTTTGCGTGCGTGGCAAGCCTTTTCATGTCTTTATGTTACTCGGGCATGGGTCCTTGGGTCCATAGGATTCATCAGGTCTAGTTTGCATCCTCCAGCCACCTGCCCTCGCCGAGCCCAGGAGGCCATCATACGCCACGCGTATATATGCGTCCTTCTCAGAGAGCAGCAGGCCAGAAGACATTTGATTTAAAAAATACAGCTCCTCCAACGTCTCCGGCTTCCAGGGGGTTGTCAAAATCACCCAGGCAGTGCCTGACCGGCAACACCGACCTGCCCAGCCCGACAGTGTGGTCCTTGCAACACCCATAGCAACCAGGGACATGCGATTTGGTACAGTGGGCGTGTCAAAAAGGCAGATGCGGTATCTACGACCTTGAACTTTGGAAGCAAATTTCTCGAGACATTCGGCGGAGAGCGACCCCCCATCCTGAATGGCTTTGAGGGCCTGTGCCTGCACATGCCATGCCTCAGGGCACTCGGATGAGAGTTGATGGTTTCTTGCAAGCCCTCAGGCCTCCTCGAAGCCCATACAAACTCCCTATGGCTGTAGTTGGCGCGACCGGCGGCCCTTTGGTGCCCGTGCTTTACTCACTGGCGGAGGGACGACGAGAGATACCAGCCTCGTTTCGCAACCCCTCTAGACTTTCGCGGGACTCGCTTGCCGCGTCAGAGCTACACGGGCTGACGCCCCCCCATCACCACAGGACATGCACACAACACCTAGGCAAGACACGGGTGTGCCCGCACGGGGCCTGGTTGTGGGTGGTGCCTCGCATGGGTGGTCAAGTGCATGCCGGAGACAGAGTGTCGACACGACGGCGGGCCATCCCTTCCTGCGTTTTCGGTCCTTGGCCTCCCTCCCCCACATGCTCTGAGTGTACTTACTGTCCACTTACGCAGTTCAACAACCACGACCACCACACATGCACACAACATACAACCCACTCAGACACATACACACACCCCACACACCCCACACACAAACCACAGGCAAGGTCGGCGTCCCGCCGCCCTCATCCTCGCCCTCCCCCGCGTTCGCACGCCCGCCCACCTACACCCACCTCGACCACCAAGCCCACCACTCCCTCTCCTCTACCAATGGCGGAAGTACAAGTTGACACGCACCTGCGCCGTTCCTCCCTCGACCTCTCCATGACCGACGAGCTCTCGGGCTGCGCCGCCGTCCTCCTGGGCGCTGGGCCCCTCTCTCCCCGTGTCCTCCACCCGCCTCCCACCGACGCCCTCCCCACGGTTCGCACCCTGCTCGAGCAAAAGGCCCTGCACGAGGGGTTGGAGGATGCCTTCTTCGTCGCTGACCTCGGGGCGATCATCCGCCAGCACCGCAAGTGGCAACGCTGCCTCCCCCGCGTCGAGCCATTCTACGCCATCAAATGCAACACTGACCCTGAAGTCCTGCGGACCCTCCTCCCCCTCTGCGCTGGCTTCGACTGCGCGAGCAAGGGCGAGATTGAGACGATGCTTGCTTTGGGTGTCAACCCTTCCAACATCATCTACGCGAACCCCTGCAAGCCCCCTGAGCATGTGCGTTATGCCCGCGACCATGGCGTGCACCTCATGACGTTCGACAACGCGGATGAGCTTGCTAAGGTGAAGGCTATCAACCCCAATGCCAAGATGGTCCTGCGCATTCTCACCGATGACTCCAAGTCGGTCTGTCGCTTCGGCACGAAGTTCGGCGCTCATTTGCCTGCTACGTTGCCGTTGCTGCAGACAGCGCGTCATTTGGGTATGGATGTGGTGGGGGTTTCTTTCCATGTCGGCTCGGGGTGCCAGGACCCCATGGCTTTTGATGACGCGGTGCGACGAGCGAAGAAGGTCTTCGAGGAAGGGGCGCGCCTTGGGTATCGCTTTACCCTGTTGGATGTCGGGGGTGGGTTCCCTGGGTCGGAGAAACGTCATTCGTCTGAGGATCCCGATATTCACGGCAAAGCCGAGGGGAGCGTGACTTTCGAGGGGATTGCTGCTGTCCTAGGGAAGGCGATTCAGGCTCATTTCCCTGACCCGGCTGTACGAGTGATTGCGGAGCCGGGACGTTATTATGTGGCGCCGGCGTTCACGCTTGCTACTACTATTACCTCTCGACGAGCGGTGTATTCTGATGCGGTGGCGGCGGCTGACTCGACGATGGAGGGAAGAGCAGCCACGGCTGTGGCGGCTGGGGGGGCGACGGGTGCTGGGGGGGTCTGTGGGATGGTGATGACGACGACGACGACGACGACAAGCGCGATGATGATTGAGGAGAGTGGAGGGATGGAGGGAGGGAAACAGGCGGATCACCAGCTGATGGGTCTGCAGCAGGTGCAGGTGACGAGCCAAGAGAAGAGTTTTATGTATTATGTGAATGATGGGGTGTATGGGTCGTTCAACTGTTTGCTGTTCGATCACGCGCAGGCTTTTCCGAAGGTGCTGGCGACGAAGTCCCGCGCGGTCCGTCATAAGGAGAGTGTGTGGTTGGGGGAGTGGTATGAATGCTCGGTGTGGGGCCCGACGTGTGATAGCATGGATTGCATCTCTAAGAAGACGTTGTTGCCAGAGCTGGCCATTGGCGACTGGCTTTATTTTGAGGAGATGGGCGCATATACTCTGGCGGCGGCGTCCAGGTTCAATGGGTTTGAGCTCTCCAGGGTTTTTTATACCAACACGGAGGCGATGCCATGAGGGGGGGGGGCTATGAGCTGAGGGAGGGAAGGAGGGAGGGAGGGAGGGAAGGTGGGTAGGGTGGTGCTGCTTTTGGTGTGTTTTTTAGCATTGTACATTGAGAGGCTTTTTTTGGTCACTTTTTAAATCAGGTCTTGACGCCCCTGCCCGTTTTCTTCTGTCTGGTTAATTTTTTCGTCTTTTCGCCCCCCTTTTTATATCCACCCCCGCTGTTAGTGAGTGAGTGTATTTGCATGTTCTCCATCTCCTCTTCCATTTTAAGCCGTTTTTCTCTTCTTTTCCTTCTGTTTCCATTCATCGTTTCTGGCACTTTGAGTAGTGCTGGATTTCTTCTTTCCCCCTTTTAATGTATATGTGTGTCGTTGCCTTGTGTGTGTGCTTTTCTATTTTTCTTGCTGATGAGATGAGTCAAAAAGAGGGGGGGGAAGAGAAGATAAGGAACAATTACTCCTTCTGTGTAAGACTGGAGTGTTTTCTTCCCCTCCCCCAACAATCATCACAAAGGAAAAGGAGGGCTCACAGGCGCGCACGCAAAGTGGAAAAGGAATAGATGGATGGAAGGGAGGGAGGGGAGGGAGGGAGGGAGGAAGAGGAGGGAGGGCGGGGTATATTAGGAAGAAAGGGAAGTAATAATGATTAAGGGTGAAGACGGGGAGAAAGGGAGAGGGCGTCGCTTGAGAAAAAAAGGGCAACAGGGGCAGCACCACGGGGGGAGAAGGAAAACAGGGATAGAGAGATTGAGAGAGAACGAGGAAAAGGTATTTTTTCAACACTATTTAACCTTTCGGGGAGAGAGAAATAACGACAGCAGCAGCAGCAGCAGAACGATGAGAAGAGCAGAAGAGCAGCAACAAGAGCAGTAGTAGAGAGAGAGAGCATGAAAAAGAGAAGAGATAGAGTGAGTGTGGCTTGAGAGGGTGGGCCGAGACGCACTGCAGCAGCAGCAACAGCAGCAGCAGCAGCAGCAGTAAGAGCGAACGACCATATTATCACCATTACCACCACCAGCAGCAACAGCAGCAGCAGCAGCAGCAGCAGCAGCAGGAAGGAAGGAAAAGGAAAGAAAAATAAATCAAGAAACACCACAACCGAAAAAAGTAATTTATGTAGAGGAGGCCCTCTAAAGTAGTACTGAATATATTATTATAGGTCTGCCTCAAGGAAAAGATCAAAGAGGCGCCGCACAAACACAGACACCATTTCATTTTGTGAGGGTATGGAGAGAGAGGGGAGGAGGTGGTGGGTGATGTGTGGGTGTGTACTGTACGTATGCGTGGGTGTGAGCGCTAGAGGAGGGGGAGAGAGAGAAGTAGTGTGTCGACATGAGGATAGGAGGAGGAGGAGGAAGACTCTCCCTCTATTCCTATTTGACCATGAAAGGTAGAGGAGGAAAAGGAAAAGAAGAAAGAGAAACGAGTGAGAAAGTGAGAGGTTGTGGGTTTATTCTTCACCTTGGTTTTTAGGAGAGGGGAGGGGCTGCTGGTCTGGTGTGCTTGCGTGTGCTCTTTTTCTCCCTCAATTAGTCCGTGCGCCCACCTGCTTTCCTTCTGCGTGGGAGGGAAGGGAGGGGGATGCAGAGGGAGAGAAGAAGATGTGGGCTGGAAGGATGAAAGAAAACACGAGAAAGAACAACATAAAATGTCATGAAACCCGAACAACCGCCAAGGCGTATTCATCGTCATTTGCGACTGCGACTTTTATTTCTTCGTGTGTACTTTGCTTTCTTTATTGTATTTACAAATTTATCGTTTTCATATACCATTTGCCTTATGGCTGTTGTCCTTTTCTTTGCAGTTCCTTCACTTCACCTTTCTTTCCGCTCTCTTCCTCCTCCTCAGCAGCAGCAGCAGCAGCAGCAGTAGTAGTAGCAGTACCAGTACCGCCTCTTAGCCTTGTAAACGCCTCCAACACCCCTTCCTCCAACTGACCCAACATCCGCCTCTTCACCCCCGACAACAACTCCTCTCCCACACCACTACTCCCTCCTCCTCTTCCTCCTTCATCTCTCCGTCTTCCACTCAAATGCCCTTCTAAAGCCGCTAGTCTCGACTCCAGCCGCGCTATCCTCTCCTCGGGCGTCCCTCCCTCCACCGCCGGTGCTACCGATACCCCTAGCTCTCCTCCTCCTCTTACTTGCTGCTGCAAATCCTGTCGATGCATGTGCTCTTTCTGCTCGGCAATTGCAGCCTTGAGTTGCCCCACCTCTCCTTTCATCCCTTCCCTTGTCCGTGACAACCCGTACCACAACACCGTGGCGGGCGTGGCGGCCAGCACCATGTTCCAAGCCCACCAGTCCCACCCAAAACGCTTGGCGGCGTTGCTGGGAAGGCGCATCCGTGTAGAAAGGGGAGGAGGGTGGCGGGGGCGCAACAGACTAGAGGGTGGGATGATGGTGGGAAGCGTGCTGTGGCTTTTGGAGGGCGGCAGAGAAGCAAATCGAGGAGGGCCACCGCCTGCCGGGAGTTTGTGGGCTTGGGCCTGTGTCTGAGGTGGTGGGAAGGGCGTAGAGTGTGTGTGAGACGCGTGGCTTGGTTTTAGGGAGCGAGGAAGGAGGAGGGGGGGTGAGGAGGTCACGGCAAGAAGGAGAAAGGAATTTTCATGAGCCTTGTTGGCATCGCGGCGTTTTTACCCTTGTCAACACTCTCTCCTCTCTTTCAGCCCACACATATGCACCACGACTCACGTCTCGTCCTCTTTTCAACCATGCCACAGGTTGCTGGCAAAAAGCGCAAGGGCTGCCGCGTTGCCAAAACCACAGCCAGCCTCCCAACCACAATGCATGCTTCTGCACGTCAACCACGCCTAGGCACACCCTCCTCCTGAAATACCACTACTCACACACACCCAAGCAAGCCACCACCACCTAACAACAACCTAGAAGAATGTCCACGTCCTTCGCCTGGCGCCGAGGCCAGCCCATGGGCAAGCTTCTAACCCAGCCTAGCAACCTGGATGGGGTCGTCCGCTGCCTACAAGAGAAGGCGCAAGTACATTTGACAAACGCCAGCAGCAGCAGCAACAACAGCAGCAGCAGCAGCAACAGCAGCAGTAGGGGAAACAAGAAGCAGCAGCAGCAGCAGCAGCAGCAGCAGCAGCAGCAGCAGCAGCAGCAGCAGCAGCAAGTGTCATGGACAGTACCAGGCCTAGCCAATCTGGGCAACACATGCTTCCTCAACACAGTCCTCCAATCCCTCGCCACCCTCCCTCCCTTCGTCGCCTCCCTCCAACAAGCCGTCCAGTCCCACCACGCCCAAGAAACCCCCGTCAGCCACCTCGTCCTCGAATGCCTCCTGCGCCTCAAGCCCGTCGCCATCGCCTCTCCCTCCTCCTCCTCCTCCTCCTCCCGGACCCACCACCAGCAGCATCAATACCCCCCTCCTCCCCTCCCTCCCCACACCACCGCCCTCCGCCCCAAGGACCTCCATCAAACTCTGAGAGAACGCTGCGCCTCCTTTTTCCAAACCCACGAACAACAAGACGCGGAAGAGCTACTCCAACTCCTCCTTGGCCTCCTAACCGACGAACTCAAGCACAAGCCCTCCTCCTCCTCCTCCTCTTCCTCCTCCTCCTCCTCCTCCTCCTCCTTCTTCTCCTCCTTACCAAAACTCGCCCCCCGTCCTTCCCTATCACAAATACCACGCGGAGGAAGAGGAGGGAGGGAGGGAGGGAGGGACGCAGGAGTAGGAGGAGGACTCAAAGGCCTCGCAAGCAAATTCCGGGGCCTCTCCACCCTCGCCTCCCCCCCCTCCTCTTCCTCCCTCCCTCCCTCCTCCTCCTCCTCCTCCTCCTTTCACAACCCCCTCTCCGGCTGGCTAGCCTCTGCGCTACAATGCTGCGAATGCGGCCATCGTCGTCCAATCCAAAACTCCGCCTTCATCGACATCGCCCTCCCCCTCTCCTCTTCCTCCTCTTCCTCCCTCCCTTCCTCCTCCTCCTCCTGGCTCCGCCCCTCCTCCCTCCCTCCCTCCTCTGGTACTAATCTATCAGATATCCTCCATTCCTTCGCTTCAGCCGAACACGTGCTAGACGTCGAATGCTGGTCCTGCTCCCAACAGCACTGCCTAAGCCAAATAACAAAAGAAATTGACCAATTAACAAAATCCATCAAAAACATCAAAGAAGCAAGCCTCGAGAACGAGGGAGGGATGGAGGGACTAGTCCAAAAATGGGAGAAAGACCTCCTCACAGCAACAGCCGAAGAAGAGCGCCTCCAACAACTAAACCCCGACGAGCCCTTCTCCCTCCCTCCCTCCCTCCATCCCTCCCCCCCCCAAAACAAAAAGGAGGGCGGGAGGGGGGAAGGCCTCCGTCGTACCTTCCGAAAGCGCCTGGTTTTCTCTCGCCTCCCCCCCTTGCTTTGCCTCCACTTGGGGCGACGTGTCTTCTCTCCTTCCCTCCAAAAAATGATCAAAATAAGGGATAAGGTCGTGTTCCCCTTGTTGATAGATATGGGTGGCTTCGCCGCGTACGGGGGAGGGATGAGTGCGGATGTTGCGTCGAGGGAGGGAGGGAGGGAGGGAGGGAGGGTGGGGAGGAGGAGGATGGGGACCATGGTGGTGGGGCAGGCGGAGGGGAAGGGCGAGGGGGAGGAGGGGGAGGAAGAGAGGGATGAAGGGCTTAGCAATGTCAATGGGAATGGCACCCACCACTACCACGACGATGACGACAAACTCCCTTCCATCAGACCACCATCCATTTCCCCCCTCCCTTCCTCCTCCTCCTCCTCCTCCTCCTCCATCACCACCACCGCTCCCTCCTCCACCACCCCTTCCTCCCTCCCTCCCTCCTCCTCCTCCTCCTCTCTCCGCTACAAATACCTCCTCCAAGCCGTCATCGTCCACCACGGCTCCGCCGACTCAGGCCACTACACAGTCTTCCGGCGTCTCTCCCCCCCACCCTCCCTTCCTCCCTCAGGTGCAAGGGAGGGAGGGAGGGAGGGAGGGGGTGTGTGGGTGCATATTTCGGATGAGGCTGTAGCACCAGCAACAGTGGAGGAGGTTTTAGAGAGTGAAGCGTATATGGTTTTTTATCAGAGCCTTGATTCTTTGGTCAAGGAGGAGGAGGAGGAGGAGGAGGAGGGAGGGAGGGAGGAAGGGGTGGAGGGACAGGAGGAGGAGGAGGTGATGGTGGCGTGAAGAGAAAGGAGGAAGAGAAGGGAACGGCGAAAGGAGATGGAGAGAAAGAGAGAGATCCCGATGGGGGGGAGAATGAGAGAGAGAGACATGCTGAGAGCTGGGGTGAGTGTCTGTCTGCTTTGCACATATAGATCGTCAAGGGAGGGAGATAAAGAGGAAGAGGAGACAGGAGGAGGAGAAATAGAGAGTGTACAGTTGATTGGAAGTGAGCGAAGAAGATGGAGATAAAGAAGGAAAAGCAGGCGATGAAAGCAACATCTTTTTGGACGTACGAAGCTCCGTTCTCGTTTTTCCTCTTCTTGTTTGTCTGCACAAATTTTTTGAATTCTCTTCTTCTTTTCTCCTTTTCACTCCATACTCCTCTTGTTCTAACTCTACGTCTTTCTCGTCTCTTTCGTCGTCCTTTTTGGGGGGTTTTATTGCCGCTGCTGCTTCCCCTCTTCATCAAACTCCTTGTTTTGTGTTCCACCCTACCTCCCTGCCTCCCTCCTTGCCCTTCCTCCCCTCCTCCCTCCCTCCCCCCTTACCTAGGCTTGGCGCTCATAAACCCACTGGTCGAATCGAACCAGCTCTTATTCGCCTCCTCCACCCTCCTCCTCCTCTCCTCCACCGCGCTCGGATTCAATAACCCCAACCCTGGGGTAGGCTTGAAAACAAGAGAAGACCCCATTCCATTCGGCGCTCCGGACCCCCCCCCCATATTGAGCACACCCCTCCCTCCCCCGCTCCCT
>Ga0105055_10011672_pt1 | contig 10811 bp, 8 predicted proteins | sample BON03_FD_78090 | JGI IMG/M metagenome (GOLD analysis project Ga0105055, IMG submission 78090) | Freshwater microbial communities from Lake Bonney liftoff mats and glacier meltwater in Antarctica - BON-03 | ecosystem: Environmental > Aquatic > Freshwater > Ice > Glacier meltwater | place: Lake... | reverse complement strand
TCCTCTCTTCCTGAACCCTATTTGTCTTTCATATTTTCTTCCTCCCTCCCTCCCTCCCTCCCTTTCTACACCTCCTTACTCTGAAAGTACTGACTCTTCAAAATAACCGGAGTCGCCGCCATCAAAATATCCAAGTCCGGGTCCAAACTCCTCCCCACCCCCTCTAACACCCCAATCGCCAACAATGTCGACGCAAAATTACTCTCCAACTTAACCTTATACTGGATACACAACGCCAAGACCTTCTGAATCAAAAACCCCACCCGGATCTTGCCCAACTGCAAGTGATGCCCCGCCGTCGCCTCCTCCACAATCCGAGCAATCCCCTTACTAAACCCCTCGGGGTCCTCACACTGATGGTCCCTCGCCCGTTCAATCATCAACCTCCCCGCCGCCTCCCCCTTCCCCGTGGCAATGGCATAAAACAAATCCACAAAATTACGACGATCCTGCGGGGTGAGCTCCGTCACGATCCCAGCATCAATAAATGTCAAATGCGGCTTCCCCCCATGCGCAGCCGTCGCCGGATGGACGAAAATATTCCCCGGGTGCAGATCCCCATGGACGAAATTATCCAAAAACACCATCTTGAGAAACGCGTCAAGCCCCGACCGCGCAATGGCCTTCTTCTCCTTCACCGGCCACGCGGGATCCTTCAAAATCTGCGAAATGGGCACCCCACCCACATACTCCTCCACCAGCACAAACTCATTCACCAAAGGCCTCAACGGCTGCGGGAAAACAATATCCGTCCGTCCCTCAAAATTCGCCCGAAAACGATCCAACGCCCTCGCCTCCGACCTCAAATCCAACTGCATATGCATAATCTCCGCAAATTCCTCCACGAAATCCCTCACGCTCCACCACTGCAAATGCCCCGTCAACTCCACAAGCCAAGCCCCCAACCGCAACAACTCCAAATCCGCCTCAATCTGTCGCTTCACCCCCGGATGGATCACCTTGACAGCCACCACCCGAGGGGCCGGGGGAGGAGCAGTCGGGTCCCCTTCCTCCCCCGCAGGCAGCACCGTTGTAGTCGCTCGATACACTTGTGCGACGGAACCTGAACCTAGCATGGCGCAATTGCCTTTTTCGATGGTGAGGACCTTCTCCCAGTCAGAGCGGAGGGTGGCGAGGGCTTGTAGGGTTTGTGCCCAGGTATGCGGGCGGGTCTGCCATTGGATGGGCTCGAGCAAGTCACATACTTCGGGTGCTAAGATGTCGCGACGGGTGCTGGCCCACTGCATGAACTTGACCATGCACGGCCCGAGGGCTTCGATGGACCAGAGCGCGCAGGCCCACCATTGACGGCGGAACCAGGGGAAGACGCTGCGGGTCACGTACATGACGGGCAAAGTCGCCAGGAGCGGGCTAAGAACAAATGTCACTTGGCAGGCTCGAAGGAAGGCACGCCACAAGTGCGCCCATCGTCGACGTCGAGATTGAAGGGCGGTCGAGGCTTCGGTCGTGGTGGTGGTGGTCACGGGGCTCAGGCTGAGAATGGCCGCAGCGGGCAAAGCGGGCACACCCCAATCCTCCTCGTAGCCCTTGTACGTGCGATTCAGCAGGCAGTTCACGTCGCTGGCAAATAGCCGGACTACCACCAAGACATGCTGCTGCTGGTGGTGACGGGACGCCGCACGCTGCAGGCACCCTAGCAAGACCCGGGCGTTGTGATTAGTGCTAGTGCGAGCAGTCGTGACGTATGCGATTCGAGGCCCCGCGGCAGACAAGGCCCGCCGCATGACCACTAAGGCGGCCGCCACCCCCTAGTGAGGTGGGCCTTGCTTGTCTGCTTGTGTGGGTAGGGTTTGGGAGTGAGTAGCGTGAAGACAAGGCGTGACATTCGCGGGCTTTGAACTGGCACGTGAAGCGATTATGAGCTTGCTTCTCCTCCAACGTCTGCTCCATGCATATCCTTCCATGTCCATACAAGCGCAGTTAGAACCGAACCCTGACCCCATCCACGCCCATTCCACAGACAGGCAGAGGACGACACGAACCACCTCTTCGCCCTTGCACCGCCGGCGCCTTCCTTTTGCCTTAGCTCGCCTTCGTCCAATCGTCATCCTCATCATGCGGCGCGTCTCGAGTTGCTGTTGCGTGGCGCTGTGGCTGGCAGCGGCCGCCACGCTAACCCAAGCCTTCCTGGCCCCAACCCTCCCCGCCGCCACGTCCATGACAAGCCCCCCCCTTAGAAGAATAAACCAGCACGCGCTGCACATGGCCTTGGACCCCTTCGTCAAAACCAAGCTCGACAGCTTCTCCCGCACGTACAAGGAGCTGACGGAACGCCTGGGGGACCCCGACGTGATTGCCAACCCTACCACGCTCATGCAGGTGAACCAGGAGCGGATGAACATAGAGGAGGTGGTGGTGAATTACCAGGAGTGGCAAAATCTTGCGGAGGACTTGGTGGGGGCCAAGCAATTGTTCAACGAAGCGGCGGGGGACCCGGAAATGAAGGAGATGGCCCGAGCAGAAATGAAGGAGCTGGAGGACAAGCAGGAAGTGATCGAGAAGCAACTGGTGGTGTTGATGCTCCCCACTGACCCCTTGGACGACCGGAACGTCATGTTGGAAATTCGGGCGGGGACGGGAGGGAGCGAGGCGGGGCTGTTTGCGGGGAATTTGATCGATGTCTACCAGCGGTATGGGCAGACGTTGGGCTGGCGGGTGCGTATCATTGAAGAGTCCAAGAATGACGAAGGAGGGTATAAGAACGCTGTGTTGGAGATTCAGGGGGATAAGGTCTATTCCAAGCTAAAGTTCGAGGCGGGCGTGCATCGCGTGCAGCGGGTGCCGGCCACAGAGACGCAGGGGCGGGTTCACACCAGTACCGCAACTGTCGCTGTCATGCCTGAAGTAGATGATGTTCAAGTTAAGATTGACCCCAAAGATATTAGTTTGACGACGGCCCGCTCGGGTGGCTCGGGGGGGCAGAATGTCAACAAGGTCGAGACGGCTATTGACTTGTTTCACAAGCCTTCGGGGATTCGTATTTTCTGCACGCAAGAACGGTCGCAGTTGAAGAATAAGGAGCTGGCGTTGACTATGTTGAGGTCACGTTTGTTTGCCCTGGAACAGGAGAAGCAGCGGGAGGCGGTGGCTGGGCAGAGGAGGTCGCAGATTGGCTCGGGGAGTAGGTCGGAGAAGATTAGGACGTATAACTGGAAGGACAGTCGGTGTACGGATCATAGGTTGGGGACGAATTTTGCGTTGCAGATGTTTTTGGATGGGAATTTGGGGGCTATCACCAATCAGTGTTTGTTGCTTGAGCAGCAGGAGAAGTTGGAGGCGATGCAATTGACTAATGCGTAGGGGGAGTAAAGGAAGAGGAAGCAAGAAAGAATAATTAACTGCGAGAAAGAAGGATTTTGTGCTTGTCTTTGCTTTTTTTTGGCGCTCTACTTTTTGTTTTTCCGTTTCCACACAGTGTGACAAGGTCATATGTGAAAAGGTGCCTTCCTTCATGTGCTCACAAAAATACATGCATCTCTTCTCAATGTGTGCCCTCTCCCAAAACTTCCCTCCTTACTCACAAAATCACAACCCCAAAACCCGCCCCAACGCCGCTTCATTGTAAAGCAACACCTCATTCAGCGCGTCCATACCAGCACTCGCCCCCAGATACAATGTGCCCTGCTGCCCTTGCATCTCCTGCAACCGCCAGAGCCACCCACCTTTAATTAAGGCATCATTGGAGAAATGAGGGAAGAACTTCCACAAACACTGCTTGAGGACAGTGAGCTCGTGAAAGGACTGATCATCGAAATACATTTTGAGTCGGCGCGTGAGCATGGCCACGTCGGCGGGCTTCGGGGCCCGTTCAAGAAACTGATACACAATCCGCGGGTCTTTTTTCGCACTGCTGCTGCTGCTGCTGCTGCCGCTATGAAGGCGGGCCTCATGATGGTTGTTGTTGCTGTCCTCTTCTTGCTGCTGCTCGCCTCGAGGGCTCGCAGCAGCAGCAGCTGCTGCAGGAGTGCGGACGAGCAGTCGCGGATTGACCTGAGCGAAGACTTGGCCCATGGCAGCACCTCGTTTGGGAAAGGGATAAAGCTCCACAGGCCTCTCGCCCATGATGGAGTCTGCTTCAAAAATGGTGCTGTACAAGGTGTACTCCGTCAAAGCGCCCGCCAGCTCTCGTTCGCCTTCTGTGGCGTCGACGAGGAGGGGGAGGACAGATTGCAAACTACAGGCTAGGACGAGAAGGTCGAACTCGTGTGTTTCTTGCCGAGGCGCCGCAGTGTTTCCACCTGCTTGCTCCCCGACTCCTCCTCCTTCTCCTCCTCCTACGACAAGCTGCCCCCTCTTACCCATCCCCGGCCGACGAATAGATTTGACTTTTGCATTCAAATGCACGTTCAGCCCCTCCACCTCCACTATGCGAGCCCAGAGCGCTTGCCACCCACATCGCAAAACCGTGTAACGCGGCAGCATTAACGTCCCCTTTCGAAGGTCAATCAAAGCCGTCACTCTCTCCGGGTGGTACCACCAAAGCCCATACAACGCAGGGACCTCCAACAAGAAATGATAGCTAAACACCACAGGACACAAAACAAAGACAGGGATGAGACTAAGAAGGTCATGCTGCTTCAGCAGCTCCACAAAATTCTTATCTAACTCTTCTAGCTGCTGCTCGTTTTTGGGACGGGGGGGCATGCCAAGGGGGTACTCACCCAGCAGCTGTTTGTGAAGGCGGGTGTAGTGCCGGGCAACAGCTACTAAGGGCTCTCCGCCAAGGAAGTGACCGACGTGCTCCTTGATGTTGGAGATGCCCCGATTGAGGAAACGACGCAAGGGAGGCATTTCGGACAAGGAAGCTTCGCGGATTTGTCCAGTGAGACTGCTCATGCGCCGTTTGAATTCCGTGCTGGCTGAGGCGGCGTGAGGGGAGGAGGGGGAGGAGGAGGCAGGGTGGGGGGAGGACGAGGACGGGGTGGGGCTTGTGTGCTTGGGCGTGCTAGTGGGGATGCTGCGGGAGGGTGAGTGGGGGGTAGGAGGAGAGGTGCTGCTAGCCGAGACGGCAGGAGGGTTGCCACGGAACTGAGGTAGTGATGCCCCGAGGTTTCTGGTGATGGTGGTGCTGCTGCTGCTGCTGCTAGTGCGGGAAGGAGGTGGGAGAGGGGTGGTGGTGCTGGTGGAGAAGCCGCGAGGTAGACCATCGTCATCGTCAACGTCGTTGGCGTCATCGGCTTCTAGGTTATCCAGATCAGGAAAGCGCTTGACTTTGATGGCCAGCTGACTTTCACAATCCTTGTCGGCGTCGTCGTGGGGTTCTTCCACCTCTTCTTCGCGCGAAATGGCAGGGCAGCCGTTCCCCACTTCCACTTCTTGGTCGGCGAGGCCGTACTCACGCTGAAGGGGGGAGGAAAGACAAAAAAGGGTAGACAGAAGAAATGATCAAAAGTCAAATATTGACTAAAACGACCCCACCTCGCCCGTGCGTCATCTCGAAACTTCCATTCCTCCCTCCTTCCCACCCCTTCTTACCACCAGCTCCGCCAAGGGGTTCCGGGCTTCGCTCACGATGTTGGCTAGGAAGCCCGCCTCCACCGGAACACTTCCCTCGTGCATCACCCGTGATACGCACCGTCCCCCCACAGCACACCCCGCCTCGAAGATGGAGATGTCCGTGAAGCCTTGCGCTCGCAGACGGGCCGCCGCATGCACGCCGGCTGGACCCGCGCCGATGACGACGACTTTCTTGGCATGCCTCGTGCTCTTGTCTTGCCAGCTGTTGTTGGCGTGGTGGCTGTGGACGGCGGCGGCCGGGGACGCGGAGGATGACGACGTGGACGGCATGGCGATGTGAGTCTTCCTGTCCTTGTGATTGTGCGTTTGGAAGTTTGGGTCAGGTGGAGTAATATGCTGGAGTCCACCTCGCACTTGATGATGATCTGGCCTCGAATTCAAATATATTGGGGGCGGAGGGGAGATTGGCGTTGGTTTGGTTGCTTCTTGAGGGCCCGGGCCTGGCCTTTGGTCATAACCTCTGTCTTACACTTTTACCTGTGCGTGTGTGCATGTGTTTATAGTGTGTTGTTGTTTGGTTGGGATGGGTTTTGAGAGCATTACTCAAGAGGAGCTTCGGCCTTTTGCCTGCAACGGCTCGACGACCGTTCACGCTCCAGCAAATCCAGGTCCTGTCTTTGTTTGCCCCGTTACCCCAGCTTTTCTCTTTTCCTCGGCACGCCTTTCCGAAAAGGGGCGTTCGGTCACTGTCCTCCCATTCATGCCCATGCCTTGGCTTTTGCCTGGTGGGGTATTAGGCAATGTTGTCCGCTGTGTTCTGCACACTCGATTTATGCCCGGCAGTAGGCGACTTGGTTTGGAGACGGGCACGCTAGGTCCACTTTGACCGACGCTCTGCCGCTTGCACAATAATTTTGAACATCTTGATTTCCAACCTTTCAAAATTATTGCCTGGAGCTCGATCTCTCGGTCATGGGCACCTTACGCGGGCCCTCGAGCAGGGCATGCATTTCTGCTTCGACAAAATGAAAGAGCTGATCGAGGTTGACAAGATTGCCTAAGGGTGTGAAGGAAATTTATGCAAAGCGAAAGAGTTGGACCCCGATCAGACTATGCATGTCCGATCGTTTACAAAGGCTGGGGCAGGAAAAAAGGGTGGGGCAGGGAAAAGAGAAAAAAGAAGTCAGTAACCGACAAGATAAAAAGTCAAACGATCACCGCGCATCGCTTCTTTGCTTCTTTTGCAACGGATCAGAATAAAATCCTTCCTCCCTCCACCACCAACCCATAACGTCTTTTAAAAGCATCCACCGTTTCCACTACTTTCCTCCCCCATCCCTTCCTCCATTCTTTTCCTCCCTCCCGATCCTCTTTTCTAACTAAGCAGTCTTGGACAAGGCCGCAATCGCGGCGGCAGCCTGCGCGAGGCTCGGCAAGGTAATCCCCGGAGGAGGAGGCGTCCCATCAGGCGGCGCCCACGTGCCATATTGCTTGCGTGCGTATTCCTCCCCATAATGCTGCGCATACGCCCAGTACTGATCCCAATATTGCGAAAGGTCGTACGTGGCACCACCAGCAGCAGCAGTAGCAGCAGCGGCACCGTTGCTCGCAGGCGCGGGCGCCGGGGCAGGAGCTTGGGCAGGCGCAGGGGCAGGAGCAGGAGCAGGGGCAGCGGCCGGCTGTTGCTGCTGAGGAGGGGGAGGAGCGCCAGCACCGCCGTTGGGTTGGGAAGGGTAGGCGGGTTGTTGTTGCTGAGGGGGGGGAGGCTGCTGCTGCTGCTGCTGATAGTAGGCAGCGTAAGGGTCCGGCTGCTGCGGTTGGGGAGGGTAGCCGGTGGGGAGATAACCGGGAGGAGGCTGCTGGGGCGGGTAGCCGGGGGGGGCTTGGTAGTAGGGGGAGGCCTGAGGAGGAGGAGGGGGAGGAGCAGCGCCTGGCATGAGAGGGACCCCGCCAGGGCCGACGGGCACGATGAAGGCCGGGCTGGGTTGATAGGGGATGTAGTTGCCTTGCGCGTCCCGGCAGCCTTCGTTCATGAGCTTGGTTTCGATTTCGTACCGCGCCCGCTCGGGGCCATCGCCGGGGCCCATGATGGTGACTGCGCGGATGGGGGGGTTGCTGCCTGGCTCAGCAGTGGTAGGCACCTGAATCCTCGTCCCCGTCCTGAGCTGGATCTCCTTAATCACCGCCCCCGACCTTCCAATAATCAATCCGACCTTCTCCTGGTCAATATGCATAATGAGCGCCGTCCCCCCATGCTCCATCGGCGGCCCCCCTCCTCCCCCCCCTCCTGGCCCTCCAGGACCCGAAGACAACAAACCATGAATTTCACTCCGCGCAAACTCCGCCGCCCCCATATCAGGCGCCGAGATCGTAATCGTACGCATGTGCGGGTCCTCCCCCTGCTGCGCATTGGGGATCGTCACATTCGCGCCCGTACGGTCTTGGATCGCGCGGATGGTACTCCCACCCCTCCCAATGATCAACCCCACCTTTTCCGACGGCACCTGCACGGTCAACGTGGCCGCAAAGCCATAATCCGACCCAGGGGGTCCTCCTCCCCCACCACCATAGTGACCACCACCATCCCCTCCTCCTCCAGGACCAGGCCGAGGCCGACTGCGTTCTTGCTGGGCTTCATCCACTTGCTCCTGCACCATTTTCAACGCCTCCGCCACCCCCTCCTTCGTCGGACCCTTAATACTAACAACCCGGGTCTGATCCCCTGGCTCCGTCTCCTTGGACACCTGCACAAAACACCCCGTCTTCGCCGTCAATTTCTGGATATTCTCCCCCCCCCGACCAATCACCAATCCCACCATCGACGACGGAATTTTCATCTCCCCCGTCTCCGGCTCCGCGCCAAACCCCAACCCAGGCTTCGACCGCCCAGGACCATAATGCCCATCACCATCAGGTCCCGCCCCACCCGCCAAGCCAACCCCCGGCTGATACCCGCCCTTGATCTCAGCCAGGTTCCGCAATTGTGCCGCCTTGAGCCGCATGGCCTCGGCGGGGTCGAACAAAATCTTCTCCACTTCCTTCTTGGCCGCAGCGACCTGCTCGTCCGTCCCCTCGATCAACACATGCATCTCCTCTTGCGGCCCCCCGTCCGGCGTCTCCTCCGTCTTACCCCCATCCGAACCCGTGCCACGGATGTTGATGCGCGCGCCCGTGTGCTCTTGCAACCGCTTTTGGGTCGACCCCCGCGGCCCAATCAACAAGCTGAAGAAGTTAAACTCGGGGTTGTCCGTGGGGATGTACACCTTCTCCCGCTTCCGCGGCACGTCCGATTCGCCCTCCCCAAACCGCCGCTTGGTGCCGCCGCCCCCACCCTCGGGACCCAGGCTGGCCGTCAGCCTGGCCGCAATGGCCTTGGCGCGGGCAATAGCATCATCAGGCAACCCGCTCATGGCTGGCTCTTGGGTCCGTTGCTTGGTGGTGATGATGATGGGAGCACCGCCGGTTGGATAGAAGAATCCTGTGCCAAGTACGAGAGGATGTGGAGTACAGTTAAAACGAGTGTGTGTGGTGGTGGTGTGCGTGTGCGGTGGCTAGGTGGTGGACAGAGGCCAAGAGCCAAGAGGCAGGAAAGAAGACAAGACCGCAGGAAAATCTTGGCGCTCTCGCGCATCATCTCATCGACAATTTTGCTTCTTCGTGCTTAGAGCACGACGGATGCGCCTCCCTTCTTCACCCGTTTGTCACATACAACCCACCACACCCTATGAGCCACAGGCTAGGACGACTGGGCCTTTGATTGCCAGCCTGGTGGGTCCTTGGCACGTTTTCAATCCGCGACATTTTGCTCTTTTGCCCCCCCTGCATCATCAGGGCAAGGTGCCAACACATACCCACCCGCCTCCTGCCTCCCCCACACACATTACTAGGCACAATTACGATGAGCGCCTCACCAGGCCGAGGACGGCCTCCCAACACCCTCCCGGACCTGTATCGGCCCGTCTCCAATGGCTACCCAGGAAGCAGCAGCACCCAGTACCAGCCACCCTTGCACCAAGCCCCCTCCAGCACCAACTCCGTCTCCTCTCCCGGCACCGGCGGCGGTAGTGGTGTGGTGGCGATTCCCATCTCGAATAATGCCATCCCCGTGGCTTCTCCTGCCTACCCCTACAGCGATCGCTCCACGACTGGCACCTACGTTGGGCCACCACCAGGCGAGAGCGTAGGCAATGGGATCGACGGCGTGGGGCAGCAGCAGCTGACTGCAATTGATCAACCCAATGCCAACGCGGAGAGCCTCGAGTACTGCACCACTTCTTGTGCCTCCATCTTTTGCAAGTGGTTTGTGATGTACATCATACTGATTACGGCGGCTGCCTTGATTACTGCGCGGTTTCTGCCGGAGCTGGGGCTGTTCTTGCTGTCGGTGCTGCCAGCAATTACTCTCCTCTCATTCCTCGAGATGCAATTCCGCAAGTCGGTCATTCGCATGCAGGTAAGGAAAAATGAAGCTTTTCAAGTTGCAGTTTGTCCCTCCCTTCTTCTTCCCCTTGCTCCATCCCATGCTCAGAGTTTTACTCCATCTGTCTTCCTCCACCCCTCCCTCCCTCCCTCCTCCACCAGATGCTCATCACCTTCTTCGAAGCCGTCCTCTGGATGGTCCCAATTGTAATTTTGGAGAACTTAACAAATTGGTTCCTCATCGTCCGGACCCACCTGCCCAAGGAGGGGTATTGCGGCATGTGCATCCTCTCGGATTTCCTCCAAGCCTACCTGATCGCCGGTCTCTTTGAGGTTAGTTTTTTTGCTTCTTGCTTCTTAATTTTTTGTTTGCCTCGCTTTTCGTTTTCACCCATCACGATTTATTTCTCCCCTGTCTTATTGCAGCGGTTGATATAACCATTAACTAAAGCCCACCCTCTTCTATTACCCCGCACACACATATTTGTATATTTAAACAGGAGTCAGTCAAATATCTCGCTGTCCGTCGAATCATCTACAAGTCCTACGTAGTGGACCCCCGAGCGTTGGTCGTGTACAGTTGTTGTGCGGGGAGCGCCTTTGGAACCGTGGAGGATATCATGTATAATTTGAACTATGGGCTGGGGACTGCTATTGTCAGGGCGTTTACAAGCGTGCCTCTGCATTGTGCGACGGGCCTGATTATTGGCACCAGTTTTGCGGAACGCAAGTTTTTTGAGCAGGATACCGAGAGGTGGTATAAGACGTTGATTCTGCCGGTGTTCATTCATGGTACGTGCTGTGTGATGTGTGATGTGTGTGTGTGTGTGTGTGTGTGTGTGTGTGTGTGTGTGTGTGTGTGTGTGTGTGTGTGTGTGTGTGGGTGTGTGTGGGTGTGGGTGTGTGTGTGTGGG